>Ga0209512_1000055_pt1 | contig 301651 bp, 229 predicted proteins | sample frozenSSSSmetaG_FD_184142 | JGI IMG/M metagenome (GOLD analysis project Ga0209512, IMG submission 184142) | Glacier valley bacterial and archeal communities from Borup Fiord, Nunavut, Canada, to study Microbial Dark Matter (Phase II) -... | ecosystem: Environmental > Aquatic > Freshwater > Ice... | reverse complement strand
CTTGCCGTGCTTGATGGCGTGCATGGCGGCGAGGTAGTGGGTGTGATCGGGGGTGGAGACGATGACGCCGTCGATCTGGTTCGACATTTCGTCGAACATTTTGCGGAAGTCCTGGTAGAGCTTGGGGGCGGGGGGAGCGGGCTGGGAGGAGTCGAGGTGGTGCTTTTCGCGCTTTTTGGCGGCTTCATCGAGGCGCTTGGTGTCGACATCGACCATGGCGATGATGTTGTGATTGAGGGTGACCATGCCGGTGTCTGCGAGGCCTTTGCCGTTGGCACCGATCTGGACGAGGTTGAGGCGCTTGGAGGCGGTGTCCTGGCCGCGGAGGAGGAGATTGGGGCCGGTGAAGGCGCTGGCGGCGAGGCCGGCGGTGGTGGTGAGGAAGTGGCGGCGGGAAAGGGTGGAGGGGGGCATGGGTGGGGGGTTGGTATGGGTGCGAGGGGCGGTGAACGTGGGAGGGAAGAGGATGTTGCAGGGGCTTGCAACTTGCATTCGGGAGTTGAATGATGGCGGGAACCGGTGGAAACGTGCCGGGCGTTCGTTGTCCCCGTAGTTCAATGGATAGAACGAGGGTTTCCATCTTTGATGTTTGAGGATGTTTGAAAGCATTGGTTATCAACTAATTAGTCTTCACTGAACATCCTGAAATTTCCTCGACAGGTGCAACTTTAGGTGCAACTATTTTTGGAATTGAGAAAGCCATGGCATCCATTAGAAGAGTCCCAAAGTCACCTTTTTGGATAGCCAAGTTTAGGGATGGTGACACTGTATCATATCGCTCGACGAAGCAGAAAAACAGATCAGACGCACTCCGCATAGCGTTGGAGTGGGAACGACTGGCAAAGGAGGCCAACAAAGGCGAAATCACTCAGGCGGCAGTCATCAAATTCGCGAATGAGTTGCTTGATAAGGTTGGCCAGGATTCCATCGGAAAGGTCTCAACGCATGTGTTTGCTACAGAATGGCTGACGAGGGGAGTCAAAGCTGAATCGACGCGCAAGAGATACGAGTCAGTGATTCAAAATTTCCTCAAGTTCATTGGAACGAAACGTGCCAAGGCGACGATTGCGAGTGTGACGTCTGACGAAATTGAGCGGTTTAGAGATCAAGAATTGGTGCATGGGAAGGTCGCCAGCACTGCTGATTTTGGCGTCAAAGTTCTGCGTGCGATGTTTGAAAGTGCTAGGAAGAAGAGCCAGCGCCTAGATAATCCGGCGGATGGCGTTGAGTCCATTCACGTCAATCAACAAGAGCGACAGGCTTTTTCCGATGAACAATTGGCTGTCTTGTTTGCCAATGCTAATAGCGAGTGGAGAGGGATGATTCTGTTTGGTGCCTTTGGCGGGCTGCGCCTGAATGATGCAGCAAACATCCGGTGGGATCAATTGGACCTCACCCAAGGATCCCTGACATTTAAGCCAGCTAAAACAGCTCTCCGAACGGGTAAGTCCATCACAGTAGCCCTTCACACAGAGGTGATGGAATATGTTAGATCACTTCCGAAACCCAAAAAAGACACCGATGCCGTATTTCCATCATTGTCGGGAAAGAAATCAGGCAGTGCAGGGGGACTCAGCAATCAGTTTGCAGCAATTCTGGTCAAGACAGGCCTTCGCACAAATGCAGTAAGGGATCAGTCAGAGAAAAAAGCGACATTGGGTCGAAAATTCAACGCGCTCGGATTCCACAGCACAAGACATTATTTTATCTCCAAGTTGACCAACGCTGATGTCCCTACGGTTGTCAGCAAAGCTCTCGCGGGCCATTCAGCGGATGACGCTCACTCTCGTTATATTCATCTTGAGGTCGATACGCAGAAACGAGCACTGGAGAGAATCAGAGGGCTTGGGGTGAATCAGCGAAAGACGACAGAAAAGTGAGTGGTGGCATTTCACAGCCTCCGACACAGCTTAACATCCGCGTTGGCCAATGCTGGAGAAGCTCCCGAGACACGTCAAAAGCTTACTGGACATCTAGATGCGAAAACTCATCGGATTTACACCCACCAGGACGAAGCGTTGCTGAAAGCATCTGTTGATCGGATTCTCTGTCTGAATGTGGAGGTTTCGTCACCTGGTGAATGACCGAGCAGTACAGCCATATCGGAGTCCAGGTAATGAGGAAAGCGCCTGATTCCCGCCTTGGTGTAAAGCGGTGAAAGAGGTTGGCATTGACCCGGAGGAATGCTACTTCCCAAAATGGGAGGAGCCTCCTACAACTATATTCCTCAAAAAACACTCCACTCCATGCTGGAAGGAGCTTTTCCGGCACGCATTGATGTGTCCAGTGACGGCGAAATACGTTGGGTTTCCAGCGGTGCGTCAGCACTATTCGAAGCTCTATCGCACGATGACGTGCTAGGGAAAAAAATCGGCGAATTTGCAGGGCGATCTGCTGGAGGTGACTGCTTCTGGAAACCGAATCCTTCAGAAGCCGAAAGTCCATGCAGGGAACTGCTGATCAAGAAGCCAAATGGCAAAACGTTCCTTGTGGAATACGTCGCAATGGCGACGAGTAAAAATGACGAATTCACCATACGTCTTCGACCTCTCATCAAAGCCGAAGAGGCGACAAATCTTGCTGCTTTGATCCCTTGGGAAACGGCGATTGCAATCTCTTCGAGTGAAGAAAAGGTGGAACTTGAAACTGCCAAATTAATCCAAATCGCGGGTGATGGAAAATTGCCATCATCTCGTGTCGCCGCTGTTCGTGCGCTAGTGCGTCAAGCCAGATCCATCGCTGATTCAATTGAACGACTCAGATCAAAAGATCAGGAGATTGTGCATCGAGTATCCGCCACAGAAACAGCTTGGTCGATCGTTCTGTCTCATGCGGCGAGAATGGGAGACATGGTTAACGAGCGATTGGATGCGCTTCAACTTGGTGTACGAGCTGAAGTTCCGTATCGAGTTTCCGTCATTAAAAAGTGGAGTAAAAATGATACAGACGAAGGCAAAGCTCGGTTTGTTGCTCTGAGGCTACTGATGATCATGCACTTTGCAAAAGCTCTCAATGGGCATGAAATAAGTATAAGGCAGACGTTAAATACAATCTCTTCTGGGAAGGACGAAGCAATTACGCAACGACTGCAAAAAAACCTTCCTGCGTTTCAAAATATCGCAGTTGAAATGCAGAACGAGTTGCTCAGGTACACGAATGAGCTGTGTAAGTATCTCGAACAGAAAGATCCATATCTTGAGCCAGAGCAGCGCAAAAAACTTTGCGAAAGAGTGGGTGATCTCGATGTTTTCACAACTAAGACTATTGAAACTTGGCTGCCAATAGCTGAAGAAATTCTTGATGCGTGCGCCTCGGTAGAGTTTGAGAAATCATCGCGGTTGAAGTCAGATTTGGTGAATGAAACGCGCCTCAAAAAAGGAGGGATCCGTTCGTACATTTTCAATCAAATTGCCGAACGCTTAAAAAGTCTGGCACCTCCGAACGAGGCAAAGTTTGTGAGACAGATGCAACTCTTTTATTCACCGTTGTCACGTCAATACGCGCCTGCGGACCATACCTCTGTGTAGGTAGAAGCCACTAGCAGACGTCTTGTCACAAAAGAAAAAAGTTTAGTAGGGTTTTGGAATTTCATCAGAAGACGATGATCCCAAACCCATGAAAAACCACATTGCGCCAAAGAACGCTGAGCAAGTCAATTCACGTGAGTGGCTCCAGCTACCCAAGCCACCCGAGAGATGTCCTATCAGCTCACTCAGCAGAGCTAAACTATGTATGCTCATTTTGCCCTGTGAAGCAAATGGATTCAAGCCGCCCTTAAAAAGCAGATCACTAAAGAGCTCGAAGCACGCAACGAGGGGCATACGTCTGTACCATGGCCCGTCGCTTTTGGCTTGGATCGAGGCTCAGGACGGCAATGACACGACGGCTGCATAAACACTTTTGGCCGCTGGGGTCAGATTTCAGCGGTCGAGACAAGCCATGGGCTTAACAAGCTGCGTGGCGCCAACAAACAGAACAAACCTACATGAAAATCATAACACCCAAGATGAAGCTTCTCATGGAAGCACAAGCCGAAACCAACCTCATCGTTGCTAACAAGCGACTCGATCTCTACAAATCCCTCATTGATCTCGATGACATCCAAGCTGAAGACGACTACGAGCTGACAATTACCACTGTCCTCAAAGACTTCGGCACTCCATTGTCACTGGCATTCATCAGCAGGGTTTTGCCGGATGGGAATGCTCTCGCAGCGGCTCGCAAAAGCCTTAAAGAACCCAACGAGAAAAAGAACCGTCCTGTGATCATTGAGGAATACAAGGACCCCAAGGACAAGACAAGAGTGATGATCAAACTGGTCGCTCAAGCTGCCCCGGTTGCAGAGCAACAAACCCCTCCTATGTCCGCGCCGGCTGCGGAGCCTCAGCCAATCGCGTCAGAGGAAGCCGAAGTGGTCGTGACAGCTCCTGCGGTCACGGAACCTGCAACGGCGGCGTAACGCAAACTCTGGCCGCCCGTGGAAACGCGGGCGGTCTATATTATTCAAGGCATCCTGGTCCAAGGCAGTACCAAGCGCTGCCAGACAAAATTGGCCACCTCACACTCGAACGGTGTGGGTTGGCTTTTTGTTTGGGTCTTGTGCACCGGGATCCCTTTCCTGCAGGTGGTTGGATCAATGTGTCCTGCTCAACCGTTGAAGCCGATTTACGCGCCTTTCAAGGGTGCTTCGCAGTGGCGGCAGGGGGATCAGTTTAAAGCCACTGGTGGGGTGCATTTGGCAAACGGTGGCTGGTCGTGGGCAAGTCATCTGCGGCATATCGTGTGGGCGGGAGAATCCACCGAAGCAATCGACACAGCGGACTCCTCCTGTCGGCGTGATGCAGCATTATAACTGGCCAGAACGAATGCCAACGTGCGGATTGGTGGCGGTAGAAATTACCTAGCGGCTAGTTAGAACCGAAGATTATTTGGAGTATCGCTGAGTTAGAATGGCCGAGTCCGAATATTAACAAGTGCGTGAAACTTCCATAACTTAGAACTTGACTTTTCATACTTTGATGCTACAGTGATTATATTCACAATGAGCAACGCGGAATTCGGAAAGCACTTATCAAAATTGAGGCAGGAGGCTAATCTCACCATCAGAGAATTAGCTCTGCGCGCCAAGGTTCCTCATTCACTCATTGCGGGTCTTCAGGCAGGCAATAGACGCGTCGGTGAATACCAGGCACGCAAGATCGGACGAGCTCTGGATCTTGATGGTGCTTCACTCGACACCTTTATCCTGTCTGCCGTTAATACCTGCACAGAGAAGGTATTAAAGGAGGCAAAGGATTACCCCTCTACCTTCTTGAACATGGTAGCCAAGCAACTTCGTTTGGCTGGCATCCTACCACAAGATCTCACCAACTTTCAAATCATCGGTGACAGCAGCAAGCATGTACTGAAGCTTTATCTTCAAGACGGCAGCTCTGCACAACTATCATCAATCCTTACCATTGCTTAAACTCTCCTTTTTTGACCTCTAATGGTCCATCAACAAAATTTAACATCATGAAAAACAACACACTAGAAACAACAACGGCAGAAGCAAGTGGCCCGCTTGTGCATGTCGTCAAATCGAATCGGGCAATAGGAAGCAATTCAAATGACACTGGAAACAGAATATGACGACCTCGATGTCGAAACACAACTCGCAATAGCCGCAGAAAACGAAGCTCCTGTTGAAAGCCCTGACGATACCAGGGTTACCAACAGCAGCGAGACAGAACACAAAATTGACGCCAAGGAGCTGAGGAGCAGAGTTTCTTTCAGCAAACTCCTTGAGCGCAACGGAAAAGAATTGATACCGACAGACCATGCCTTCAGATGCATGTGTCCGTTTCACAAGGACGACCGGAATCAGTTCTATCTCTGGTCAAACGACAGTGGTGGCAAATGCTATGGCTGGGAGTGGAAGGGCGATATTTATGCCTACCTGATGGAGAAGCATAAGCTTGAGTTTCGTGAGGCCTTGGAAAAGCTGGACGGTCTTGCGAAGCACATTCTGCGTGAAGAGGAGGGTGTAGCATGAGTTCGACCCCGCTAAATAATAATGGTGCAACCGTAGCACCAAGCGAACCCTCATCGCATGCAGTGCAGTCAGCGCCCCTCCCACCAGTAGTCGTTCCTGGTGGAGCGATGTCTATACGAGAATCCGCAAGGCAACTTTACGAATACATTGCCCCAACAAAACGCCTCTTTATAAAGGCGGATAAAGTGACCCTCTTGAAGAGAGATGACAACGGAAGCATGTTCTTTTCTCCGGTGACTCCCAGTGCAGCGTGCTCATTGTTTGAAGGCTTTGTTCAGTTCATGAAGCCCCGCAGAATGCCATCCGGTTTTTTACCAGAATACGATCCGGTAACTATTTCGAAAGAACTAGCGGATCAATACCTGCAATGTGAAGAACGTTTGCAGTTGCCTATTGTGCGAGGTGTTCTGAACTGTCCAATGATCACGGAAAGAGATGGAGAAATACATATTGTTGCGTCCGGCTACGATGAGATGACTGGAATGTTTGTTAACGGCCAAATGAATCTTCCAGAAGTGACTCTTGAGGAGGCAGTTGGGAATCTCCCCTTAATCCTTCAGGACTTTGACTTCCAGTCTCCAGGAGATCGCTCCCGTGCACTTGCTGAATTGATCGCGCCGGCATTAAAGTTCGGCCGATTTTTTAATGATCTTGTTCCGGTTTCAGTAGCCGAAGCTGATAAAAGTCAATCCGGCAAGTCTTACCGGCAACAGATGACTGCCGCTATTTATAACGAGGAGCTACAAACAGTGACCAAAAAAGATCAAGGAGGTGTAGGGTCATTGGAAGAAGCACTATCAACACCACTGGTTGAAGGTCGCCCATTTATCCAACTCGATAATGTGCGAGGACAGATCAATTCTACGTTCATTGAATCGTTTTTGACGGCAAGAGGAACAATTTATGCGCGACCAGCATATTCTAAACAGATACCTGTTGATCCATCGCGCCACTTCCTGTTCATCAATTCGAATGGATATAAAGCGACGAAGGATCTAACGAACCGTTCTGTTATCGTGCGCATCAGGAAAAAGGAAAACTCACATTTTCCTAACATGCTCGGTTTCATAAAGCAATATCAGTCGCTCATTCTTGCATGGGTGTTTGAAATCATCAAGGAGTGGCATCGGCAAGGAAAACCTCGCACTGAGGAATTGGGTCATGATTTTCGTGAATGGTGCCAGAGCATGGATTGGATAGTTCAGAATATATTTCATGCTGCACCCTTGATGCAGGGTCACAGTGAAGCTCAAAACAGAGCCTCAAGTGCCTCACATTCATTCGTTCGAGAAGTCGCCATAATGTTAGAGCAACGAGAGTTTACGAATCATCCATTACAAGCAGGCGAGATAGCTAATCTGTGTCGTGGTCATTCGCTCACAATCCCATTTCTTTCTCATGAGCAACGTGACATTGATGACGCACGCAGCATGGCAATTGGAAAGGCAATGGCAGAGCTTTTTGATGATGAACAGAATCAAGTGACTATCGACGGCTTTACCATTCAACGTCATATCGAAAGAGTTGTTGGTGACGCAGGAAAGCCATTTGACAGGAAGAGATATACTTTCAGAAGAGTTTTGTGACAATGCGGAAGTCGAAGAAGTCGTGGAAGTCGATCACCTCCTAAAAGATTTGTAGAAAATGAAATGTCCTACAAAAGTTATAAGGGTGATCGGCTTCTTCGACTTCCACGGCTTCCGGAGGTTCAAAAAGTTTCAGGGGTGATCGGCTTCCTCGACTTCCACAGCTTATCATTCGATTCTTGAGCATTACATGGGTCCGAAGGATATGTTCACACAGGAGGATATGGAGGCCTTCTTTCGCAACGATTCACATTTTGTGGAAGCCAACCCGAAATTCTTCATTGATTGGGGGTGGGCATGATGATTGTGCCCGTGGTTCATGAAGACGGGAAAACACAAAGTTTTAAAAAGGGTCCACCATTGATATAATTCATGAGTCCTCTCACCAACATCGCTCAACTTTCCTGCTGCTTCTGTCACAACAGATCAACGACAACCTGATCCTGGAATATTGGATCGTCACAACTCAGGGGCCTTTGGGCTTCTTTTCAACGATGAATGAAGCTGTCCAATATGCCGGCGATCATGTGTGACGAGCGACATGTGCTTAAATACGGAATATACTAATTTTTAAAAAATGGTCTAGTGGGAAGAGAAACGACAGCAGATGACACGGTCCGGAATTGAACGTCTCCAGTGCTCATCGTCAAAATGGTCGCTGGATGCTGTTAAAGCCACCAGACGCGGTTTCCGCCATGGCTTCCCTCCCGACAGAGCCAAAGCCGTTAGGAGGCCATTCCTGTGCATCTGCTAGCAGCTAAGCTTCCTGCTGCTGCTCCCAACGTTTTCTCTGATCAGCAGCGATCTTCTCACGTGCTTCAGGAGGCATGGTGGGCTTCATTTTTCTGTCTGATTTAGCTTGGGATATTTTGCCTTTCTTGCCGCTAACAGAAGTAGGAGCAGCAGCGCGTTTAGGAGTAGCTGAGGAGGTGGGAGAAGGCATGTCTTTGGCCGCCTCTTTCTCCAGCTCAGCCCACCGTTTCTTTTGTTCAGCTATGATTATTTCCCGTGTTTCCTGAGAAATTACGGGCCTCTTCTTTTGCTTGGTTGGTTTCGCTTTTGATGCCTTCACTTTTTCGCCTGAGCCAGATGAGGGACTGGCTGAGCGTTTACTGGAAGCTGAAGATACGGCCATGGGTTTAATCCGGTTGTTGGAAACACAAATATGTGAATCTGAGTGATTTGGCAATCAGAACAAATTGAAGAAGCCAAGGGTATCGAAGCTGTGTCTGCTGCAGAATCCTCCTGTGCATAACGATCCGTTTGAATCCAGGTGACCTTAAGCCTGCTTCGCCGCCTCTTTCTTGTCTGCCTTCTTTGACTTCGCCCAGCGTTTCCTCTGAGCCGCAGCGATCTTTTCACGCGCTTCAGGGGACATCACACGCTTCGTCTTCTTGGCTTTCGGAGCCTTGGGTTGTTTTGCAGCTTTGGCCGGCTTTGATGTACCGCCAAGGATTGCAGCGAGTTCGGCATGGAGTGCATCAAGCTTTTCGCTGATGATGACGGCTTTTTTTAATTGGGAGGTAGTGGGCATAGTGGACGCGAAATGTAGCTGTTGTCTGAGTATCTGCAACAAGCCACAGAGTCAGTTGAACTTGCCGGCGAGAATCTCCTGCCAACCAGAGGACAATAGATTCATGGGAAAATCACCGGGAAAGGACTTTTTGATTTGTGTGATCTCCTTCGGATCAGGCACATCACTCCGGCTCAAATCGTTGATCACGTGCCAATTTGCGAAGCGTCTGAGACAGTGAGTGTAGCCAGTGTCCGGAAACCATGGGCCGATAGCACTTGTTCCATCCTCGAAGAATGGCTGGCACTGCACGAAGCAATAATCACCCAGGACCTTCAAATATTCGATCTTCAGCACAATCGACTTGGGCAATTTCTTCTCCGCGTGTTCCTGGATGATGAAAGCGCGCAAAGCATCACAGATCTCCTTTCTCTCTGCACTGCCGGGTTTTGGCGTATAGGCCTCTTGAGCATGAGTAGGAAGAACGGCGCACAACAGGAGGAGAGTCAGAAGGCGGAGTGTGTTCATTGGATTAATTCGAATATCGTTGCGGACTCATAGATCAACAAAAATGCATGGATTCGATGGGGCAGGCTCACTCACGGCTCCTTCAACAGTTCCTCGATTTTGGCCTTCATCACCTGGTAGTCCTTGCTGTCCTTGGGATATTCTCCGCCTGGGTGGATATGCAGAATTCTCCCCGCTTTGTCGATAAGGAAGCTGACACTGGTGAAATCACGATCTCCGGTATCCAGCCACCATTAGTTTAGTGTTTGCCACTCAGGGTCAACGGCGACCGGAAACTTGAACCCCAGACGCTCCGCTTGTTTAGCTACATGCTCCGGGGTTAATGGCTGGTCGCTCTTGTGGTGGTAAAAACCGATCACCACCAAACCTGGATGTTGTTCGTGAAACTCATTCAAAGCCGGCGCAGTCGCAGAGCAGTAGGGACAGCCAGGAGCAGTCCACCATCGGATTAGCACCACCGTGCCTTTAAGATCTGCCAGTTTGAGCGGTGGAGAATTCAACCATCCCCCCACCTGCCATTCTGGAGGTTTGGTGCCGATGAGCTTCTGGCTTCCATCATCTGCAAGCACAAGCCCGGTTCCAATGACGAACAACAGCACACAGTGAGAGGCTAAATTGGCAGAATGATTGGATTTTATCGGAGATTGGTCCAGCTCTGTAAATGGCCTCTAATGGAGGGTCGTCCAGTGCTCACATTCGCAGGGTTTGGTTCATCGTTACCATGCACCCTTTAACGTTATCTCTTTGGTGTTGATGTCCGATTACACATACTCAAATTTGATGAGCAATACATCACCCCTAGCCGCTTGGTACTCGACGTAATGATCAGCGGGCACTGGAATAGTTACGGTCCTCCATGCGCCGACGCCATTGTTTAGCTCTCGATCCCAGTCTGATAGAGTTAAGGTCTCATAGACGTTCAAACGAATATAATTGTTTGGACCGTATACTCGAAATCTCGCCCAACCTCCTGATTTCTTGCTCTGTTGATACGGAACATTGAGTACTGCTACGGCAATTCTGAGGCTATCTGTAACAGCCAGTTTAGTGCCAACGTTGATTGGGGCAGCGGTGAGTTCTGAATAATCGTCAGGAAGGTCTTTAGTGCTCATTGTGTTGTTCTGGTGGGGGCAAACGTTAAGCAGTGTATCCGTGAAGGAGGCGGAGGCAAGATTGTTTTCGGCGGCATCGGGCTACCACACTCCCGACAGCAGCTCATCATCAATCATTTCCAGCCGCTTTGACGCATCCGCACATCCCAGCAGCAGGACGAAGAGAATTAGCCACCGCAGATTTTGCATGCGATTCCGTCGGTTGGTCCACAAGATCTGCCACTGCCAAAATAACGACAGCCTGAATTGTGCCGCTTGCCAGTTGAGCTGATGGTGTGACTGGCCCCTGCTGCTGGTTGTGTTGTCGATCCCGCAGGCGTCAGTGATTGTGTTCCGGAAGATGGACGATACGTGGGAGTCGGGGTTGCTACAGCTTGCCGGCGCAGGGATTCATTTTCCTGTTGGAGCTGAGACACCTTGGCCTCCAGCTCCGCAACCCTCCGCAACCCTCCGCAACCCTCCGCAACAGAGCATCCACATCAGGCTTTGCTCCTTGAGTGACTGCCTGTTTGGATTCGGGTGTCAGTCTTTCGAGAGGAATGCGTGAGACACCAAAATCTGTCATGAATGTGATCTCGGAAGCGGTTGCAGACATCACACGACCCTTGATACGAGAGCCATCCAAGAGGTTGATTTCGATGGGGGTATCAGCTCCAAATGAGATCAGTGCTCCAAGAACCAGGAAGGTGTAAAGCAGAATGGATTTCATAGGGGCAGGCGAGGATCGAGTGCGAATCTATGGAATGAACCAAATGAATGCCAGCACAAAGGAGCCTGTTCTTTTTGCGTTTTCTTAAGAACGTCTGATGAATTCCGTGCGCGAAGAATGGACATATCGAGGATTTGCGCCAAGTCATGCCGCCATGATCCTTGAAGCCATGATCCAGCGGCTGTTCGCAAGCCTTGTCCACGGACCATCCATGAATGCCCGCCCTCATCGTTCAAGGCAGCGCTGTGACTTGATGGAGCTGAGTCTGCTCAAGGGTGTCGAGCCTGCATCTGCGCTAAAAACGCTCTTGGAGAAGCGCAAGATCGAATTCCCAGCCAAAGTGCCAGCATTCAGCACACCGACATATCCAGAAGCAGAATGGTCCGATGAGCAAAAGCAGGCTCGCGATGCATACCAGAAGCAGACCAAGTTGCTGAAGAAGCTGAGGGACATCGCAGATGATGCTCTGGAATACAATTATTTATGTATTGCGTCTGTGGCGCAGCTTTTCTAATCAGTTGTGGCAAAAGCGCATAAAGCCGCCAAAGATATTATAGCAAACTCGAATCAAAAGAATAAATGGTTTACTACTGTAGATATTGTGGAAACAAGGCATCTAGCATTGCGAGCCTTACCGCTTTTACATGTCGCAATAGTCCGAATGGCAAGCATGAACCAGCGATCCAACAAAGTCTTAATGTTGAGAGCCAGAAGGTTCATGCCGAGAGGCGGACAGTTACTGCTCCAGCCGAAGCGAGGACAGTAGTTGGAGAGGCATCTGGCCCCAACCTGCCTCTGGGTTGTTACGGCATCATGTTTGCGATTGGAATCGTATTCTATGGAGGTTCCGCAGTCTGGAATCGCATTACCAATCCTCACGAATTGGCCGCGCCAGACATCGAGAGCACTTCAAAACCGTCGGAAGAACAAATGCTTCTCCGTAAACAGGAACTGCTTAAGGCGGAGCAGGCACATGAAGAACGGCGCAAAGCCGCATTGGAAATGATTGCCAGACTGAAGAAGGCAGAGAATGCACGAATCCAAAGCGAAGAGCAAATGGCTACTCGGGACCTTAGGATTTTAGCAGAGGCTTATCCACGAACGCCCGAAATCCATCGTCAAAGTTATCTGGCTAAGGAAGAGCTGATGAGAATTCAAAGGGAGTATGCATTCAAACATGATGTCGTAAGGCAAAAATACGAGACCATCGAGCGAAATCAACGGGAGCACCTTCGAAGCGCCGATGAGCTCGCTGCCGAGTTTCGGCCTGAAGATGGCACAACCAATCCGCAGGCTCATTCTGATGCACCGCCATCGCTTCCAGGAATTCCGGTAAATGCTGGCGTCGAGGAGTCTTGGTATTCCGTTACGGGAATTGAACCTGGAGACACCCTGAATGTTCGGCTTGGGGCAGGATCGAACTATGACATCGTAGCGAGACTGCCGAATGGATCCGGTAGAATTCGTATTGTTGGTGAACCTCTCATGAATGGCGTCACAGAATGGGTGCAAATTGCATTCGGCAATCGCACAGGATGGGTTGCAAAAAAATATCTGAAGGCGGAATGACAAAACCACAAATCCCAACAGGATGATGAGCTTTAAGTTTCAGTACATCCAATTAGACGTACAACAACCCCGACTCACTACTTCCAGTGGAATTCCACATTGATTCCAGTCGGTTTAACAATATCCCCTACCTCGAATCTCGCACTTCGATTGTGCCTGTGGAGCATCGCGGATCGCTGCGAACTGCCCTTGGCTATCTGTATCAAGATGAGGGTCCAGTTAACCTTCCTCGGGACCGTCTCTTGGCTGCTGAACCATATTTTGAAGTCGCCGAGCGTATTGTAATCCGGTGGCTTTATACACGAACCAATGGAAACCTTCGTAGCAAGTATGGAGTTGATGCACTTCACGCGGCACGCTCTAGTCGGTATAAATGTGGAACGTGTGGATTCCAGGATGTGCGTGTGCTGAACTTGGACCATGTGAACGGACGCGTGAAAGGTACACCATTCGCGTGCCTTTGTGCGAACTGCCACAGTATCAAATCGCGGAAAAGTGACTGGTCTGGAAAGGGTCGTCAAAAAAATGATAGTGTGCCAGACTCCACCAGCCAAGGCGGAACACGGTGAAGGAATCCTTGCTGCACACCGACTTCAGAAATACCTCTTATTTAAAAAAAGCTCAGCGACAAGTCCACAGTTTTGTTTCAGAGCGTGCTGTTCGTCTACAAAGAAACTCCCAACCATGTCAAAATTTGATTTTAATCGCGCACGCTCAGAGACAATCAGCTTTCTTGATACAAGAGGCATTGCCGACCATATGCTTCACGGTCCAACTTCTGATAAGTATTGGGATGAGCCGCTCCGTTTGGTCGCCGTCAATATGGAGTCTTACGGATACGACGGACGCCACGAAGTCAATCACGCAACACTAATTGACTGGCTTTACGATGCTGGTAACACCGGAACAAAGACTACGCGGAGGACTCTTGCGATACTATCACTCCTTAGGAGACGTCTTTTAACCAGTAAACCGGCAAATTGGGGCGATTTTCAAGCCACTTGTGCGGATGATAAAGAGCTTGAGATTGAACTAGGTCGATGTGTTTATTATAACATTCGACCCGAATCGAACAAGGTCGTACAGCAGAATGCATCTGCTATCTCTGCAGTCGGGTCATCAGAGATTGGTTCACTCATCTGGAACGAATTGTTGGCGCTAGATCCTCATGTCATGTTAATTTCAGGTCACGCTGGGCTTGCAGCACTGAATGGACTAGCCCACCTCGACACCCCACTTAAATACAAAGGGAATACCGTCCACACGCAAGGTTTTGTGATTCAATCATTCGGACACCCAGCATATCCAAGATACAACGACTGGGCAGCAATGATCGAAGATGTAGCACAAATAAAACAAGGCGGAAAAAATGATGGATGCATTGCTGAACGACCGATCACCATCCAGGGGCCGAATGATTTAAGTCCCTCGCTCATAAGCCCAAGCAGCCACACGAGCTGAGGCATTGGTATCCGCAGGCAGTCCAATGGAAGCAGCCTCAGTTTCAATTCTGAGCCCATGAGCCTTGTTGCGTTCAATCCAACGGTCCAGAGCTTCGCCTTCTGCAAGATCATCACTTTTAGCCCCATTGCAGCGACGACAGGCCAGAACAAAATTATGCGCCAGATCGTTCGGATACAGGGACCATGGAATGAAATGATCGAGTTCTTCCTGCCCACTGAGGATCGACTTTTGGCAGTAGAAGCATTTTCCATCCTGCAACTCACGCAAAACAGGTCGAATGCCGGGCCACTGATTACGCTCACTGCCGAAGAGGAATTCAGTCAGATCAAGCGGAGCCCCTATGGTTGCCTTGTTGAGCCTCCTCACCATGTCCAACCACTCACGACGGCACAAGCGAATCACTATGCCGTAGAACCGCCTGAAACAGTCCTGGACTCCCTCCTGGAGGACAATGCCACAATCCACGACCTCATTGGCATAAAGGGTCTCTAATCGCTTCCTGCCCACCGTCTGCAGTTTGAACATGGGCATCAGTTTGATCTGGCTGCTCACGGCCACAACCAAAGATCTCCATTCTCTCTGTGATGATCTGGCCGAATAAAGGGTTGAGTGCTTCGTCCGCATCTCAACCAGGGGGTGGGGCCTGAGGAACTGCGGCCTGTGTGAGCTTGGGGAGGGATCTGACTTCGATTCGAAGACTACCCATTTGGGGGTAAATCAATATTCAGGGATTCTCGATTATAATAAGATTATTATAATATGTATTCAAAAATGAAATAAACATCATTATATTGATTGTGATTACTAAAATATTATTCATATTAATTATTATATCGGTTTAAGTTATCAAATATGTGATTCATTTCTGATTTATATGAAGACTATCTCTCATCGCACTATTCCCGTCCTTGGCCTTCTTTTTGCCGTTGTGGCAGGCGTTTCGGTCCAAGCCCAGACTCTGGACTACCGGAATTACAACGCGATCATCTTCAACAACCTCAACACCTCTTCCGACATTGAGGGACGGACGTTTGTGGGCAATGACTTCACGGGAACGAAATCTGCCAGTCTCGGCACCCGCCTCAAAAACACGGTGACGTCCACGGACCGCTCATTCGTGGTGGGAAACAATATCGTCAGCGGCAACCCGCTGAGCGTGCAGCGCGGCAGCCTCTACATTGACGGCAGCACCAATGATCGCCACATCAACTTCAACGTTGGCGGCTCCGTGGTGGCAGACCACAGCATCGACGCGGCACTGAACCAGATTCGGGGTTACTCCATCGCGGAGTCACAGGCCCTCAGCACCATGCTGGCGGACAGCACGGTCACCCTGCCGTCCGGCTCCCCCGGCCCCACGACGTTCAATGCCACGGCGGGCGCGGATGGTCTGGCGGTCTTCAATGTGACTGCCGACTCCATTTTTAACAATCCGTATGGGCAGCAGTTTAATCTGAACGTGGATGCCAATACCGCCAACGTCATCATCAACGTGAGCGGCACCTCGGTGAACTGGAGCAATGGCAACATGGTGGGCAATTTCACCAGCAACTACTGGCAGGAGCACACCCTCTGGAACTTTTACCAGGCCACCACCATCAACTTGAATGACCACAAGTTCAACGGCGGTATCCTGGCTCCCGATGCCTCCATCACCACCTCTTCGAGCATCGACGGCCTTGTGGTGGCGAACAACCTGACCACCACTGCCGAGGTGCGTCTCCCTGACAGCAGCAGCGCCAATGCCTACGCCTATGACGGTTTTGCCGCCCCCATTCCAGAGCCTGGCAGCGCCGTTTTCATCCTCGCCGCCGGGGGTCTGTTTCTGATCATGCGGAACCGCCGTCTGGTGACTGGGACCTATTGAGCAGCACAGGGCCTGCGGTGTTCCTGATCGCTGCGGCCGCGATGTTCGTACTGAAACGCAGCAAGTTCCGCAAGTTTGAACAGGCCGCTGGAGGATCTGGTATTTTTAGCTCCATCGCCCTTCTCCTCTTCTTTCACGGCCACGTCGCAATCGACGTGGGGATTATTAACGGTTTGCATTTAGGCCACCAGGAAGTCATCCATGCAGCCCGAGAACATGCCAAAATGCACCACGGCACCCCCGTCGTTGCCACGTTTGATCCCCATCCAGCCCAGGTGCTTCGCCCAGGTTCCGCTTCAAGTATCCAATACTGCCTTCGCCACCAGCAGCGCTCGCTTGCCTAAATCGGGATCTCCCACCTGCTGGCTGTTCCCTTCACGGCTGAGGCAGCCCAGCCCCCCACGCCGGAGCTAATCTGCTGTTAATGGAGACAATGAAGTCGACCTGATCATTCGCGCTACTGATGTCGGGGTTTGTTCCGACCGCCCCATATGTTCGTTAACTTGGTCCATGATGTTTTATCTGCGAAGTGCCTGATTGTGAATGGTCTCGAATCGAATCCTCGTTGCAAGGTGTATTAACGGGCAGTCTTCGATAGACGACGTCACGCGCCCACTCATCACGTAAAGCCGCAGCATACCTGTTCTGAGCAACAAGGTGCTCGCCCTGATGCCCAGCTCCAAGCAGATCGCAAAAGACACAACTGATCATCCACAGATGGATGCAATGAAAGGGGCGAGGTCAATGCTCAAGGAGAGATCACGCGGCAAAAGCATGAAGACCGCAAATGATGGTGCCTGGATGCCATTGCGTGTTCAGAGGCTGGCGTATGCTGGTCTGTCCATGAACACAGAACAATCACCCCAATTGGCTTACAAACTGAAGGACGCGGCAACACTGCTCGGAGTTTCGTCCGTCACAATACGCCGTGCTATTCAACGTGGACTGATTCGACCATCACGAGCGTTTCGCCATGTTCTCATCAGCGCGGATGAGTTGAATCGGTTCCTGAAATCCACATCAGCAATCGAATAGCGGCAACAAACATCACCTTTTGGGCTTTGCCTTCTTGAGGGCTTGTGCATTCTCGGCGAGTGCATCATCGAAAAGGGTCCTGATGAATTCGGCTTTGTTGGCGTAGCCCTTTTCTGCCGCGAGATCTGCGAGCGCCTTGTCTTTCTCGGCACTGATGTAGGCGCCTGCCAGCTTGGTTCCGATTTGTCTTTGGTTCGGCATGTCGATAAAGGAGTTTGTGCGATGGCGGGTCAAAACATCATGCTGGAACTCCCTCTGTCATCACGAATCTTTTGAGCTTTGGTCGCATATTTCTGCAAGCGCTCCAGCTCCTCCTGCCAGTATTCCTGCTCCGATTCTGTGGCCCCCAAAGGCATTCCTTCGAGCCTGGAGAGCAGCGGACCATGGATGCCGTCAGCGTAAGCTCTGAGCGATTCTGCGGCCTCTAAAGCATCAGGAAGGGGTAGGGAGAGGGTCAAAGGCACTGCTGCATCAAAGACGCCATGCGGATAGGCGGAAAGGGACAAGAGGCAAGCCGGTTCAACCATACGGTAAACACCCCATAGCAGAGCCACCACCGCCGAGCATTATATCAATGCTGGCGCTCACGCAGATAGCGGTAAAGTCGATAGAAAGTGTTGATATCAGGAAACAGCGCAAACTCGTGTTGCTACATGCAACAAGCATTTTTTTATGACTAAAACCATCAAGAAGACAAAGGCCGTTAATCATACGCTGCAAAAGTGTCCCACCGGCATCAAAGGCTTGGACGAAATCACCAAAGGCGGGTTTCCCAAAAATCGAACCACCTTAGTTTGTGGTGGTGCTGGCTCGGGGAAGACTCTGTTGGGCATTGATTTTCTCATCAAAGGCGCGACGGATTTTAACGAACCAGGTGTCTTCATGTCCTTTGAAGAAACTCAAGATGAGCTGTATAAAGACGTGGCTTCTCTCAATTTGGATTTGAAGGGGCTGGTTTCACGAAAACAAATTTTCCTCGAACACATCATTTTAGAGCGCAAAGATGTTCAAGAGACCGACTTCAATCTTGAGGGTATCCTCGTTCGTTTAGAACATGCCATTGATTCCATTGGTGCCAAACGCGTGGTTTTGGATTCCCTTGAATCTCCCTTCGCAGGCATCTCCGATCCGGGCATTCTTCGCCTGGAGATAAAAAGACTTTTCCGGTGGCTCAAAGAAAAACAAGTTACGGCCATCGTTACCGGCGAGCCGGGTCAAGGCGACTCTTATACGCGGCATGGCCTGGAAGAGTTCATTTCCGACTGCATCATTCTTCTGGATAACCGGGTTAAAGATCAAATTGCCATCCGCAGGATTCGGGTCGTCAAATATCGAGGTTCCAATCATGGCACAAACGAATATCCATTCGTCATTGATAAAGATGGACTTTCGGTGATTCCCATCACTTCTGCCGGACTCGACCAGCCAGGCACCGCCCAGAAGGTATCGACCGGAATTCCTTCGTTGGACAAAATGTTCAAGAGCAAACCGGGATATACCCGTGGCAGCACCATCCTTGCGTCGGGCACGGCCGGCACGGGAAAAACTAGTATTGCGGCTGCCTTCGCCATAGCGAGCTGCAAACGTGGAGAGCGCTGCCTGTTCTTGTCGTATGAAGAGTCTTCAGGACAACTCGTTCAAAACATGAGTTCGATTGGCATTCATTTTGCGCCATGGATTAAAAAGGGACTGTTGAAGATGGTGTCCACCCGGCCATCCTTTTTTGGTTTGGAGATGCACTTGCTCGATTTATACAAGTTGGTTGACAGTTTCAAACCAAAAGCTGTCGTCATAGATCCCCTGACCAGTCTCATTGGCGAGGGGGACCAACGTGAAATTCGCTCGATGATCACCCGCATGATTGATTTGCTAAAATCTCGGGGCATCACCACGTTTTTTACCAGTCTGGTTTCTTCATCCGCTGAAAATGACACTAGCGGCGAAATCGGGGTCTCGTCTTTAATTGACACTTGGATTGTAGTGCGCGAATTGGAAGAAAATGCAGGCAAGAAACGCACTAGAGGACTCTTCATTGTTAAGTCTCGTGGCACCGACCACGAGAGTGACGTCCACAAATTGATTTTGAGTGATGATGGGATTAACCTTATATCCATGGATTCTGTCACCGTCAGCCGTCAGCCAAAAAGAACCCCTAAAAAGGTAACTGCGGAAAGCTTGGGTGTCTCAAAATAGATCATGGGAACACCACGTCCAAATTTTATTGTGGGCATCGGCGGTTCAGCCGGCGCTCTTAACGCATATAAAGCGCTCTTGGATGCCCTGCCGTCGAAAACAGGGATGGCGTTTGTTATCATTTCGCATATGAACCCCGCCGCCAGTAGTCAGCTGGCTCTGATTCTGTCGCGACATACGAAAATGCCAGTAACGGTGGCTGCCATGGCGATGCCGATCCAGGCGAATCACGTCTATGTCATTCCTCCGGACGCGGATCTTTTCATTGACGACCATACCTTCAAAGTCGTCTCCCCGCGCAGCAAGAGGAACGTGCAGGTGGATTTGTTTCTGACTTCTTTAGCCGCAGCGATGGGTGCGCATGCGATCGGCATTATCCTCTCTGGGATCGATGGCGACGGTGCTACGGGATGCAAGGAAATCAAGGCAAAGGGAGGAACTACCTTTGCCCAGGACAGGTCTGCGGAAGTTGGTGAGATGCCCCTCAGTGCACAGGCTACCGGGTGTGTTGATTTCGTTCTGTCACCGGCCGCCATGCCAGGTGAACTGCTAAGATTGGAAAGCACTTATAAAAAGCGTGATGCTGTTCGCAGAAGACACAACTGATCACCCCTAGATGTCAGCAATGATTGGAGCCGGGTCAATGATCAGAAGAGCCATACAGTCATGGCGATGGATGAAAGATCACCTCACAAAATTACTACAACCGCAAATGATGGTTCCTTGATGCCATTGCGGAATCAGAGGTTGCCGTATGCTTGCCATGAATACAGAACAACCTCCCCCATTGGCCCTGGTGATCACGGCTCATGCATCACTGCACCAGTCGCTAATCCTGATGTGGGGCCAATTTCGAGTAGGGTTACACCCCATCGTAATTGGTATGCCGCTGGCACAGTGTGTTTACATGTGAACCCGCGTAAACTTCATTCGCAGAGTCACCAACACCCAAACACCACCACCATGACAACACTCGAAATCAAAGGCGACTGGAACATCACCAAAGGCAAGCTGAAGCAGCAATGGGCCAACCTCACGGACGACGACCTCCAATACATTGAGGGCAAGAAGGACGAGCTTGTTGGCCGTATCCAGAAGCGCACTGGTGAAACCCGTGAAGCGGTCGAAAAGGCCATCAGGGGCAACTAACTGTGCAGCACTGATATTGAAAAGTTAGCGCCATGCCATCGACCCCTGCCTTGAGGTTTACATGGCACGCTCCGAGGCTTGGAGTTGAGGCGCGGGCTGCTGCGCCTTGGCCCATGCTGCCAGTACAACATCTTTGATCTGCCGGCGGCTACCAGCGCCTGATCACATTTTCTCCCTCCAACATCAGCGGTCCTGAACCTGTTTCAAACCGATTGCAGGGCATCCAAATCAAACTCGAAAGGGCCTTATGAAAACACTGTTCACTCGCAAAAAATCATCCGGCAAAGTTGGATGGGCGCTCCTGTGGCTGCTCGGTATTCCGCTTCCCATCCTGCTGTTGTTCTTTGTGCTGCGCGGCTGCACCTGATTGCCAGTTCGGCGGTTCATACTCACAATCAGCCCTGTATCCGGTGACACGCTTGCAGGGCCTTTCGCGCTGTCGCCTCGCCACATGGCCAAATGGTCTGCGGAAAATGAGGCAGGTTTCAATCTCACCGACAATGGATTCTCGATGTGGAACAGTTTGAGTTGTCGTTGAGGTGTCTGAACTGCCTCCATGCCGACAAACTCCTTTGCGATGGATAGGGTTTCAACGACAAACCCATCACCGCTAAAAATGAGGTGCAGAGGTGCAGCAGCAGCATTTTGCACCTCTGCTGCATCAGTTTAGTGCAGTGTGTGGAGGTGCAGCAGCAGTGCTTTCTTAAGCACTGCTGCACCACCATGCACCTTTTGCTGGAATGAATGAACCAGAGAATTTGCCAAACTCATGGTCGTGCTGCTGCTGCATGTCGTTGGCGTCGATGACAGCTTTCGTGGTCTGGGGCGTCATTGGGGTTTCAAACATCTCTCATCAAAAAGCGAGGCCTGCACAACACATCAGAATTGTGTGAAGGAGTCGGGCAGGAGTGCTCATGGAGGCTGAAATCGTTCAGAATCAATTCTCTGAATGAAACACAGCAGCCAGATCAACGACACCACACACCCATTTCAGTTTCCCCTTTACTGCATCCTGCTCCCCGTTAGCATTTGAACAGCTCTGGGAGACCAGAGCCGAGGCTTAAGATCCTCGCTATAGGCGGCAGACGTGTGCCGCAAACACGTCGCCTGACGACCATGAACAATGGCCGGGAGGCGACGGCGTATGTCCAGAGCTTCGGCTTAAAGGCCGTCGCGGCTGACCTATGGCGGCTTCTTAACTCTCCGGTCACCACGGCGGATTCATTCGAGTCCGCCTTCTTGGTGGCGAGTTTTGAATCTCTGCCGCCATGAACATCTCTGCCATTTCCGTCGCCGTTTTCGTTGCATTCCTGTCGTCAACTGGACTTGCCCAAACACCCCCAACTCCTCCAGGCACCATTATTCTGGATGAGGGATGGCAAACTCCGATCCAAGGAGGCAGTGCGACGATGAAGGATCTGGGCGCTCTGCTCTCTCCATTTGGCCAGCCTTCGGACGACATCTCTGCCGGCTTCAGAATCACAATCTACCAGGGCGTCACGTATTTGATACCCCATGCTGTGACCCACCTGTTAGGACGCTAAACACCCACTCTTTATGGAACACAAATTTAGTTGCACAAATTGCGGGCAGCACATTGTTGTTACGTCCGAATTGATTGGCTCGCAGGCCAGTTGCCCATCATGCAACGTGGCGTTCACTGTGCCGCCGCCCCTGGCAGCAGATTCTAACGCATCGCCTCCGCAATTCCCCAATACTCAAGAGACACAGCAGCAGAAAGCACTGAGATATTTTCGACGCTTCATCGAAGTGGGCCGTAGTTCCTCCGTAGTATCTGACTTTCGAGATCTCGACTTCAAGGCCGAGGTTTTGCCACTCAACGAGCATAGCTTCGCTCTGCTCAAGTCCGACTTCGTATTTTGGTCGGTTACTCTCCTTGCGATTGTTCCCTTGTTTCTCGTCACACTCACGGAAACACAATCACAGCTCACTGGCTTTTGCCTTTTCTTCGCCGCCATTTGGGGCCTCGTCTTTAAGAAGTTCGTAGTTGAAGAAGAAGGAGGCTGGCGACTTCCTCTCTCTTCTCTCTTTTTTACGGGTCTTATCGGCATGAACCTGCTTCTCCAACTGCACAAGTGGTTTCCAGATTCCTATAACGAGCTTTCCGGCAGCAAGAACACTTTCCACAGTCTGGCTGGGTATGTTTTCCATGTCGGTCTGTGGGAAGAGCTTTGCAAGATTGTCCCAGTTTTGATTTATCTGGCTTGCAAGAGACGCGATGCTCGCCCGCTTACCATCATACTCATTGGAGTCTTCTCGGGTCTTGGCTTCGCCGCGTTCGAGAACCTTAGCTATGCTGACATGCAGATTGTGCGCTCTGCCATTTTAACCAAAAAAGACGGTATCGAAGGACTGAAGGAAGGTGTCCAAGGTGCGATGGTCAATGTCATGCTCCGCTCGATGTCCAATGTCTTTGGTCACGCCGTCTATTCAGGAATTTTTGCTTACTTTATCGCTCTTGGATGGCTCACTCGGAAGCGGCGTTTAGTTCTGGCTCTGGTCGGGCTAGGTGTTGCTGCGCTCATCCATGGTCTTTACGATTGGTTTTGGAGCGTGCAGATTACTCTTCCAGCGCTTGTTACAGCCTTCGGCTTCATGTTGTTTTACGCATACCTAACAAAGTTGCGTCTTCTATTAGCTTCTACTGCTTCGCCATCTGAATCCAATGCGCTAACGGCATGACCATGCGCGAGGTTGTGCGCATGGCCTATTTTCTACCTGCCAAAGCCGATGATGGAAGTGATCCTCTAATGCGTCAGGGCAACCAGCAAGTGACACCCCTCCCGTAAAATTTACCTCTCTTCGGGTATAGCAAAATGAGCAGGAGATCACCTCCCAGCTTCATTAACCCTCAACACACCTCACGCTAATGAACCTAAACAACACTCCAGCCAATTCCAAATGGTTGGACGCTCTGAAGAAAACTTGGAGAATTATCACCACTGTCGGATCATGTCTGCGGCATTTTCTGGTCAAAGGAATTCCGCTTATTGCATCCAGTTGGATTGGGCAGCTATTCTTTACTATCCTCTTTTTGTGCTGGGGTGGCATGTTCGCCGCCTGGCTCATCGCAAAGGCGCTCTTTCCAGTTCTCCCAGTTGCCATGGCTGCGTCCATCAAAGCAGTACAGCAAAAGCAATTCGCAAAGGCACCCGAATTTTTCACCTCTACGCCCGAGCTCTTCCTGAGTTTATGGATACTTGGCGTGGCGATATTAATCGTTTTCGCGGGATGGATTATCCGGGGTTTTTTGGCTCATATTTTCAAGCCCCAAGACTTGATGGACAAGGTCGCTTCCACAGAGAAAGAGCTCAAGGCCGTCCAGGACGAACTTCGGCAAATGAAGAATGCCCAAAGGAATACCCCCTCCCCCTAAAGCCAGCTCGTTGCGGGTATAACAAAATGATCGCGTTGCCACCTTCGCGATTACCGACAACCAGGAGACACCATGGCAAGACCACGTCATTATTCTCCGCACATCAGCAGGTTTCTCGTTGCGGTCCTCTACCATGAAGCAAAGAACAGAAAGATCCACATGACAAAACTCACGGACGATCTTCTGCTCAATGCCCTTCGTGGTTCCCCAGGATGGATTACAGCGACGACCCTGCATTCAGCGGACATCCCACCACCACCACGTTCTGAGCTGTTAAACGCAGCCTAGAGCTAAAGCAGCACCCAATCCCACACAGTAAGCCAGGCCACAACGGTCTGGCTTTTTCGTGTCCTCATACCACCACCACACACCCAACATTATGGCTATCAAGCTCAGTGCCAATTATTCTAAAAAGCTCGGTCTCCCTCAATATTCGAGCCACAGCTTCGCAGCATCAGTCGAAGTCGAACTCACCGACATCACCCAGGTTGAAGCGGAAATTCAGAAGCTCTACGCCCTTCTGCAACAAAGCGTCGATCAGGAAATCCAACACCCAGGCTTTGTCCCGATGGCCAATGACCGCCCCAACAACAACGGTAACGGGCACGCCAACAACAACGGCCGCACCTACCAGATCAATGGCAATGGTCGTCAGCACAGCAACGTACAGCACCAGCAGCAACCAAAAGCTATGGGTGATGCCTGGAACTGCACCGACGGCCAGAAGGGATTCATCCTTCGCATCGTCAATGAGAATCCCAGCATCACGAAGCAGGTGGCCGAGGATCTCTCCCAGCAGCTCTTCGGTATCGGCGTCAAGCAGCTCAACAAGATGCAGGCGTCACAGCTCATCGAAGATCTGCTCGTGAAGGCCGGTAAACCCGCACCTCGTCAAACCCGCTGGCAGCAACAACAACCCACCAACCACCAAGCAGCATGAAAACACTCGCTGAAGCTCCACCCAAAGAGCCCAGCGAGAAGGACATCATCACCGGCTTGCAGAATACAGTTTCGGCCTCCCGGCTGTCTTTGTTTCTGCAATGCCGGCTGAAGTTCTATTTCCGCTACGTGCTCAAACTCAAGAAACCCAAAACGGCTGCGCTCCACCTCGGCAATTCGGTTCACTCCGCGTTGAAGGCATGGAACAAAGCACGCTGGCTCAATAAACCGCTCTCGCTGAAGGAACTCCACGATGAGTTCTCAAAAGCATGGGCGGACGATTCCGAAGGTTCCGTCAAATGGGAAACCGGCGAAGAAGATGACGAGAAAACTACAGGCTGGCGACTTCTAGACACCTACATCAGGCAGAGCGCTTCCATGGCGCTCACAAAACCTGACGCCGTAGAAGTGTCTATTGAAGCCGATCTCAGCATGCACGGTCTTTCTCGTCTCATCGGTATTCTCGATCTGGTCCAACAAGGCACCATCATCGACTTCAAAACCAGTTCCTCGACACCCAACGCAGCATCAGTCGAGCACCTCCACGAAACCCAGACCAGCGCTTATGCCATCCTCTACCGCCACAACACCGGCAAAAAGGAAACCGGCATCCAACTGCATCACCTGGTCAAACTGAAGAATCCCAAGCTCTGCATCACTGACCTTCCTCCCATGACGCAACAACAGGAACACCGCCTGTTTCACCTCATGGACAACTACTACGAGGAACTGGGTCGCACAGAGTTTTATCCATCTCCCAGCTTCGCCTGCATGGGATGTGAATACTTCGGTGAATGCAGACGCTGGCACTGAACCCTTTAAAGGGGGTGGATCTCTTCATCGAGGTTCACCCCTTTTATACACCCCCAACCCACCACCTATGAAACACCTCATCCTCATCATCGGCCTGCTCCTGTTCTCACCATCAGCACACGCAGGTTGGTTTTCCAAAGACACTGAACTCCTCAATGAAGCCAAAGAGCGAATCGGAGTCCTGGAATCCCGCCTCTTGTCACAGTCCATCAACCTAGACAACTGGCGCATCGCTGCCGGTTCCCTCGCTGTTGGCTGCGCCTTCCTCCTCATCATCGGAACCGCCTTAGGCTCCAAAACCCGCCATCATTATGAATCAGCACGACGAATGGGAGGATCAACTCCCGCAGCATCACTCAACGGTCGCAAACCCCACATGGGCCAAGCGACTGAAGCGAATACTCATACATCACTGGCGGCCTAGACCTGTGCCATCTCCCTTGGTCGATCATGAGCTCCCACATCTCAGCGGCATCGAAAGAGCTGCCGAGGTGTTCAGGTTCATCCTCACCACGCTGGAACACGGGCTTTCGCCTTCCGGTCATTTGCGCGAGTTCACCAAAATGAATGCACGTATTGCCATCGCCATTGCCATCCCGGTCATGATGGTTGCACCGCTCGTCACTCTGGGTCTCGCACAGGTCAAGGGGTGGGTCTCAATACTGACAACCACCATGAGCAGCTTCGTGATGTTCCCATTGTCGGTCCTGCTCTGCATTCTCCTGGTCTGCGGCATGATTTATATCGGTCGAGCCATCCTTGAAATGCGAGTTCGAAGCAGCCGACGAGACCCCTACAACAACTACTAGCACAATCCCCAACGACAAAACCCAAGAGCCGGATGACCTCAATAGTGGGGTTGTTCGGCTCTTTTCATTTCAAAAATATGGAAAGCATCACCCTCTATTTCCGCGAGGGCTCATCCGACAAGGTGTATCAAGCCAGCATTCGTCCCCAAGGCGAAGGCTTCATGGTTCACTACGCGTATGGTCGTCGTGGTTCAACCCTCAGCACCGGCACCAAAAATCCAAGCCCGGTCGATCACAGCCAAGCCAAACGGATCTACGACAAACTGATCCAGGAGAAAACCGCCAAAGGTTATCTCCCTGGTGATGATGCCGGACAGATTCAGCATCCAGCCTCAGCAAAGAAGCACACCGGCATTCAGTGTCAGTTGCTCAATTCCATCTCCGACCAACAGCTTGAACAGTTCCTGTTTCATCCCGACTACTGGATGCAGGAGAAGCTGGATGGACGCCGCCTCCTCATCAAAAAGGAAGGTAGCATCATCACAGGCATCAACCGTTTGGGTTTCCCCACTGCGGTCCCGGAATCCATCATCGAAAGCGCCACCAATTACCCAAGAGATTACATCCTCGACGGTGAAGCGATTGGGGATCAGTTCCACGCTTTTGACCTGCTCAGCATCGGTCCGGAAGATCTGCGGCCCATGGCATATTCAGTTCGGTATTTCCGGCTGCGTGATATGCTCTACGCCTTTGACCATCCCCACATCAACGAAGTGCCTTCACAACTGGCTCCTGGATTGATGAACTGGTTCACCCAGCTTAGGGCCGAAGGCAGGGAAGGGGTGGTTTTCAAGAACAAGCATGCACCCTACATCCCTGGCCGACCCAACGCCGGAGGACCACACCTCAAATACAAGTTCGTTGAGACTGCTTCATTCATTGTCGCCAAGGTGAATGACAAGCGCAGCGTCTCATTGATCCTGTTTGACGGTGAGAAAGTGCGTCCTGCCGGCAACGTCACCATCCCACCCAACCACGACATTCCTTCACCTGGGTCTGTCGTGGAATGTCGTTACCTCTACGCGTTCAAGGAATCAGGCTCCATCTACCAGCCTGTTTACCTTGGCTTACGTGAGGACATTCGCTCCGACGAATGCACCACGGGCCAGCTCAAATACAAAGCTGAGGCGGAACAAACATCGTCGTCATGATGCAATGATTCTCGCAGCAAACACGACCCTGCGGGATTTCTTCTGAAAACGATACCCCCACGCTTGACCCCATGTGTCCTTCACCGGCGCATGGGCTTTTTGCGTTCAACCCACAACCCCAAAAACACATGAATCCCATCGCCCTACCGATAGCGGAACTCAAATCCGCTCTCTCAGGTATTGGCAAGGTGCTCAACACCAAAGCCACCTTGCCTGTCCTGCATCACGTCAAAGTCGAACGCACCTCAGACGGCTGGATCGCTCTTACCGGCACTGATCTTGACCGTTTCATCACGTTGCGTCTCGAACACCCAGCCGAAGGACCTCCCCTTGCTCTGCTAGTTCCCTATGAGCAACTCCTGCAGCTCTCAAAGAACTGCGGCAAAGACGAGCGTATCCACATCGAACCGGGCTGCATCAAATTCGCCCTGGCTGACAGTCCTGGTGAACAGAAGGTGAAGCACATCCCAGTTGATGAGTTTCCAGTCACACCACGCATTAAAACGGAAGCCATTGTGCTGCCGCCAGAGATTCGTCGATCCATTCACGAAGCCATGGAATGCTCAAGCACGGACGAAACACGCTACGTCCTCAATGGCACCTTCATCGACACCAGCAATCCGAAAGCCAACTACATTGTGGGTACGGATGGAAAGCACCTCTACAGCGCGAATTCATTCTCGCTGCCGCTCAAGAACTCCGTCATCATTCCGAATCACAAGTTCTTGGGATGGAAGGAGTTCAACGCAGATGGTGAATGGCAGATGAAGGTCGATGAAATGACGCTGCAGATCTCCAGCCGACGTTGGAGATTCGTCAGCAAGCAGATCGACGGGAACTATCCCAACTGGCGGCAAACGATTCCCAATCCAGACACCGCAAAGACCCACATCACCCTCGACCCGGCCAAACTGGAAGTGCTCATCAAGCTCATTCAGCGCATGCCTTGTCATGATGCGGAAAAGTTCCAGACCATCGGCTTGTCAGTTCATGGCGGTCAATTCCTGCTCATGGGAAAAGACCACAACAACGAGCCATGGACACGAGTTCCAGTGCCAGATGCAAAAGCCGAAGGCCCTGAAGTGACTGTCTTCCTAAGCCGTCGATTCGTCATCAAGGCCCTGCAATACGGGCTCAACACCATCAGCCTCATCTCATTTGTCTCACCCCTTCGTTTCCACAACAAGGGCCGGCAAATGATCGTGATGCCGCTGAGACCTGATGCAGAAAACACCCCGCCAAATCAACCACAACCCGCACCAGTGAACATGCCAACCCCACGTCAGCATGTTCCACCACCCACACCACCCCAAGAAAGGAAACCCATGCTCAACAATCCCACACCCGAAACACCACCGTCATCCACCGAAGCCAAGAACGCAGTGGAAGAAGCCATTGATATGACCTTGCTCATTCGCGACAAGCTCAACGATGGGTTCAACTTGCTGCGTGATCTGTCCGTGAAACTCAAAACCATCAACCGCGACCAGAAAGCTAGTGCCAGGGAGATGCAGTCTGTCCGGTCAACGCTTCGCTCCATCCAAGGAATGAAGATCTAAACCATCCCAACAACAAAACCCGAAGGAGGGTCAGTGGCGGTTAATCCGTTGCTGGCCCTTCTACTTTTTCTCGGACGTTTCGGACGCTGTTTTTGAAGTCCTAAAATCACTGATCTTCACGGAATCAGGAAAGGCATTCAGCCAGGGACCTTGAAAAGCACGTCCGAGCCGTCCGAACCACCCCAAACCAAACACCACCATGATTGCAAACCTCGATCCACACCCGGTCATCGCTACACGTAAAGCACCGAACCTCATTCTTCACTGCGGAGCACAAAACGTGGAGCTGGATGAAGTGCGTAAAGTCAGGACACCACGCTCCACAAATAGCTGGTGTCCGATCCCTCATCATCAGCTCATCAGCCAGGTCCAGAACACCCTCAAAACCACCAACCTCAGAATTGGCTCTCAAGCACATTCGCTCTCACATGAAGGTCAACGCTATTTTGGTCTGATGGAAGTGCATGCCCAGAAATCCGACGACGATTATTGCTGGGTTCTGGGTCTCCGTAACAGCCACGACAAGACCTTTCCCGCAGGCATTGTCGCTGGTGCCAGTGTCTTCGTTTGTGACAACCTCAGCTTCAGTGGTGAGATCAAATTCGCTAGGAAACACACGCGGTTCATTGTGCGCGACCTTCCTCAATTGGTCAGTCGTTCCATCGGACTCCTGCTCTCCAAATGGCATGATCAAGATAAACGCATTGCCGCATATAAGGAAGCGGACATCTCGGACCTAGAAGCCCATGACCTGCTGATTCGTTCTGTGGATGTGGGTGTGTGCTCCAATCGTTTGATCCCTGACGTGCTGCATGAATGGCGTGAGCCAAAACATGACGCATTCGAAGGGAGGAACGTCTGGAGTTTGTTCAATGCGTTCACGGAATCTCTGAAAGGGAACCTGACAGAGCTGCCGAAACGCACAGAAGCCCTTCACGGGTTGTTGGATACGCATGTGGGGCTGAGCGCGTAAAAGGGGAGGGGTTCGATTTATTCGAGTCCCTTTTCTTTAGCTGCGAGGAATTGTATGGCCACTGACTTCATTCCGCCTGCCTTACCGCTGGGGTGCCTGAAGCGGCATTGTAGATCTCCCAAACGCCGTGCTTTTCTGGAGCATAGAATTCGTAATTTCCGTCCTCCCGCAGAAATACCTTATCGACAGCATGACCTGTATTGGTAAAACGAGGTTTTTGTGCTTGGCCATAATGAATACGCTTGGGATGATTCACAGACATTAGAACCAATTCATGCCGTGCATTGACTGGTTTTCGATCTGGATTGTCGATAGCAAAACGATCTCGGATCTGCGCCAAGCTTGCTTGCCCTCCGAGCTTGGTCAGCGCTTCCAATACCACCTGCCAATTTGGTGGTCGTCGACCCTGTTCTGAATTTACAGGTTTGACTGGCTGGGGAATTTTCTTTTCGTGGTCTTTGGCTGTGGTTGCTAAAGCGTTGCTGTGCAGGTCAATTTCTACCGAACTGTCACTGACTTCTGCAAAAGACCCAATATGGAAACAAAGCGACTGAAAGATTTCTGGTGCTGTGGAATAGCCCCTCCATTCCGCGATATAAGTGTGACGCAGCTTGATAGGAAATTCGCGTCCTTTGGTGCTTCCTGAGCCAGCGCTGGAATGCCAACTGAGTGTTCCATGAAAAGCACGGTTATTCGTCAGCTTGAATTCCTCGTCGATGCTTGGTTTTGCTCGAACAACAGGCTGCGACCAATAACGCGAATCGTTGCTGATCACGAGCACAAACCCTTCTGAGTTAGGTGTCTTACTGACGAATTGTTCAATGCGCCACAAGTCCTTCAAGATGTCATAGGCCCCTTGGTCAATGGCACCTTGGTTCTTGAGTGCAAAGAGTTCTCCGTTTAGATGGTGTCGTGACTCTCTGGTTTTGTATTTTAACTCAACAAAAATCACACGATCAGCCAAACGAATGATGAGATCTACGTAACGTCTTTCTGAGTTAAGAGCAAATGGCACCTCAAGTCTTATATCGAGATTAGGGTCAATGTTCCGGAGTTCCCAGGATAGTGAATGTTGGAAGTCGGCCTCAGAGTGAAAAATGGGACGTTTGTGAGACAGGTTTGCCATGGCTTGCTCAATTATCTTTTTCATCGTCTCTCAATTTAGAGGCTCTGGCTGTTCTTGATCAACTGTTAAAACCTAACATCTTTGCAATTTTACAATGCCCATTCTGATGCATTTTTACTGGTAGTGTTTTCAAACCATCAGGAGCCCAAATTCGGCAACCCACTTAGGCGACAACTCCGGTGCCGTTTTCATCAAGAGCAGCGCCAGGATGACCAGCGGGAGGCAGATGAGGTGCTTCCAAAGTCGATAGTGTTTACTCATCGTCTGTTCAGTTGTGTCGCAACGCGTCACGGCCCCAAGCTCAGCGAAGGTAGATGAATACGCCGAGCCCAAGTGCCGCTAAAACAGCGCCGGAGGCAGTGATCAGAATCTGGCGTCGCATCGGGGGTGACGCCTTCCGATACATGCCCACCGTCATGAAGATCGAATAGAGGCCGATGCCAAGATAGGCCAGCAGGGTAAAGTTGTTTTGGGGAAGAAGGCACGCCATGAGCGTGATGATTGCCAAAAGGAAGAAGTAAGGCATGGGATAGGGATTCGGTTTTGAAGATCAATCAAGCACGACGGCGATTAGGAGGGTAGATCCAGCTTCGGCAGCCCGTCCACGATCTTCATCGTCTCTAAACTGACGTTTATGACACGGAGAAACAGCTCCAGCGGATATTTGGGATTGTTCATTGTCTCGGTGGCCCAGAGATTGGCGTCGTTGGTGATGCCGCTGTCCTTGTCGGTTGTGACGGATTGGCGCTCCATGACCCATTCGAGGGCAGGCTTACCATTGACGATGTAGTCATAGGCTTCCAGAGGGATGTTCTGGATCGTTATCCGCTCGTTGTAGTGGACGGTGGTTTTGTCCTTGGTTTTGCCGCTACCGCCGAATTTCATCTTCGTCACGTGGTAGTCGCCTCCAGTGAGGGATTTGAGGGTGGTTTTACCAGTATCGAGCTTCGCGCCTGCATACATCGGCACAGTTTCGTAATTCAGGTGCCAGTTTGCTAGGTCGCGTCCAGCCTTGGAAAAAGCTTTGAAGTCAGCAAAGGTCTTTACGGCGGGAATGCGTGGGAGTTCCTTGCCCAGGTTGTCTGCGTAGCGGTTTCGGTAGTCAGGTGAATGTAGCAGGCCGTAGATGTAGTAGAACAGATCTTCCTTGGTGAGCGTGTTGCCTTCGCTCATTGAAGGATAGGCCGCTTGGAAATGTTTCAGGCCAGCGTCGCTGATGCCTTCGCGCCGGGTGCAGGTGTCGGCGTCCTTCTCACGGGACGTGGCAAACAGGCTGTCCTCGTCGTCGTTGGTCGCTTTCTCGTAAAGATAGAGAGGGAAGCATTGGGTTCCGCCATCCGATTGACGTTCGACCGGTTCCCGGACCATGAGTGCAAGCTGACTATCTGCGGAAGGACGAATCTTGATTACGATGACGAGATTCTCAGCCTTTTCATGGGGAAAGACGCGCGGCATCTGTGAGAGGATTTCGCTGAGGTTCCGGTCAAAGTGCAACCACTGCTTTGTAAAGGGCCGGTACAGACTCTGTCTCAATGCTCCGTCAACATGAGGGAGTGAGCGTGATTTAGCGAGATCGGCACGCAGCGCCCTGGTCCAACTGATTCGAGTGCTGTCTGTGTTGGGAAACTTTTCAGATGCCGCCTCTCTTGTCGCGCGGTCTGCCTCTCCATACGCAGCATTAAAACGTTCCAGTTCAGCGTTATAGAAATCCACAGTCCGGCGAATGTTCTTTTCCAAATTGGTGCGTGAAAAGTTGTAGCACCAAGTGTCTCTGCCCGTCGCAACGCCTGTAGAGTAGCTGTCGAATATCGTGATCTCGTTCGTCTTCTTATCCCCCATCACCACGAACTTCTCAAAGCCTGCATCTCGTTGATTCAGCCAGTCGCCCCGGTCATCGGGCTTGATGTCAGCCCAACCATTTTGTTTCTGGATGCCCACGATACTTCTAAACTCGGCGATGCGTGCGAGCTTCAGCTCGGTGGTCAGATAATCGCCAATATCGTGGAAATAGATCTGGCCATGGTGTTTAGCATTTGGGTTCTTAACCAGAAGGGAAATCGCAATTGGAGCACGGCTACCTTGACCAAAGACATTGTCTTTCTCTTTGCGCCGTTGCTCGCCGGATGTGCGAGCATTTCCGCGCAGGTGAAACACATGCACACTAGAGAACTCTTCTTCCAGACAGCGCCGGAGGCCATCTGCTGCGCGCCCATCGACCCAGCCAGCGTTGGTCACGAAGCCAATAATGCCGCAGTCTTTGATACGGTCGCTCGCCCAGCGAATGGCTCGGATGTAACTATCGTAGAGATGGTTCTGCAGAGTTGCTGTGGATCTTTGGGCGTAGGTGTCGCTGATGCGCTTATCCATGCTCGGGTAAGCCACGTTTTGGTTACTGTCGTTGGCGCTCTCCTGACCCTTTGAATACGGCGGGTTGCCCATGATGACGCGGATGTCGAGCTTCTGCTGGCGTTTGCGGCGGTCGGAGTTGTTGGCTAGGAGGCCGCTTACCAAGTCTTCTTCACCTAGACGGAATGTATCCGTCAAGCAGATGCCTTCAAAGGGTTCGTACTTTTTGCCGACGAGGCTGTGATAGACAGCTTCGATGTTGATGGCGGCGATGTAGTAAGCGAGCAGGACGATCTCGTTGGCGTGGATCTCGTGCCGGTATTTGTGCGGGAGTTCCTCGGGCTTGATGAGTCCACTCTGGAGAAGGCGGGTGATGAAGGTGCCGGTGCCAGTGAAAGGGTCGATGATGTGAACGCCTTTGCTGCCGAGGGTCTGACCGAATTCGCTTTGCAGAAGGTCATTGATGCTATGAATGATGAAGTCCACCACCTCGACTGGTGTATAAACTATACCGAGGCGTTCTGTCATCTTCGGGAAGGCATTCCGGAAGAACTTGTCGTAAAGCTCCACGACGATTTTCTGCTTCCCCTCGGCGTTATCAATGCCTTCAGCCCGCATGGCGACACTGGCATAGAATTTTTCCAATGTGTCAGCCTCCTTTTCTAGGCGATGCTCATGAAGGACATCAAGCACCTGCTGCATGGCCTGGGATACGGGATTATTACTGGCAAAGGAGTAGTCTTTGAAAAGGGCGTCAAAAACAGGTTTTGTGATGAGGTGCTGTGCCAACATCTCAATGACTTCGGTATCAGTGATGCTGTCATTGAGATCGTCGCGAAGTTCGTTGGTGAAAGAGGTGAAGGCCGCGGTTTCTTTTTCGTTCTTCTGGTCGCTGACAATAGCGGTGATGCGGGAGATGTGGGTCTGAGCGATCTTGGCGATGTCATTGGCCCAATCCTCCCAATGACTTCGATTCCCGCATTTCTTGACCACCTTGGCATACAGGGCTCGTTCCAATTCTCCGACTTGGAACTGGAGTTCGGTCTGTGTAGGAATCGGTGGGCTGTCGCCTGGAGTGCCGATGCTGTCACCGCCTTTTGCCTTTGATTTGCCGTCCGTCTTGGGCTTGTCGCTCTTCTTCTGGATCTTGTCGGTGATGGCGATGACTTCCATCTTCCGCTGGTCCTTACCGATGAGATCGAGCTTGTTGATGAAGGCATCAAAGCGATCGTCGTGGGAACGAAGTGCCTGCAATACATCCCAGACAACTTTATAGACCTTGTTGTCGGCAAGGGCCTCATGCGGCTCCATACCGGAGGGAATGACAACCGGGAGGATCACATAACCGAGTTTCTTCCCTGGTGCGATGCGCATGACCCGGCCCACTGATTGAACGACATCGACCTGGGAATTGCGAGGTGTGAGGAAGAGCACGGCATCCAGCGCAGGAACGTCCACGCCCTCACTCAAGCAACGAACATTGCTAAGGATGCGGCATGTATCAGCAGGAGGCTCGGCCTTCAGCCATGTGAGCTTGGTTTCCTTTTCAGCAGCATTCATGCTGCCATCGACATGCTCAGCCTCGCACTTCAATGGGAGGTCACTGTCTTCCTGCTCCTGATAGGCGTCCACAACGGACTGGAACATTGCAGCGATCTGTTTGGAACTGACCTTGTGCTTGCCACTGCCGGTCTGTCGTTCAATCACCTGACAAAAGGCCACAGCACGACGCATGGGGTTGGCATCATAGCTGAGATCTTCGTGGAGCCCTTGCTTGCTGAGGGCTTTCCAACAACCAATGATGCGTGCGGCGTCGTCCACCTTGAGCTGATTATTGTCGTCCTTGAGGAGACTCTGGAGACGGGAGCTGATATGATCCTCGCTGATCGTGAGGACGAGCACTTTGTAATCGGTGAGGAGTTTGAGCTGAACAGCCTCGGAGAAAGTGATGACGTGGAGCTGCTTCCCGTATAGGGTTTCGTCGTCCATGGATGCGATGGCGACATTGTCTTTCTCCGCCATGGCCTTGGCACTGTCCGCGTAAATGCGCGGGGTGGCGGTCATGTAGAGGCGCTTTTTAGCCCTAATGAACTCGTTGTCGTGAATGCGCACGAAGTTGCTTTCGTCCTCGCTTTCAAATGTAGCCCCAGTGGTGCGGTGAGCTTCGTCACAGATGACGAGGGAAATTTCCGGCAGTCCATAGAGGTGCTGAGCACGGCTGATGACATCAAGGGAATGATACGTCGAAAAGATGACGCTCATATGGTTGGCATCGTGGCGCTTCTTCACCTCGACTGCCAGTCGCTTGGAATCAGTGGTGGCTGGATACCGAAGTTCATGGGCAAAGGTCTCGACAATGTCTTCGTCCTTGGCGCGTTTCTTTCCAACCTCTGCATCTGAGCAAACGGCAAAGCTGTGCAGAGGCGTAGCACTCTCATGTGTCCATTCGGTGAGTGACTGGGAGAGAAGATTTAGGCTGGGAACGAGGAAGAGGACGATCTGGTTCTTTCCGGCGATCTCTTCGGCAATCTTGAGGCTGGTGAAGGTCTTGCCAGTGCCGCAGGCCATGATGAGCTTGCCACGGTCGGCGGACTTGAAACCGAGTGTGACATTGAGCTTTGCACTTTCCTGGTGCTTGCGGAGTTCCTTCTTGGCCTTCAGCGCCGGCGGCTTGCTGGGCTGGTATTTGGTCCATTCAATCTGCGAGTTTTCAAGATCATGGAGATCGATCTTTGTGACAGGCGGCTGCTGATGGAGAAGGGCGGCCTCGGCATGCTCACTCCAGTCGTCAGTGGTTGTAACGATTATGCGCTGGGAGAAAGGTGCTCTTCCCGAGGCAGTGAAGAAGCTGTCGATGTCCCGCCGCATGACCCGGTGGAACTCGTCGTAACACTTGCACTGGATGGCGTGGTATTCCTCGGTGCCACGTGTCTTCGCAACGAGGTCGATGCCTGTATCCTGCCCGGATATGCCGAACTGAGGTGTGCCGATGGCCTTGGCCCAGTCAGCAAACAGCCAAACATCTGAATAGAGGTCGGCGTAGCTGGCTTCAAAGCGGAAAAATGTCCGTATGAGTTCCTCGAAATAGGTGCCCTTTTCCCGCTCCGTCTGAGAGGTGGCGCGGTATTTGGCGAGGATCGTTTGCAGGGGGCTGCTTGGCATGGCCTCCTTGCTAGCAGATTCCACCGTCACGGAAAGATCAAAATGAGGCATCGGAGCCATTGTCAGAGGACCGATTTGAGGGCTTCAGGAGCCAGATGGAGATCTGAGGACAGAAATCACTGCTCCTCTCAGCCAACCACCACTTGCCTGTTCTTGGACTTTTCATACTGAATCTTGAGGTCCTGGCCATCCCAAATCGCTGCACATGAATCCAGCCGACAATTGTCCCCTTGGTTCCAGCTCATGCCGATAAAATCCTCAATCAGATCCTCCACAAAAACGTGTTCACCGATCTGGATGTCTGGTGGAATGAGGTAGGCCGCGAACGGTTCAGGAAAGGAGTGCGGGTAATAGCGGGTCCAGTCGATGACCATCTCCCACTCCGCATCCAGTAGGCTTCCACGAAAGTCGCCAATGACACGAATCTCCCCAGTGAACCGACTCTGCCAGACACAGAATTTGCTACGAATCTTGGCCGATGCTTTCACAACCCTCAGCAGTGGACGAAAGCCAGCCAAAGCCGCTTTGTTGATGGAGTCTTCGGTTCTTGCAGTCTTAATCACCCGAAGGTTTTCAGGCGTTTTGGGGTCAGTTGCTTTCATGGCGGAAGGTCAGGGTGAGATTGGGCTGCGACAGGTCCACTTTCAGGCAGGCATGTGGATTTTCCTGCATGAGGGTCAACAGGTATTCCTCGGAGTGATAAGCCGTATCAGTGACAACATGCTGGCAGATTTCACAGGACCGAGCTGCAGGATCATCTCTCGGTCTCAATTTGCTCCAGTCCAATCGGAACGGGCATTGCAGCCGTTTGATCAGCACGCCACCATCCGTAAACAATTGCTGGGTGTTGGGGTTGAATTTCATTAACGCTGACAAGCTGTTGTGAACGACTTGCCTCATGCTACAAAGTCAGCGCAAAACGCAAACCAATCGATTTGGATTCACGCTGCCGATTGATCCAAAGTCGCACCCATGCCCTCCGGCGATCAAACACGGCAAATGGGAAGAAGCTGCTTGATGCCATGGGCGTGAAGGTGAGCATGCTGAAATAGGGTAACACCCCAGTGCATGCAATTGCGCTCCTGCTAATTTGCACGATGCGCACAACAGAAATAACTCAGACTTTGAACCACGAGTAATGAGCAATCTCATCGTAATGAAAATCTTAATCGTCTTAACCTCGCACAGCGAGTTGGGTGACACTGGCAAAAAAACCGGCTTCTGGGTGGAGGAGTTTGCAGCCCCCTATTATGAGCTGGCGGATGCCGGGGCGGAGATCACTCTAGCTTCGCCCAAAGGTGGGCAGCCGCCGATTGATCCCAAAAGCGAGGAGGTTGAGGCTCAAACCAAATTTACACAGCGGTTCGACAAGGATGAACCGCTCAAACAGAAACTCGCGCACACCTTGAAATTGAGCAGCGTCAAGGCTTCCGATTATGACGCGGTTTTCTATCCAGGTGGCCATGGCCCTTTGTGGGATCTGACCAAGGATGCTCACTCGATCGCCTTGATCGAAGCCTTTCATCAACAAAACAAACCTATAGCCTTGGTGTGTCATGCGCCGTGTGCCTTGCTCAACGTCAAATTGCCCAATGGCGACCCTTTGATAAAGGGAAAGAACGTGACTGGGTTTTCCGACACCGAGGAAGCCGGCGTAAAGCTGAGCAAAGTGGTTCCTCTATTGCTGGAGGATGAATTGAAGAAAGCGGGCGGACACTACAGCAAAGGCCCGGATTGGGGAGTTTATGTGCAAACCGACAGGCTGCTGATCACAGGCCAAAACCCCGCTTCTTCCGCCGAAGCCGCCAAAGTCCTGCTCAAAATATTGAAACCGTAAAATCAGACCACGCCTTCAAGCATCCAATCCTTTTATGAAAACATTATTTACCGCCGAAGTGAAACGGCTCCTCGAAGATCCAGCAACAGATTGGAACACGCTTTTCGGTTAGGCGTCAGTTTATAGGAATCCGAAGCGTTGAGGTTTCTTCACAAATGCAACGGACCGCGTATCAGCAGTATCAGTTGATTTGCTTCATCCGCAGAGGCAATGACATAAAAAGGAATATTCATTTCATTGGCGACGCTCTTGGCATGAGCAAGTTCGCATTCCTGCAGTTCGGCGATGAATTCAGCGATCCAAACACTTCCGTCGCGTGATTCAATTCTGTCCGCAGTTACTTGTGGATCGCCTTTAACGACGACAATTGCATCAGGAGCCATTTGACGAAATACGTCAATGTCTATGCATTGAATGGTCTTATTTGCGTTCAAGATGGCGAAATGCCCATCAATTATTAGACGTTGCTGAGTCAGCTTTAAATGGTCTAAGCCTGACAATAGCTTTTGCTGGTTAGAGTCAATATTGCTGACTGTTTTTGTCGTTGTGACTTCACCATTTGCTTTTTTGATTATCGAACTTGCCGAGACGCAATGAAACCCTGCAGGTTCAAAGACTTCCCGGCACAATGAAGATTTTCCGACTCCATGAACTCCGGCCAGAAATATAAAAGTATGGGCTAGAGGAGAATTCATTTTCAAAGGTCATCAAGAATGGTGGCGTCAATGAATCGATATGATTGAGGTGGGACAAGCGATTGGCATAACGTGCTGAGGGAGACGGGATTTACGAGCTCTCTTACGGAGCCTATTGATAGCGCATGGGCAATCTCTCGATTATCGAAGTATTTGATAAAACGTTGTTTGCTAATTCCGGAGGCGTGGCGAGTTTTTCGCCAAACGCTTTCAGGATTTGCAGTGATGGTTGATTCAATTTCGGCGACTGCAACCACCTTCATTACGGGAGATGTTGAGTAGATCACCATCCTCCGGATTTTATCGGTTGGAATCTTTTTTCTGAATTCAAAACGTTTCTCCCCAGAGAGAATTTTTTCAACGTGTTCAGGATGAATGGAAATTAATATAGTTTCTTTCATGTGTTGGGACTAAAAAGTGTGGTGAATTGTCCTGACGAAATTGATCTGATGCTTTGAATAGCGCCCTTGATTCCAATCCTGGTCAGAGCTTCGGAGGAAACGGGACTCGTGTAGCGGACCAACCGAAACAAGATGATTAGCGAGGGTTTTTTGAGCAGAAGCGACAATTCGGCATGGCTATAAACTGTGCGTTTTGAAACCATAGACATAGCTATTTCAGCATCGTCTGTTCTAACTGTGCTTTCGACGATTCCAATGACCTCAATTGATTTCCGGTCTTTGGATCTATAGAAAATTACCAGATCGCCGGGCTTCAAAGTTGTGATCTGGGCATGGCAGATATAAGCCTTTTTGATCGTGTTGCTTTGAGGGTTCAAGGGAGCATTGTCTTTTGCGAAGAGACCCCGCGACCAATCCGAAATATCAGGAAAAAGGTCTTCATGATACTTTGGTTGGATGGGGATGATGTATCGCTCGATCTGAGTGTCATTGCGATAGAATGGATAATAGCGGATAGCATATTCTAACGCTGATTCTGGTTCGCCCAACATTCCAGGGCGCATGGGCTTTGCATAAACGTCATCCCCAGAATAAACCCCTATCTTCTGAAATCCATAGTCGGCACAGAGCGACATCAGATGTCCGTGTCTACCGAAATTTGAATGAACATAAAGCCAGTCGAACTTGTGCTCGATGGCGAATTTAAATGCCGTAAATAACAGTCGTTCTCCGATCTTTCTGCCTTGAAGTGTTTCGCCCACCTTGATTGTGCATAGTTTTAAGGTGGGACCAGGCAACGACTTTCGATCATCAGTAACTTCTGGAGAATCCTCTGGTTTGAAAATGCAAAGTGCATACAATTCAGAGCCCGAGTCATTTGCGATGCTCCAGCAGCGACGTCGTGACTGAGCTCCTTTTAAATACCAATCATCGAATCCTGCGTAACCTTGACGTAGGGAATCAAAGAATGATATTTTCACATTGAACTCGTGTAAAAATCGTTCGCGGATACCGAAAGGTGCGCTGAAATGTTTTGGCTCTCGCTGTCTGGCAAGGAATTCTAATGCTTGATCCAGGCGATAAACGCGTTCCTGAATGGCGACCCGAGCTGCCTTGGTTCTGATTCCGTCATCATTGGAGATCAAAATGTGTGCTGCACCGCGGTGAACCGCGTGCAGTAGCAGGTTGTCCACACGGTCATTGTCCTTTGATTGGTTCCACCCATTCTGCAAGCGTTCCGTCTCTGTGAGTTCTGGAGGTTGCGGAATTCTCGCATATTGCTGAACCCGAGACATCACTATCGTTCGCCTCCCCTCATCTCGGTCACGATTCAAATCATCAAACTGGGCCGGATGAATGAACAAGCGAAAGCCCAATTCATCTACATAACGCCGCAACTCAGCAAACCGGCCGTCAAGGACGCGCCCAGTATCCTCAAGCGGTATCAAGATGTTGGTGTCGATTAAAATGTTCATGCCCAATCTTTTACAGTTCCGGCACGATGACTCCTTTCACCGTCTTAGCCTTTCGGATCGGTTAATCAATGCTCGAAATGCACCAGAATCACAAGAATGAATTGAGTGGGCACAAATAGAAAATGCCCCGTTAATCCTACGTGAACCTTCATCAACGCCATAACCCTCAGATCAGACTCTCAGCGCGATTAGGTCCCATTTCTGTAATCAGCTGTCGCTCCCTCAGCCGTAACGCTGCGGACAATGAGGTGAGGTAGAACGGGCACCATGCGAGGCATATCGTTATCCAGGATGGGGGGCGAGGGTGAATCCAACAGAATGGATGCTGCTTGAGGTGAGGTGAAGATTTCCAGCCCAATGACGTCCAAGCCATCCATGAAGCTGATTCTGGTCCTCCTGTTTCCCATCCTCGCCTTCGCTGATCCTGCCTCCACTCTCGTTGGTAAAAATGCCACGCTGAGAGATGAGAAAGGCAGATCCTCAACAACCACCAGCACATCAGGCACCACGACCACCTTCAGAGATGCCCAAGGAAGAATCACAGGAACAGCCTCACAATCGAACACCGACAAAACGACCTTCCGGGATGCACAGGGGAGAACGACCGGCACATCCAGCACCAACGGAACAACTACCACAAGCCGAGATGCCCAAGGACGGCTCACTGGAACGGCTTCAACGTCATCCTCTGGACTGACCACCTACCGCGATTCATCTGGAAAAATGACCGGCACCAGCACAGTCAGAGGCAGCACCATCACTTTCAGAGATTCATCGGGACGGCTGACAGGAACTGCGACCGTGAAGAAGTGATCACGGCTCCAATGGCCTCGCAATCTCCTCCTGCAGCCTTGGCCAGTGGTTTTTGACCTGCTTCTTGATGTCGAGGTTCTAAGGAAAAGCTTCCAGCTCTCAGCACAGGCCGATCAAACCTCCGTCATCAGCGGTCGGTCCATGAACCGTATCGCTGCGGACAATTGATGGGCAGGGGCTGAACGAAGAGGGAAGGGGGCGGTAAACGGAAAGAGCCGGTGTGGCCTGCTGAGCATGTTCAAGACACCTGGAGAGGATGCCTCTATATAGAGGTGGCCTGACCTTGGATTTCGGATTGCCCTGGGAAAAGTTAATTGGGGTGTCATTGGCACCATTATTGGTTCATCAACGGGGTGATTGGGTGATTCAGCTGTGCAGCGGGCGAATCGACGGCCGACACCAGTGCCATGGTTTTAAAAGAATGCCGAGCAAGGCGAAACAACTGTTGATGGGGTGTTGCAAAGTGAGGGCAATGATGCAGAAATGTGGTGGAAGACAGTGGTGAACATCGCCGAATTTCCTCGAACTATCCTTGCCTCAGGTGCAACTTTAGGTGCAACTTTAGGTGCAACTTTTGCAAGTTCCGAGGAGTGAATGTGTTGTAAAGCATTGATCTGCAACGAGTCTCCGTAGTTCAATGGATAGAACGAGGGTTTCCTAAACTCTAAATACAGGTTCGATTCCTGTCGGGGATACGCGGTAAAGGAATAAGGGGGGGGAGGTTTAGGTGAGTGGTTGATTCACCATAAATATTGGTGTTTCCATGGTCTTTTTGAGAAATGGTCTCGCTCGGTTCTCATTTATTAGGAATTACGACCATCCTTTGATAGGGCGTTGTGAATAACTTAAAATGCTGAATTTCAGCGGGTTAAGTTTTTTTTGCGAAAGGATAAAAATAGGTTGGCGGGTAAGGGTTCAATGTGTTTTGATACAAAGAATACCTTTAGATGCCACCAACCACATCCTGCGCAGAAATAAAGAATGCAGCAACCGCACCTCTTTCGAAGAGAATGCGCGCCGCTGTGTCTCTCTGTTTGTGAGCGCAGACATGAGGTTGTTTTACCTTTTTCTTTACCCTTTATGAAGACATTACGCCACCACCGCCAATTCCTTGGATGGTTCATGATTTGCCTGATGGCAACCTGGCTGCCTGGACAATCTTTGCAGGGAGCTCAGTTCTTCTGGAATGTGGATGCCAATGGCGATACCAGCCTTGCGACCAACTGGTTGAGCGCAGTTTCTCCTGACTCGAACAGTGCAGCGGACGATGTTATCAGCCTTACCAACGATATAACAGGGGCGGTGGGGACGCCGCGTGTTGTTTCAGTGACGGGAACGATCATCGCGGGCACGCTTAACATTGGAGACCTTCTTGGGAACAGCGAGTTCACTTTGGCAAACACGGGCGGCTCGTTCACTTTCGATGTGGCGAGCGGCTCGGCCCTGATCTTCAAAAACCACGGTGGCGGAGGCATTGCAGCCCTGAACGCGATGGACACCCTCTCCACTGGATTCACCCTCAACGACAACCTGATCATCAACAACGCGATCGCGGGGCAGGGGATCAACATCACAGGTATCATCGATGACGCAGCGGGAACGAACTCCATCACCAAGGAAGGCGCAGGCTTCGTCCGGTTGTCCGGGGTGAACACATTCGATGGTGGCGTCACCGTCAATGCGGGACGTCTCGCTCTCAGCCTCAGCAATGCTGCCGCCGGAACTGGTGCTGTGACGCTCAACACAGGTGCGCAGTTTGATATTCTCAATGACACAGCCCTCACGCTGGCCAACAACTTTACCATCGCCGGCAGCTCCATCATCAATGTGGATCGCGCCATCGGCGGCGCGGCTTCTGCTGCGGCGCACATCATCAGCGGCTCGCTCACGCTGAATAATAACACGCTGGCAGTCACCCAGGGGAACACGAACAACCTCAACGTCACCGGGCAGGTCAACCTCGCTGGTGTGGTGTCGACCTTCAGCAATGTAGTCACCAATCCCGTCATCACTCTGGGCAGCGCCACGGGTGGGAAAATTACCGGTGCGGGAGCCTTGAACAAGGTCGGCGCGGGACAGCTCATTCTTGGCAACACCAGCGCCACGGCCAATGATTACTCTGGTGGCACCAACATCTTTGCGGGAAACCTCACTCTCAACTTCTCCACCAACGCAGCTACGATGGGAACGGGTGCGGTTTACATTGCTCCAACCGCGATTCTGCGCATCAACAACGCGGGTAACCTTGCTGGCCCTTCGCAGATCGCCATCCAGTCCACCTTGGGCACAGTGACGAATGTCTCCCAAAGCGCGACCGGAGCTGTTTCGACATCAGGCACGGCAAACCTGCCGGGTATTCTGGAGTTCGGTTCTGACTTTGCCATTGGCACTTCGGCCAGCGGCATCAAGACCAGCCCAGTATTGGGCGCTGTTTTGCGATCGAGCGTGGCCACTATCGCCAATGACATTAACATGTCGAATATCGGTGCGAGCGCGGCGGGTAACGGTGTGTTCTGGCTAGGTGCTGGGGCGACGACGAACTATAGTGGTGTCCTTTCGGCGGGTGGCAGCACGGGCGTGCTGCGTCTTGGCGTTAACAATGCACAGGGAACCGTGATGACCGTTTCTGGCAACCTCCTCACTGCCAACATCGGCTCTGTGGTGATCGGACATACGGCTAGCAATGTGCTTGGTTCGACCACGGGTCTCAATGGCACCGTCTTGCTGAGCGGCACCGGCAACACCTACACGGGTGGCACCACGGTCAACAAGGGCAGCATCCTTCAGATTACCAGCACCACGAACAACCAGAACTACATCCCAAGTGCCAGCCAAGTAAACATTTTCGGCGCGCTGCAGTTCAGCGGCGCATATAATACGGGAGCGACTTCGGCACAGCAGACCAGCGCCAGCGCGATCAACATCATCAACACGGGGTTCACCAATGCCACTGGTTCAAACGTCGGTTTGTTGTTGAACAATAACGGCTATACCACGTCAGCCACACAAGCCCGTCTTGCTAGCACGACCAATATTAACCTGAGCAGTGGTAATATTCGTTTCTTGGGTTCCAACACCGCCTCTCAGACCACCATCCAAAGTCTCACCACAGTCGCTCTTGAGGGGGCGAACTTGATCGAAGTCGCTCGGGGCACTTCAGTGGCAACGGATGCCGCTCGTATCAATATCACCAATCTCAATCGTACAAACGCGGGCACGCTGGTCATCCTGACCACGGGTGGCGCGTTCAATGCTGCAACCGGAACCGATACCAAACTGGTGGTTACGAATCTTCAGACGGCTGGCACTGGCACTGGCATCACTGCTGTAAACAACATGGTGGCAGCGTGGATCATTGACCACACCACAGCAGCCACACCGACCTTTGTCACCTCCGGTGCCACAGGCCTCGGCCCGATTCTCGCGGGCAGTTACACGGTTCCGGTTGTCACCACGGGCCTGCAAGCGATGACCGCAGGCACACAAATCGCTGACGTCACGCTTGCTCAGACGTTGACCAGCAATGCGCCGAGCGTCTATGCGCTGCGTGTTGGTGCCGTCGCCATTACTGGCGTTGGCTTCAACCTCAATGTGGGTGCCTCTGCATCGGCAGCCGATGGTGCTGGGGTCATCTTTGCTGGTGCCGCGACTCATACCAACAACTGGGTCTTTGGCACCACGGGCAACCGCGAGGCCATCATCTACGCCAATGCGGCGGTGACGCTGTCCGGTTTGATCAACCAAACGGCTGGCTTCACCAAGTCCGGTGCCAGTGCGCTCACGCTCACGGGTGACAATCGTGGAACCATCGCTGCCACTCCCTTGTTCTCCGGCACGGTAACCATCAACCAGGGTTCCATCGTTGCCGCCAGCCCCAACGCCCTCGGTGTCCGTGCGGGTGTGAACACCTCCGGTGCCACCAACACACCCTATGTGGTTGATGCACCTGCCATCCGACTTGCCAGTGGCGTCCTTGACCTCACCGGCACCACTCAGGCTGCGTCGAACTACCTGAACAACGTCACTGTTCTGAACGACTCCCAGATCACCTCAGTTAACGCCATTACCCCCCGCTTCGGTTCGCTGACCTTCCCGGCTCGCACCAGTGGTGCCACGGACCCCATCCTCCTCACGATCGCCACTGGCGGCTCGGTCTTCACCGGGACGACGACCCTCACCGGCGCTGCTTACTTCAATCCCACCGCCACGGGCAACTTCAACTTCCTCGAAGGCCAGGTTACCGGTGCGGGACGTTTTGAAAAATGGGGCACGGGCTTGGTGGTGCTGACCAATGGCGCGGGCTTCTCGGGCAGCGTCACCCAGAACAACTTTTCCGGCAACACCATCGTGAATGCAGGCCTGCTCGCCACTACGGCGGGCGGCGCCACAGATACGCCTTTCGGCGCCGGCACGGTCACCGTTCAGGCGGGCGCGGCCCTGCGCCTCGCTCATACGAACAACGTCACCGGCGGACTCAGCGTGAACAGCGACCTTACCGGCCTCGGCGTCATTGCTCTCGGCTACAATGGTGCCGCTCCCACCGCCACTTACAACAATGGCAACACCGGCGGCCCTTTTAGTGGAGTCATCGGCATTGACGTGGCGGGCTACAATCTCGGCATCAATCAGTCCACCCTTGCAGGCGGCACCAGCTTTCTGGGCAGCGTCGGCGGGTCGAACGCTGCCTCGGGCGTCTCGGGTTCCGGTTCCGCGAACTTCACCGGCGCGCTCACGGCCAGCAGCAATGTCTATCGCCTCGGCGGCGGTGGCGGTGTGCTGAACCTGAACGTGGCCAACCAGCTCTCCGGTACCGGGCAGACGGTGCAGTTCGGCGCGCTCAACAACAGCGTCCAGGGTGCGTCTGTGGGCATGGTCAATGGCGGTGGCACTGTGGTGCTCAACCAGTCCAACAACCTTGACGCCACCAGCAACGTTTTCATCAACCAAGGACAGACTGTCCAGATCGGCAGCGACACCGCCTTCGGCTTGGCCACGGTCATCTTCAACGGCGGCACCGTTCAGGGTGACGGCTATCAGCGTGCCAACGGCTTCACGGGACGCACCATCACCAACGCCATCAAGTTCGCCGGAGACGGCACCATCAACAGCGCCTTCAACGGTGGCCCTTCCGATCTCACCTTCAGCGGTGCCGTCGGCCTTTCCAACAGCACCGTCGGCGGCTCCATGCGTACCATCAACGTGAACACCCTTGCCTACGCGCAAGGCACGGGCAGCATCATCACCCTTTCCGGCGTGATCTCTGACGGCGACAGCCTTTACAACGGCCTCAACAAGGCCGGCACCGGCACCTTGCGGCTCACGAATGCCAACACCTACACCGGCATCACCCAGATCACGGCGGGCAACATCGCCATCACCAACAGCAACCAGCTTGGTGCCAACACCTACGTCAACATGAACGGCGGCACGCTTAGCGCGTGGGAGTCGGACTTCACCCTGAACAAGACGCTCAATTTTGTGGTCGCCAGCAACATCGATGTGGCTGAAGGCCGCACTCTCACCCAGGCTGCGACGACGAATTGGCAGGGGGCTGGCACCTTGTTCAAGATCGGCTCCGGCACCTTGGTGCTGCAAGGAGACAACAGCATGGTCAGCCTCACCATCGGCAGCGGTGTTGTCAATGTGAGCGCTAACAATCAGCTCGGCAACACCGCCACCCCCGGCGCGATCATCTTTAACAACGCCAGCCCACTTTACGGGACGGGTGGCACGCCGATGCTGCGCTTTACGGACAATATCACCAACCTGAACCGTGCGCTCACCCCCACCACGGCAGGTGCCATTTCGGTGGATTCTACCAAAACGGTCACCAGCACGGTGGCGGCCACGGCGGGCACTCTCAACAAAAACGGCGCGGGAACGTTCCAACTCACGGTCACCAACGGTGTCGCGACAGCGTGGAATGCGAATGTCGGCGTCTTGGAAGTTCTGAACACCGCCGGTGCCGCCCCACTCGGCACCAACAGCACCACCACCCTGAACGGCGGCACCATCCGCATCACCAACACGGGCGCGGCGGACTACGCCACCGGTAACACCGGCACCATGAACATTAACGGTGGGGGCACCTTTGCCATTAATGACACCACGGCGTTCAACACCCAGTTCACCTTCGGCAATATTCAGCGCACCAACCAAGGCACGATGGTCATTGCTCCGACGCTCAACCTTGGTGGCACAACTGGCCAGCGTGCCCGCCTCATCGCCACCACCCAGATATTTGGTCTGGCCGTCGCCTCGGCCAACATCAACGGTATCATCGCTCCCACCCTCGTGCGCACCGCCGACGGAGTCACTGGAGGCGACGCCGACTTCGTGACCTACAATACCACGAATGGATTCATCACCGGCACACCGACGACTTCGGTCACATCCCTCTCCGCCCTTGCCCCCACCGCTGTCGGCAACATCACCGGTGCCCAGTCTCTCAGCGGCATCAACAGCATCTACGCCTTCAAGACCACCGCGAACGTCTCCGGCGGCACGCTCCAAATCGTTTCCAACAGTTCCACCGGCAACCCGACCCTTGGCATGGGTGGCATCCTCATGAATGCAGCCGCAGGTGCTGCCCCGGCCATCAGTTCCGACCTGTTCTTCGGCATGGTGAACAACAACGTGAGCCAGCTCAACGGCCTGAACTACGGTGAAGGCGTGGTTTACGTCAGCGACAGCTACACGAGCCTCACCCCGACCCTCAGCGGCGGCGTCATCGCGAACAACTTTACGAAATTCGGCCCTGGCACCCTGCTTATCAGTGGCACCAATCGCATCACCGGCAACCTCGCCGTCCAGTCCGGCGCGATTCAGTTCAGCGGCGCGACCGCTCAGCCTGCTTCGCACAACCTCGTTCTCAATGATGCGGGAACACTCGATCTCAACGGCGGCAACGTGAAGGTCGGCAACATCGCGGGAACGGCGGGCATCATCACCAACACCAGTGGCACTGCTGGCACACTGATCATCGAAGGCTCGAACAACACGACTTTCACGGGCACCATCCAGGATGGCACGGGCACCACTCGTGTCATCAAGGGTGGATCATCCACTCTTACGCTCGGACAGAACTCCGCGAACAACCCGATCGCCAACGTGAACACCATGACGGGTGGCTTCGTGATGCGCTCGGGCGCGATCACGTTGAATACGCCTTACGCGCTGGGTCCGAATGGTTCGACCCTGGAGTTGCAGGGCGGCAGCATTACGCTACAGCCCACCGGCTTCGGCCCTGGTCTGGCCACCATCATTGGCAGCCAGGGTGCGACCAGCGGCGGCATCAACGTCGTCGTCAACGGCACCGGCACCGGCATCGCCACGGACAACAACGCCGTCTTCGGCACGGGCTCCATGGATCAATACTTCCAGTTCAACAACCTCACGCTCGGCAACAGCACCTTTACCTCGACGCCGTCCACGGACAGCCAGAGCATCCGCTTCGCGGGCATCACCACCGGCGGCAATGCCGCGCTCTTCAACGTCACCACCGCGGCTGCCGGTGCCGGGCGCTCGGTCGTTGAGCTTTCCGGCGTGGTGCAGGACACCGGCGTGGTACCCTTCGCCATCAACAAGACGAGCACCGGCACTCTCCGGCTCACCGGCACGGTGAACACCTTTACCGGCGGCACGAACGTTTTCACCGGCGGCGCGGTCCAGGTCACTTCCACGACGGGCACCCCGATGGGCGCCGGCCCCGTGGTGGTGAATCCCGGCGGCTTCCTCCGCATTGCGGGGGTGGGTAGCGTGGGCGGGGTTTCCAGCGTGGAGATCCTCAGCAACACCACCGCCCTCGGTGCGTTGGTGCTCGATGCGAACTTCCAGCCATCCGGTGGAAACCTCACCAGTGGCAGCATGAACTCCTTCCTCGGAGGTGCGGTGCAGATCGCCATCCCGACCTTCACCGGCTCGATTGACATGAGCACCATCGGCGATGGCAACCAGTTCCTCGGTACCTATGGGCCTAGCTTGGGTGCCGCGGGCGCGCAGTTCCTCGGCAGCATCACTGCGGGTTCCGGCAACCGCTACCGCCTCGGCGCGAACACCTCTGCAGGCACGCTCCTGACATTCTCCGGCGCGGACAACACCCTTACGAGCACCAACTCCGTGGAAATCGGTTCGCCGATCTCGAACTTCTCCTTCGCGCAGGCCGTCCCGGCCAACTCCACCGGCACCATCGTCATCCAGAACTCCAACAACTACTCCGGCGGAACGCTGGTGAACCGCGGCAGCACGCTCATCGTGGAAACAGGCGGAGCCATCGCCAGCTCGACTCCGCTCGGATCGAATCCAGTGGAAGTCCGCCAGGGGGCCACGCTTCTCTACCGCGGCGCACAGGGTTCTGCCTACAACTCCAGCGCCACCGCCAATGCGAACACCTACGTGCTGCGCAACCTCGGCACCATCCGCCTGGACAACACCGCTGGTCTTTTCTCCGGCGCGGGCGGCCAGGGCCGCTGGGGTGACTCGACCGGCCTCACGCTCGATGGAGGCACCTTCGGCTTCTCCGGTACCAGCAACATAGACAGCTATGAAAAGATCGGGACGGTCACCGCCGGACTCGGATTCGGCACCATCAACTTGGCCCGCAGCAATTCCGGCACGGCTATCTTGGAAGTGACGGACATCGTTCGCGGTACGCAGCAGGGCACCCTGGTCCTCACGAGCTCCACGGCCGCCACCGTCTCCGCAGCAGGTGTGATGACCGCGTCAGGCACCCTCAATGGTGCCGCTGGCTTCGAGCGCTTGCGCGTGACTACGCCGACCTTCTCGAACGGCGGCAGCACCAACACCGGTACTGGAGCTTCGGCGGGTATCGCCCCGGTCTGGATGGTGGATCAGACCAACAACACCTTCCTCAGCTACCAGGGTGCGACCCTCGGCCTCCAGCCGCTCCTCAGCCTCGCCACGCCCGGCACCGGCCAGGTTGCTTACAACACCCGCATGACCGCAGCGGGCACGTTCACCACCGGCCTCACGGGTGGCACCGCCACCGTGGATATCAACACGGGCACTCAGACGCTCGGTGACAATCCGAACATTTATGCGTTGCGTTCCGATCAGGCCATCACCACAGCGGCATCAGCGGCCGTGACCGGGAACACGACAGCCGGATCCAACGTCATCACCACGACAACCACCACCAGCCTTCGCGTCGGTCAGTCCGTGAGTGGCGCCGGAATACCGGCCGGGGCCGTCATCACGGCCATCACCCCCGGGGTCTCCTTCACGATCTCCAATCAGGCGGGACAGACCGCCACCGGTCTCAGCATCACCCCGAACTTCGCGCTTACCATCGCCAGCGGCGGTTTCATCGGCACCAGTGCCGCAGTGACCGTCAATGCCCCGATTGTCACAGCGGGTGAGCTCATCATCTTCCGCGCGGGTAGCGGGATTTTGACCCTGAGCGGGCCCATCACCGCGACAGGCCTAACCAAGTTCGGTCCTGGTGACATCAGCATTTCAGGCGACAACCGCGGTACGCTCACCGGCAATACGACGGTCAGCTTCCAGAACTGGTTCCGCCTGGAAAACCAGTATGCGCTCGGCGGGAGCACGACCAATCCGTATGCGAACGTCAACGACCTGATCTCCAACGGCGGCCAGTTCCACAGCGGTAGCTCACTCTCGTTCCTGCAGACGGACTTCATCGTCAACCAAGACACCCGAGTCGGCTTTAACGGGGCCATTTTAGCCTCGCTGACCATGAACGCCTATGCGAACAACACCTTCAACACGCCGATGGTTTTCGCCAGCATCTCCAACGGCATCACCAATATCGCCGGTCTCACCACGCTAAACGGCCCCTCCTCCTTCGTCTCGACTGCGGTGGCTGAATCCATCCAGCTCCACGGCGGTATCGCTGGGATCGGCACCCTTCAGAAGTGGGGCGTGGGCAACCTGAGCATCGGCGGCGCGTCCACCTACACGGCGGGCATCACGGTCAACCAGGGCGGCCTCATCTCCCTCAATGGCTCCAACGCCAAGCCTTTCGGAGACTCCGCCATAACAGTTAATCCCGGCGCCTTCATCGGCATCTCCAATTCTGGCAACGTTGGCACGGGCGGCATCACCATCAACAGCGACATGGCCGGCGCGGGTGTCCTGAACATGCAGTATGTCGGTGCGCTGCCCACCGTCACCTTCGCCAGCACGGCGCCGACCTTCGACGGCGTGGTCGGCCTTGACGTGGTTGGTTTCAACACCGCGCTCAACCAGAGCACCATCGGCGGCGGCAAGACCTTCCTCGGCGGTGGAGGCCTGACCACGCAAAACGCGATGTACACGGCGACATCCCTCACCGCGGGCAGCGGCAGCACCTACCGTCTCGGCGGCGGTGGCGGTAACCTGTGGATCAACAGCCCGGTGCTCACTGGCGCGAACAGCGTCCAGTTTGGCATCGTCAGCAACACGGTGCAGGCCCAGTCCATCAACCCCGCCCTAGGCGGCGGGGTAGTCGCCCTCAATACCGCCAACAGCTACACAGGCGGTACGACCATCAACGCGGGCCAGACCGTCGAGGTCGGCAACGCGGCCGCCTTTGGCTCCGGAACCCTCACTTTCAACGGCGGCACGCTGCGCCCGAACGGCAACATCGGCCTGACCAAGTTGCTCCAGCCGCTCAATGTGACGAATGGCATTCGTCTCCTCGGGGATGCCATCCTTGAAAACAACAGCACGGCGGACCTTGTCCTCAGCGGAAATATCGCTCTGACCGATGACACCTTCGGCACCGCTCAGGGCACGGCCCGCACCCTCACCACGGCCACTATCTCGGGACGGACCATCCTCTCCGGTGTGATTTCCGACAGCGGCGGCGGCACCGCCACCTTCAGCCACCTTATCAAGGCTGGTGCGGGAGCCTTGGAACTCAGGGGAACGAACACCTACACCGGTTTCACGCAGGTGAACGCCGGCACCTTGGTCATCGGCAGCGCTGGCGCGATCCCCGGCGCTTCCCACATCATGCTCAACGGCGGCACGCTCGCCGTCTGGGACATGGATTACACGCTGAACAATGATGTGACGGCGATTGCCGCCAGCAGCATTTCTGTGGGCACCGGCAGGACGTTGACGCAGTCTGCGAGTGCCAATCTCGCAGGTCTGGCCCTCAGCAAGGTCGGCAATGGCGTCCTGAAGCTTCAGGGCAACAACAGCTTCGCCAGCCTGACGATTGTTCAAGGCCGTGTGGAGGCCGGTTCGAATGCCAATCTGGGCGACACGGTCAACAACGGCGCGGTAACGATTGGCAGCTCTCCCTCTGCTGTCATGACTCAGGCAGCCGCCAACGGGCCGGTCTTGCGTATCACGGACAGTTTCGCCACCCAGCGGTCCATCACCACGGCTGCGAGCCAATTTGGCGGTCTCGACATTGTTTCTAACAAGACACTTATCTTGAACGGTGCCCTCTCCACCGGCGCCACCGGCGCGCTGAGCAAGGCTGGCAACGGCACCTTGTTCCTCGGTGCGCTCAACACCTACGTCACCTTTAACATCAATCAGGGCAGCGTAGTGACCACCGGGAACCTGAACACGGCGGCGGCAAATACGACCAACCTGAACGGCGGCAGCCTGAACTTTATCAGTGCGAACACCACGGCGACGACGCCCGGCAGCGCGACCAACAGCACCTTTGGCATCGGCGGTGGCGGTCGCCTTGTGCTCAACCCGTTCGCCGGGGGGCAGACGACGCTCAGCGCGCTGGCGATCAACCGCAACCCTGGAACCAACGGCACTTTGGTCATTGATGTGGGCAGCGGCTTCACCCTCGGCACCAACGCCGCCAGCGGGGTGCGCGTGATTCCGACGAACGTGCTCGGCGTGCCTCGCGCCTCCGCCCAGATTAATGGCATTTTCTCTCCGGTGATCGTTGGCAACAACCTGGCCACTGGAACTCCCTTCTTCCTGCAAAATAATGCGACCAATGGGCTGGTCGCCTACACAGGTTCAACGGTCGCTGACGTGAACTTGACCACGGCGACCAACATCGCTGACTTCAGCGTCTCCGCGCAAACGCTGACCTCCACACGCAGCGCCTTTGCGATCCTCACCAACCAGGACATCAGCGCCACGGGCGGCAGCAAGCTGAACATCGCCAGCGTGGGACTGACTGCCGGCGGGCAGGGCGGTTTGATCACCTACGGAAATTCGGTCACGATCAGCGCCCCGCTCATTTTTGATCCCTCCACCACCGCCGTCCCGGTGCCTCTGGCCGCCCTGGCCACCACAGCCAACAGCACCACGGTGACGGTGACGAGCACCACGGGCCTTCAAGTAGGCATGTCGGTGACCGGCACCAACATCCCCGCTGGTGCCGTGGTATCCTCCATCACCACTGGCACCACCTTTGTCATCAGTATTCCTGCGACGGTGGCAGCCACTGGTGGAACTGGCACCGGCCTTGTCGGCACCAATCTTTCTGGCGAAGGCGTCATCTATGTGGGCGGCAATACTACGCTGACGGGCAACATCACTGCCAATGGGTTCACGAAATACGGCAATGGCACTCTGCTGCTCAATTCCAACGCTCAAATCCTCGGCAACTCGCAGACGAACGGTCTCAATGTGCAAGCGGGCACGTTGCAAGTCGGTGCCAACACCCAGTTGGTGCGTGGTGTCACGGCGTTGAATGTGAATCTGGGCGCCACGGTCGATCTCAATGCGCGGAATTTCATGGTGGGTTCGCTCAACAACAATGCCAGCAACGCCGGTGGCACTGTGACCAACAACAACGCCTCTCCCGCCACCCTGACGGTGAACAGCAGCCTGTTTAACTCTTCCTGGGCGGGACGCATCATGGACGGCACGGGCGTGGTCACCTTGACCAAGATGGGTGGCGGCACCTTGAACATCCTGGCCAATCGCGTGGATGCGCCAGACGCGGGCAACAACACCTACACGGGTGGAACGAACTTCTACGGCGGTCGCATCACGGCGCAGAATGTGTTCGCCTTCGGTGGAGCGGACAGCACCACGCCTGGATCCGTGAACCTCTACTCCACTGGAGCCATCGGGGTTGGGAACCAGGTGGACCTGCTGGCGGATGGCGGAAGCATCAATGGCACGATCATTTACGGCAACCAGTCAGGCAACGGCCTCAATGTCAACGTGCGAGGATTGGCCACCATCAATGTGGATCGTGTCGGCTCACCGCTGGTGCAAACCACCGGCAATATGATTCAGATTGGCAATCTAACCCTGGGGAACCAGACCCTGACCGTAACCGGAGCCTCCGGGGCTGCTCCCTTGCCTGCGGCGACAGGAGCGGTTGTCACCACTACGGCAAACAGCCCCACCATCACGACCATCCCATCGACCGCCGGTTACTACATCGGCATGGGTGTTTCGGGCACGAACATCCCGGCGGGTTCTTTCATCACGGCGATTAACTCGGCTACCTCCATCACGATCAACCAGAACTCCCCGACTGCCGGCACCACCACGACGTTGACGCCTGTGGCGGGCTCGGCCAACACGTACGGGCTGAAGATTGCAGGGACCACGAACATTGCTGGCAGCTTCGCCAACTTGAGCACCACGACCACCGGCCCTTCGGGTCGCATCGAGCTGGCTGGAATCATCTCCGGCTCCGGCGCCTTGAACAAGCAGGGCGGCGGCGCGGTGGACAACCTGCGCAACCTGATCATCTCCAACGGTGCCACCGGCGCGCTCACCCGTAATACCTGGAGTGGCGGCTTGAACATCCAGTCCGGCGCGGTGCAAGTCACGGCCACGACCGGGACTCCGCTGGGTGACGGCATGGTGCGTGTGTTTCCTGGTGCCACGCTGCGCATCGCGGGTGACGGCAGTATCAATACGCCGGCCAACCTTCGAGTCCTGAGCTACAACAACAGCCTCGGCACAGTGACGCTGGACAACGACTTCGCCCCGACCGTGCTCAATGGCACCAACTTCTCCAGTACCTACAACTCGGCGCTGCTCTTGGGCCGTCCGATGTGGAATACCTCGCTGGTCATGAGCAGCATCGGCAGCGGCAATGCGTTCCTGGCCAGCGGCATCGGCACGGAAGTCAACTACCTCGGGGCCACCCTTGGGGCTGGTTCCGGCAGCACCTACCGCCTCGCGGGCGGTGCAAGCGGCGTGCTGTCCTTCAGCGGCTCGGACAACGTCCTGACCGGTGCAAACCTGGTGATGATCGGCTCCGACCGCAGCAATATCCTCAGCACCACAAACGCCAATGTCGTGACCAACCTTGGCGGCACTGTCCGCATCCGCAATTCCAACGACTACTCTGGCGGCACCTTCGTGACCAAGGGCACCACTCTCGAACTCGAAACCGGCGCAGCGCCTGGCGGCAGCACCCCGCTTGGATCCGGCGCGGTGGAAGTCTATGGCACGGTCCAGCTTTCCGCCGATCCGCAGGGCTACAACGGCCAGGCCTCCTTCCTCAATGCGGCCACCGGCAGCAACGCCAACAGCTTTGTCCTCCGCCCCGGCGGCGCGATCATCATCAACGACCAACTCGGCCAGGTGGCCGGTGGTGAAGGCCGCTGGGATGACAGCGCGACGGGCGGTGCCATTGACCTCAATGGCGGTATCTTCCGCTTCAACGGCTTCACCGGCAACCAGTCCACCGAGACCATCGGCAACGTGATCGTGCGCAAGTTTGGCACGCTCCAGGTCGTGCGCTCCGGCTCCGGCAGCGCCACCTTGAATGTCGGCACCCTGACGCGCGCAGACCGCGGCACCCTGGCCATCGTCACCACCGCCGCTGGCACGCTTGGCATCCCCGGCACCACGAACACGAACTTCTTTGACCGCGTCACCACCACCACCACACAGACTCTTCTTGGCGCGACCAACAACGGCGGTGGTGTGGTCAACGGTGGCATGGTCGCCCCGTGGATCATTGATGCCAGCACCAACAGCTTCGTTGGCTACAACGCCCTAGGCCAAGGCACCGGCTTCCAGGCGCTCTTGAGCACCGGAGCACCAGCGGCGGGCACGATCGAATACGGCGTGCGCATGACCGCGGCGGGCACGTTCAACACCGGCCTCGCCTCCACCTCCATCGTGGATGTCGTCACCGGTGCGCAGACCCTGGGTGACAGCCCCACCATCTACGCCCTGCGCACCGCGCAAAGCATCGCGGCTGGCACGACGGCGCGCACGCTGACCCTCTCCAGCGGCGGTCTCATCTTCGCGGCCACTGCCACACTGATGAACGACACCAACCTCCTCGGCCCTTCTGGCGTGGTGGCGGCTCCGCTGCCCGCCATGACCCTGGCCTTCGGTACTGCGGAAGGCGTCATCTTCACTGGCTCGGGCTTCACCGGCACCATCAACTCCCAGATCACCGGCAGCGGTGGCCTGACGAAGTTCGGCGCGGGCACCCTCGTGCTCAACGGCGTGAACAGCGGACTGACGGGCGATGTTTACGTCAACCAGGGCGTGCTCCAGGTGCGCAACAACGTCGGCATCAACACCCTGGGCGCGCTCAACAACAATACCGTCTATCTCACTGGTAACAACGCCACCCTCAGGCTCGACGGCGGAGTGGCCAACAACAACGGCACCTACTCCCTGCTCGCCGTGGACTCCCGCGCCACGGTCAACAGCGGCCTGAACGTCATCGTCCAAGGCGACTCGACGCTCACGACGGTGGACCCCGGCACAGGTGCCCAGCTTTCCGTCCGTCAGACCATCAACAACCTCACCTTCCAGAACTCTGGCCCGGCGCTTGGGGCGAACAGCACCATCACCCTGACACTCGGCTCGAACGTGGAGGTGCTTGGCACCACTACGCTGATCAGCGGCGCGGTGATCAACACCGTTGACACCGGCAGCAGCCCGAGCACCGGCTCCATCTTCACCGGCAAGGTCACGGGTGCCGGTCCCCTGGTCAAATACGCCAACAACAGCCGCATGCTGACCCTCGCCAGCGGCGCCAACGACTACACCGGTGGCACCGTCATCCACGGCACTCTGCAGGGCCAGGCGAACATCCTCGCCTCCAGCACCCGCACCGGCACGCCCTTCGGCTCCGGGGCCATCACCGCGTATTCCGGCGGCTTCCTCCGCATCATGGAGAACTCGAACATCGATTCGAACGCGGTCACGCTCAACAGCGACAACCTCGGGCTTTCCGGTATTTCGATCACCAACAGCCGTGCGGCGCTGCCAACCATCGTGACCTCCGCCCCGACGGTGGGGCAGGTGCGCTTCGTCACCACCAACGACCAGAACCTCGAAGGCGTCATTGGCATTGATGTGGCCTCGTTCTACACCTCGATCAATCAGGCCGCCATCGGCAACGGCCGCACCTTCCTCGGCGGCACGGTGCAGAGCATCCCGTTCGTCAATACGCCCTTCGGCAGCTTCAACTACCTGAACCAAACCCTTGGAGCGGGCGCGGACAACACCTACCGCTTCGGTGGCGGCATCGGCACACAGATCAATGTGGGCGGCAGCATCTTTGAAAACGTCCTCACTGGCAATGCCTCCGTGCAGGTCGGCGCGGGAATCGGCGGTCTCGGCCTCAGCGGTGTCAGCACTGCGGGCCTCCTTGGCAACTTTGGCACCCTCACCCGGCAGAACATCTCCGGTAACATCTTCGTGAATCCCGGCGGCACCATCCAGCCGCAGAACAGCTTCGGCTTCGGCACCGGCAAGATCGTCATGAACGGAGGCACCCTCGCCTTCTTCTCCACCAACATCGCCCTTACCAACAACATTGATGTCACCGGAGATGTGTTCAACACCAGCGGCAACTCAGGCTCCTTCGTGTTCTTGGGCAACGTGAACCTCTCACCGGACGGCGTGGGCGGAACCCGCACGTTCAACTTCACAAGCTCAGGCCGCCAGATCTTCAACGGTGTCATCTCCGGTGCGGACGGCAGCAACATCATCAAGTCCGGTGCCACCGAATGGGTGCTCAACAACGTCAACACCTACCAGGGTACCACCTCTATCAACAGCAACACCTGGTTCAACAGCGATGTGCTGCCCGGCCAGAACGGGGCCTTCGGCAACAGCATCACCCCCGTCCAAGTCACTGCCGGTGGCCTGCTGCCCACCGGCCAGATCACCATTGGTCGTGACCTGCAATACACCGCCGCTGGCAGCCTTCAGGCGCAGACCGTCTGGGGGGTCGCGATGACCGGGAACATCAACAGCGCCACCGGTGCCCTGACCCTCACCGCGCTGCGCGGCGCTAGCTACGGCTTGGGCGGCACGTTGGATCTCCAGGGGGCCATCACCGGTGCTGGAAATCTCTTTTTCGGCAAAGCAGACTCGAATCTTGACCGTGCAGGCATCGTCCGCCTCTCCTCGCAGAACGCCAATGGCATCAGTGGCAACACCATCTCCGGCGGTGTCACTTGGGGAGCGGGACGCATCCAGATCAACTCGGATTCCTACTTCACCGGTCCTTCAAGCGCTCCAACGGCGATCATCACCAGCCCCTTCGGCACCGGAGCCATCACCCTCACCGGTTCTGCCAACAACAACAGCAACCAGGTCTTGCTGGAAGCCTTGGGAGCGGATCGCACCATCGTCAACCCGATGAGCGGCACCACCTACACCACCAACGGTAACACCACCATGATGCTTTTTGCCGGTCACTACAGTCTGACCTTGGCGAACTCGACAGTCAGCAACTCGGTCAACTCGGACGGCACGTTGCGCAACCGCAGCATCTTGGCCAACAACACGACCGGCATCGCCACCATCGCTTGGGGCATCACCGGCGGTGGGGCGCAGGGTGCCAACTTCCTCAAGACAGGGTGGGGAACACTGCAGCTCACTGGCGTCAACACGGTCAACAACATTCTCATTGGCAACGGCAACTACGGCACTGGCCTCTTCATTGACCAGGGCATTGTGCGGGTGAGCGCGGATACTGCGCTGGGATCCACGTCATTCGTGAGCAATAACACCGGTGGCTTGCACAACTTCGGTATCAGCGGCACCACCACCTACGCCACCGATGTCCTGATCCGCTCCGCCACGGCGGGGGCCATCCCCTCCCTCCAGATCGCGGCGGGCAGCTCGGTCATCTCAGACCGCTCATTTGTCTTCACTTCCAACACCGGTGGTGGATCCAACTTCGACACCATGGCGGGTGCCTCCCTCACGCTGCGCACGCAGACGCAAGGTGCCTTTACTCTCATCAAGACCGGCTCCGGCACTCTCAACTTCAACCCCGGCACCAACTTCATCGTGGCGGGCACTCCGATCGGAACCAATGCCAATGTGCACAACGTCTTCACCATCGGTGGCCTGGCTCAGAACAACGTGACACTCAACGGCGTGATCAATGGTCGCGGTGTTGGCGGCGGCATCGTGGCCACGCAGAACCTGAGCGGCAACCCGTTTGTGGCGGCCAACGGCACAGTCAATGTCCATGGCGGCACCCTGCTGCTTAACGGCAACTCCGCCCAGACGATCAACCTCGGTGCCAGCAGCATCTTCAACTACGGTGGCGGTGCCTATGTGCAGATCAACCCTGCGGGTTCCGTCACCGGCCTGGCCGCCACCACCACGGCGGGCAGCGCCACGGTGAACCTCACTACAGGCACGACCGCAAACCTTGTGGTCGGCATGTCTGTGCTCGGAGCCAACATCCCGGCGGGCCGCACTGTGGCCTCCATCCAAAGCGCCACCCAGTTCACACTGAACGACGGCACCAGTGTGGTGGCGGGAACGAGTGCGGCCACAACCGCAGGCGGCAGCACTGGCACCAATCTGCTCCAGACTCAGGCGCTCAACCGTCTGGCCAACAGCAACGGCACCATGGTCATCACCGGCACCAATACCGGCATTCTTGGCAACGCGGTCCCTCTCGCCGGTGGTTCCACCAACGGCACGGACAACATCGTGACCGTCACCAGCACGACCGGTCTCGCCCCAGGCCAGGCCGTTTACGGTCAGGGCATCCCCGCTGGTGCAACAATCACGGCGGTCACCAGTGCCACGACCTTCACCATCTCCGCGAATACCAATGCCGCAGCTTCCTCGCAGACCTATAACGCGGGTGGTTTCGTTGCCTCCCTCACGAGCGGTGTGACGAATGGCACCACGACTGTGACCGTGTTTAGCGTCGCTGGACTCAGCGCGGGTATGGCCATCAGCGGAAATGGCATCCCTGCGGGCACAACGATTAGCGCCATCAACTATGGCACGAACACCATCACCCTGAGCCAGGCTGCATTTGGCACAGCCAGTGGATTGACCCTGACGGCTGGTTCCCAGACCAAGTTCACCGTGGCCGGCACCGCACCGACGGTCGCCAGCGGCCAGCTCACCATACCGAGCGTCGTCATCCAGCAGACCGGCAATGCCGATGCGGACTTCGCCACCTACGTGGGCGGCGCGACGGGCAGCTTCCAGTTCAACACCTCCACCCGCTCCGGCAGCCTGCTCACCAGTCCTGGGGCCACGGTCATGGGTGACATCACGGCTGCTGCCACCATCGGCACAGCATCGACTGCTGACATCTTCAACGTGCTATCTCTGCGCACGAACGCGAATATCAACGGCTCCGACGCGACGGATATCCTGCAGATCAACAACGGTGGTCTCATCATGAACGGCAGCACCGCCCCGGTCATCGGAGGCACCCAGGCCTTCACGCTGCGCTTTGGCACTGGAGCCACCACCGCCACCCAGACGGAAGCACTCGTATTCGTGCGCGGCGGGCAGACAGGCACCTCGACCATCACCGCGAACTTCCAGTCGGCAGACTTCACCAAGTTCGGCCCCGGCAACCTGTTGATCAACGGCGTGGGTAACACCATGACCCCAGTCAACAGCGCCGCCCCGGTGCTCCGTAATCTTGTGATCAACGAAGGCACGCTGAGCTTCGCCGACTCTACCAGCCTGGCTAACAACAACATCGTCTCTCTGACCGGTGTCTCCACGACCAGCGGCAGCGCCGCCGTGACGGTGGCCAGCACGGCAGGGCTCACTCCCGGCATGTTGGTCGTCGGCACCGGCATTCCGATTGGTGCCACGGTGGCCGCCGTCACCAGCGGCACCGCCTTCACCCTCTCGGCCAACGCCAATGCCACCGCCACCAGCGACCTCACGGCAGGCGGTACTTCTGGCCTCGGCGCGGGCATCTCCGGCGTGAACCTCGTGGTCAACGACTCAGGCACCTTCAACCTCAACGGCCAGAGTCTGTCCTTTGCCGGACTCGGCAGCGCGGTGATCACGGGCAACACCAACACCGGCACGATCACGAACACCGGTGCCAATGCCATCCTGACCTTCGCCGGGAACACCCAAACCACGACCTTCCAGGGCGCGATCACGGACGGCGCAGGCACGGTCGCCCTCGTGAAGAGTGGCACTGGCGTGCTGCAACTCACCGGCAACAGCACCTACACCGGCGGCACCACGATCAACGCGGGCACGCTCGTCAGCAGCAATGTGCTCAGCGCCCAGACCGGTGCGGCAGCCTTCGCCAACCTCGCCAGCGGTGCCCTTGGCTCTGTCGACTATCAGGGCTTCGGCACGGGCGGCATCACCCTCGCGGGCGGCACCCTCCAGATCAACTCCCTGCGCCAGTTCGAGCATGAAAACGCCGACGGGATCGCGAACGCCTTCAATTTCGGCCCGGCTTCCACCAACGGCTATGACATCACCGTGAACGAGACGAACAACTTCGGTTCGAGCAATACCACGAGCAAAATTCACTGGACCAACAGCGCCACTTGGGCAGCCATCAACAGTCTGACCATCAACGCCCCGGCCGTGAGCTTCGATGGCTCAACGGACTTTGGTTTGTTCGTCGGCGGCAGCACCACGCTGGCCGGTGACACCCTGTTGGCGGTGAACCGTCCAGTAGGCCTTGGCGGCAAGGTCTCCGGCACGGGATCCACTGCAGTCACCAAAGTGGGTGCAGGCCTGCTGATCCTGACCAACTCAGACGCTGGTGCCAATCCCAACAGCGGCATCGGCACCTGGAACATCTTCCGCGCCGGTGCGCTGGAAGTCCGCATGGGCGATGGCACGACCTCGAACCCACTGGTCAATGGCAGCACCGTGGTCATCAACGGCACCAACGGTCTGTTCAACGTCCGCCATGAAGGCAACAACCTGGACCACTTCCAGAGCATCAAGACCTTCCAAACGAACAACCTCCAGTTCGGCAGCACGGCAGCCCTCACCAGCGCCAGCTTCCTGGCCTCCGGCAACCAGGACGAAATCAATCTCAACCGCTGGAGCGGCAGCCCGTCCGCCACGAACAAATCTATCTGGTTCAACAACGTCAGTGTGGGCGGCTCGATCACCTCGCCAATCGTCTATTTCAACGGCGGCAACAACTACAGCGGCTACGTGAATGGCACCACCACCGGGGTGAAGGACATCTCCTTCAGCAACGACAACATTGCCGTGACCCTCAACGGGACCATCAACCTGCCGGGCACCCTGTTGAAGTTTGGCAACAGTAACCTGTTCGTGAACGCGGACAGCTCTGCCACGCATGCGGGCGGCACCTGGCTGCAAACCGCCACCACATTCTTCGGCACCCAGGAGTCCACGGCCACCCAGACGTTCACCATGAGCAACACCGCCAAGGTCGGTGCGGGCAACATCTTCGTGCAGGCTGGCGCGGCCATCCAGTTCAATGCCGCCAGCAACGTGGCAGCCGGACAGACCGTGGACATCCGCGGGAACCTGACTAACTACGGCATGGTGCGCCTCGCCTCAGACGAGTCCCTGAGCAGCTTCAACATCCGCTCCGGCAGCGCCTACGGCCCGCAGCCCATCCTCTCTGCGGGCGGCGTCGGCCAGAGCTACACCCGCGCGAACAACATCGGTGCAGGAGTGCTCTCGCTCGGCTCCACCTACACGAAGGTCATTGACCTCGCCAAACTCGGGGACGGCCTCTGGTATCTCGGTTCCGCGACCAACAACGTCGGCCAACAGGGAAGCTACAACAGCATCAGCCTCGGCGCGGGCTTGGGCAATGCCTACCGCCTCGGTGCGGGCGGTAGCACCCTGAACTTCGGCAGCGATCTGGCCACCACCAATGTGCTCACCGACACCACTAGCGTGGGCGTCAGCAACCGTGTCATTATCGGCACCCCGGCCATCCAGGGGACTGCGAACCCTGCCAACGGCGCTGGAACGGTGATGATCCACACCAACCAGAATTACACCGGCAGCACCCTCATCAACCGCGGCAGTGTGCTCGACCTGCGCGCCCGCCTCTCCTCCACGGTGTTTGAGAACTACGGCACCTTCATCCTCAGCGACCAGGGCACGATGGTCAACGCAGGCAACACCGACAATACCGCGACGACCATCCTCCTGCGCCCCGGCTCCGAACTGCGCTTTGACAACGCCAACGGTGGCCTGCCTCCTGCCACCATCACCATGGGTCGCTGGGCCGACAGCGGTACCAACAGTGGTATGACCCTGGACAATGCAAGCCTGCGCCTGACTGGTTCCCTGAGCACTGACCTCACGGAGAACGTGGGCGCGCTCACCATCACCGGCGGTGCGGGCATCCTCGTCCAGCGCGGTGTGCAGGCCCGCTACGCGCAGCTCAACTTCGCCAGCCTGACCCAGACGATCAACAACACGGTCAACGGCACCACCATCAACGGCAACAACGGCACCCTGGCGCTGCAGACGCTGGCCGGCCAGCCCAGCGGTGGCGGAGCCAACTTCGGCACCGGCATGCAGCTCGGTGTTGACGAGCGTGTCTCCGTCACTGGCGGCGTCACCCTGACCAACGGCATGGCTCCGGCCTGGATCTGGAATGGTGCCAACACCAGACTGGTCACCAACGCGGACACCAACATCAACACTGCGAACGAAGCCGGTGGGGCCAGCTTCGTCACCTACGGCGACACCGGCTTCGTCAGCGCGGGGTGGACCGCTGCCACGGGCGGCACTGGAACAGCTACCGCGATCACTGGTGGAACGGGAGCCACCGCTTCTGCGGGCTCGACGGACCGCTTCTTCATTAACAGCATCAACGCTGCGAATACAGCCAACACCACCACCATCACGGGCAACCTGGACGTGTATGCGCTCCGTGTTGACTCCACACGTGCCGACTCTACCCGCACCGTGGTGGGTGCCGGTTCCGAGACCATCACCATTCGCAGCGGCGGCCTCATCTCCTCCGGCGGTGAGCAGGTCAACATCCGGCCGAACACGCTGTTTGGCCCCACTGGGACGGACGTCGCCTACATTCATGTGGTCAACTCGATGCGTTCGGACAGCACCGTCGAGACTTCGACCCTGCAGTTCGGTGATGGCTCTGCCTCCGCGTCCCTCGGTCAGATCCTCGCCTCCCACATTGTGAAGGATGGCAACGGCACTCTCATCATTTCCAATCCGCAGTCCGGTGGTGGTTTCGTTGGCAACCTCATCGTCAATGCCGGCATCCTCCAGCTCACTTCAGTCGCCACGAGTGGCAATGACTCGGTGGGCGGTGTGGGCGGCAGCATCGTGCTCAACGGCCAGGGCGTGCAGTTGAATCTGGTGTCCGCTTCCACCAGTGCGGTCACGTTCCAGAACAACGTATTCATCGGGGAGAACAATCCCCTGGCCACCATCGCCAACACGACTGGTACCAGCGGTGCCAACGTCATCGGCAACCTGACCTTCGGTGGCATCACTAACGTTAATGCCACGCCTGAATCGCGTGAGCAGGGCCAGACCCTTCAGGTGACGGGTGTCGGCACGACCTCCCTTGGCCTGCGTGTGGCCGGCACCACTGACCTTGGTCCTGTGGGCAATGTGTTCTTGCGTCCAAACACCGACTCCATCGGCAACATCACTCTGGCGGGCCAAGTGACCGGGGCTGGCACCCTGATTGCCTCGCAGTCCGGCGGCTCCAGCCTCATCATCCTGAACAACGTCACCACCGGCAACAACTGGAGCGGCGGCACGGTGATGATGGGCCGCACACTGGAAGTCTGGGCTCAGGCTCCTGACGTGGCTGTGGGGCTGACCTCCACTGTCACCCTAGGTGGTTTCGGCACTGGCGCGGTGACCATTCTGGGTGGTCAGCTCAACCTCCGAGTGGACGGCACGGGCAACAACACGGTGAGAGATCGTCTGGTTATCAGCAACGCTTTTGACGTGCGCAGCAACTTCACCCTGGACTTGAACCGCACTGGCCTTCTCACAACGAATGCCAACAAGGATGTCCGCCTCTCAAACTTCTCCATCGGCTCCCAGGTTCTCACGGTGAACACGGGCGGCAACGGCTACAACCTCGAACTCGGTGCGGCGCCGGCTGCAAACAGCGGCCTCTTCCTGACCGGCACTCCCACCATCAACAACACGATGGACACCGTGCTCTTCGGCGTGCAGGACGGCAGCAGTGTCGGCAATTCGGTGGGCAACTACATCCTCAAGAATGCTGGCGCGGGCACACTCTTCGTGGGAGACGCCACCAGCACCTTCACCGGCGGCATCGTCAACAACGTGACGGGCGCGCAATTGCGCTTCGGCGACACCATCGCCGCGAGCACCACCGCCCAGGCGGGCACCGGCACCTTGCGCATCAACAACGGTGCGATTATCCGCATCGAAGCTGCCGGAAACTTCGCGGTCGGCCAGCAGGTGAGTTCCAGTAGCGTCCCGCTGGTCCTGTCCCGTGTGAACCTGCGCAGCAACATCACGCCGAACGGCTCGGGTGGCTTTGACTTCATCAGCGCAACCTCCAACGGTATTCTCGCTTTGGAAGCGGGCGCGACCTACAGCAACGCGCTGAACATGGCCAACATCGGCGCTGGCCGCATGTGGCTGGCAGCGGACTTTGGTGGGGCCAGCTACACAGCGAACACGCTGGGTGCGGGCGGCACGACGCCGTATGACAGCGCCTCCACCACGGCGATCTACCGCCTCGGCGGCGGCAGCCAGACCCTGACCCTGGCACCGGCGACGGCCGCCAGCAACGTGCTTACCGGCACGGCCAAGCTGTATGTCGGCAACACCAGCACGAACAGCAACGGCTTCGTCCTCCTCAACCAGACGAACAACTTCAGCGGCGGCACTGTCCTGCTGCCCAGCTATATCAGCAACGCCACTGCGACCTTCACCACCGGCGGTGCGAACACGCCGTTGGGCACGGGCCAGGTCGATGTGTTCCACAACAGTGTCCTGGTGGCCCAGAACCAGAACGGCAGCTTCCTCAATTCCGGTGCCACTGCCAATACCAACGTGGTTGTCCTGCACACCGGTGCGACCCTGCGCTTCGACAACACGGGTGCCACGACCAACCCCGACAAGTGGCACAACAACACCGGCATCGACCTCAATGGCTCGCTCCTGCACTACATGAGTCCGAACGCGGCCACACCGCTGGCGGCGGAAACTGTCGGAGCGATCACCTTCGACCGTGGTTCCCGCATCCAGTTGCAGACACAGAGCACGAATCAGATCACCCTCACCCAAGGCACCGGCTCAATTACGCGCAACAACAGCGGCACCTTGGTCTTCGTGAACTCGGCTGCAAGCCGCTTGGGCATCGCCGCCGCTGCCAACAGCGAGCGCTTCCTCATCACTTCCGGCGGACCCGCCAATGCGACTGGCACGAACATGGCTCCCGGCTATTACATCGCCGGCACGGATAACCGCTTTGTGTCTTACAACGGCACCAACGGCTTCGGTGTCGTGGCGGACGGTTCCATGGTCGCCGCTGCAGCGGACTTCAATGCACTTGCCATGGTCGGCACGAGCATTGCCAACGTGACTGCCAACTCGACCCTGACTTATGACACCTCGCTCTTCGGCCTGCGCGTCGGCGCGTTCACTGTGAGCAGTGGCGCGGGCCGCATCAACACCCTCACCTTCGCTGAGCAGGGCGCGGGCAACGACATGGGCGGCATCCTCGCCTTCGGCAACACCACCTTCACCACGAACCTAAAGTTCGGTGCCACCACCACGGCGCGTGAGGGCCTCATCTACACCGCCAGCGGCACCACGCTGACGATGAACGCCGACATCGTACAGGCCAGCCAGATCACTAAGTTTGGCACCGGCACGCTCGCCATCAGCAAGGATCAATACAACGCCGCGCAGACGACTCCGGTGAGCTACAACTGGGTCGTCAATGAAGGGGCGCTCACCCTGAACACCTTTGGCGCTTCCGGCACCGGGAACATCACGCTCAACGGCCAGGGCACCCAGCTCAACCTGCGCGCCCAGAACCTCGACGCCCGCAACCTTTCCTACACGATGGGCACCATCAACACGGTGGACAACAGCATCATTGACTGGGACGGCGGCCAGAATGACACCATCAGCACCATCGGCGCGATCAACGTCACCAACACCGCCAAACCTGTGGTGGTGAGTCTGGCCAGTGCCACGACATCCGGGCCCAGCACGACGGTTACGGTCACCAGCACCGCAGGTTTGCAGCAGGGGCAGGTTGTCACCGGCACAGGAATTGCCGCAGGCACGCGGGTCGCCTCAATTACGAATGGCACCACTTTGGTGCTGACTCAGGCCGCTGATTTGAGCGGTGTAGCCCTAGAGGCGGCCTTTGATTCGGTCGAAAATGACGTGCCCGCCCGCCTGCGCTTCAACTTCACCTCCAGCCGCCTGCGCAGCTACCTGCAGACCGGTACCATCACCCTCAACGGCACCACCGCCATTGACGTGAACTGGGGCACCGGCACCACGAACGGCACCCAATCCGGCGTCATCGCCGCCGGTCTCGCGGGCAGTGGCAACCTCATCAAGTGGGGCGCTGGCGTGCTCTATGTGCGCGGCAGCAACACCGGCTTCACTGGCAACACCTTCATCGAGCAGGGAGCCGTGAGCGTGCTGGACAGCAACGCTTTGGGCAACACCATTGGACAGACCGTCACCGTCCGGAAATACGGTGTGCTGGACATCGGCATCTCGAGCTTCAGCCCGACCAACGTTGCCATCTCTTACGAAACCGGCGGCATTGAACGTTGGAGCGCCGACGCGGCCCGCAACGGCCAGACACTCAACCTCAACGGCGGAACCCTCCAGATCGCCGCTGACCAGACCAACGCGGCCGCCACGACCGTGAACCTTACCAACGGTGGCGGCATTGAGGGCTTCATCAGCACGAGCGATGCGGCCTCGAACAACAATAACGTGACCGGTGTTTTCCGCACCGTGGGCAGCAATGTGGCCTTCAACCTCACCGGCGGCGTGACCCTCGGCCAAAACCTGACCGATGGCATCAACGGCCTCGACAACGGACGCGGCCAGCAGCAAGCTGGCAACAATCTCTTCACGGGGGTGGCGCAGCAGTATCAAGGTGTGATTCTTGAGCTGAAGGGGGCCATCAGTGGCACTGGCTCGCTGACCAAGCAGGGCTTCGACATCGTGACCCTGTCTGGTGCGAACACCTACTCCGGCGGCACCACGGTCTTCCAAGGCGTCCTGCGCACTGGTGCGACCAATGCCCTTGGCGGCGCGGGCGGTAACACTGGCGATTTGACTACGAGAGGCGAAGGGGTGCTCGACCTCAACGGCTTCAACCAGACCGTCCGCTATCTGACCTCGCCAGCCTCCACGGTGGCAAACACGATGGGCTTTGTGACCAACAGCGCCTATGACACTGCCACCCTGACAGTGGGCAACAGCAGCACGGCCAACTTCACCTACGGCGGCACGATCGAGAACAACCTCAAGGTCGTGAAGTCCGGCACCCATGTCTTCAAAGTCACCGCCCCTAATACCTACGTCGGCGGTACGGATGTAAACGCAGGCTGGATGGAAACCCAGAACACCAGCGGTTCGGGCACCGGTACCGGTACCGTGACAGTGCAGACGGCTGGCATCCTGGCCGGTGGCAACAACACCGGCACGACCGGCATGATCACCGGCTTGGTCAATCTCAAGGCGGGCGGCACGCTCAGTCCAGGTGCAGTGGACGTGACGGGCAGCCCCGCCAGCCTTGGTGGTACTCTGACGCTCGGCAGTCTCAAGATTGATGGTGGTGCACTCACCTTCCAGTTGAGCACACCAGGCAGCACCACGGACGACATGATCGCCCTTACCGGAAAGGATTTCACCACCAGTTCGGTTTTGAACATCACTGCGGCAGCCAGCATCACGATCCTTGAACTCGGCACCAATGTGTTCAACAGTGGTTACTACGATCTGATCACCTACACCGCTGGTACCCGCACAGGTTTCAGCAACCTGACGCTCGCCACTGGCAACATCACCAATGCCAACGGCAATTTCAGCCTCAGCCTGTTCGACGACACTGCCAACAACCGTATCCAGTTGTTCGCACAGTCCAACACCACGCTGATCTGGAAACAACCAGTCACTGCTGACGCTATCTGGGATACTGGCACACACACACCCAAAAACTGGGTAGATCTGAGCAACAATCCGGCAGACTGGGCGGAAACTCTGGACGCCGTCTTTAATGACAGCGCGACCGGATTCACCCCCACAATCAGCGGCACGGTGACGCCGGCGTCCATCCAGTTCAATAACACGACGACTTACACCCTGGGCGGATCGGGCGTGATCGCCGGAAGCGGTGCCTTCTCCAAGATCAATACCGGCAAAGTCATCATCAATGCTGGCAATAGCACCTTCTCTGGTGGTGCCACTCTGAGTGCTGGCACCATCGAGTTCGGTGCCAGCACTACTGACCTAGGAGGCCTCGTTACAGCTGGCCCGCTGGGCACCGGCACCATCACCGTGTCGCCGACCTCCAGCGCCACTCTGCAGGCGGATGCCACCGACCGCACCATTGCCAACAGCGTCATTATCGGTGGTTCCGGCAATGTGAACTTCGATTCCAATGGCGGCGGCAACCTGACCTTCAGCCAAGGCACCAGCGGCACTGGAAGTACAACGACGCTCTTGGTGAACACCAACATGAACGTGGCAAGTGGGGTGAGCACCACCTTCAGCCAGCCTGTAAGCGGCTCCGGCAAAACGCTCACCAAGTCGGGTGCGGGTACTTTGATCTTTACGGCGGCCACCACTTTCAACGCTGGTACCACCGTCAGCGCGGGTACCCTCAGTGTTACCAGCACCGGCAGTCTGGCCGCTGCCAGCAACATCACGATCGGAGCTTCTGGCACCACGACACTGGGCAATGACAGCCAGAGTATCGGCACGGCGCAGGTGGACGGCATCCTAAACCTCAACGGGGCCACGCCTTCCATCGTCACCCTCAACGGTGCCTCCACTGGTGACATCAACATTGGCTCAGGCATCACTCTTACAGTGACTAAGAGCACGACGGACTACGCGGGAACCATTGACGGCACGGGCGGTATCCTCAACAAGACGGGCATCACCTCCGATGACCTGACGCTGACCAACGGCAACAGCACCTACACCGGCGGCACCACGCTGAACGCTGGTTCCATAAGCCTCGGTGCGAGCAGCACTGTAGCTGGCAACGCGATCACCAAAGGCCCAGTCGGCACCGGGCTACTGACTGTGGCCGCAGGCACGACAGTCAACGGTGCCAATGCCGCGCAGACGATCAACAATTCTGTGCTGCTCAATGGCAGCATGACCTTTGGCGGCACGAACCTGACCTTCAGCGACTCCGGCCTTACGGCGCCGAGCACCATCACCTTGGGCGCAAGCCTGACCACCACCATTGGCACGGGTGTGACCGTGAACTTCAACGAAGTGGTGACTGATGGATCCAGCACCTTCAACCTCACTAAGGCGGGTGGTGGCACCCTCATCTTAACAAAGGCGGACAACACTTACTCGGGTATCACAACCATCAATTTGGGCACCCTCGCGGTGAACAGCCTGGAATTGCAGAGTGCAATCGCAGAATCCAACGCGGACAGCTTGGGCAACAGCAGCAATGCCGCCGCCAACTTGGTCATTGGTGCCACCCTGCAATACATCGGCACAGGCAGCACCACGGACCGCCGCTTCACAGTGGCAGCCGGGGCGACGATCGACGCTTCCGGAACGGGTTCCATCATTTTCAACAACACAGCTGCTTCCGCAGGCTCCGCCGCCCTGACTTTGACGGGTTCCAACACGGCCAACAACGAAATTGCGGCCAACCTCGCGCTGGGAGCGAACGGAGTTACGAAGAGTGGCGCTGGCACCTGGTTCCTCAGCGGCGTGGCCAGCACTTACACGGGAGCAACAACCATCAACGCCGGTGTGCTCACGGTAAATCTTATGGCCAACGGCGGCGTGAACAGCAGCATCGGTGCCTCCACCAATGCGGCGGCAAATTTCGTCATCGGCAATGGTGCCACCTTCTCCTATGTGGGCAGCACGACGAGCATCACTAACCGCGTGATTACACTCGGCAACCAGAGCGCAGGCCGCGCCGCCATCTTTGACTCCTCCGGCACGGGCGTGGTGCAGTTCACCAGCACGGCGGATATCACCGGCACTGGAACCACGGACAACAGCCGCACGTTGGAGTTCACCGGTACCTCCGGCATCAACGCCACTCCGAACCAGTTCTCCCTTGGCATCCTGGATCGCGGCACTGGCGTCACCAATGTGGTCAAGAATGGCATCGGGGTCTGGAAGCTCAATGGCAACAGCCGCTATACCAGCTCCACCAGCATCCAAAACGGCACCCTCATCATCAACGCCATCCAAAATGGCGGGGTTGGCGCGGTGGCTACCCCCAGCAACATCGGAGCTTCCACCAATGTCGCCACCAACCTGCTCATCGGTTCCGCCACGACCAATGCCACCCTCCGCTTCGAAGGCTCCGGCAATGTTAACAACCGCACCGACCGTCTCTTCACGGTCGGTGCCGCGGGTGGTACCATCGATGCCTCCGGTGCTTCAGGCACCCCCTTGAGCTTCACCAACACGGGTGCACTGACGATGGCTGGAACGAACACTGCCCGCCCGCTTATCCTTCAAGGGACCAATGCTGACACCAACCTCTTGCTGCCAACCATTGGAAACAACGGCACGGCACCGGTAGCGGTGACCAAGACCGGTACCGGCACTTGGGCAATGTTCTCAACGGCGATTTTTACCGGCAATACCACGAATACGAGTGCAGTTATCTCCAACATGACCACCACCGCCGGGCTCGCCGTGGGTCAGGCAGTGTCCGGCACCGGCATCCCTGGCGGCGCGTTCATCCTCTCCATTGACAGCCCCACCCAGATCACTCTGAGCCAAGCAGCCAACCAGACGAACACGGGAGTCTCCCTAACCTACAACGGCAATGCTGGTAGTGCCTACACTGGTGCCACCACCATCAATGATGGTACTCTCAAGGTGAACAACCTCGCGAATGGCGGCACCAACAGCAACATCGGTGCGGCGACGGTGGCCAACACCAACCTCGTGATTGACGGCGGCACGCTAGAATACGCAGGCACCGCCAGCGGCAGCAGTCTTGGCACCACCAACCGTCTCTTCACCATCGGTGACGCTGGCGCGGCCATCTCCTCCACTGGCACAGGCGCGGTGAACTTTAACGGCACTGGCAACCTCGGTGTGGAGAACACCAACACCGCCCAAACCTTCACCCTTACCGGCACGAACACTGGGGCCAACAACGTCTCCGGCAATATCGTGGACAACGGGACGGGCGCGACCTCGGTCACCAAGTCTGGTGTCGGCACCTGGCAGCTCGCTGGTACCAGCACCTACACCGGTAACACCCTTGTGACCGCCGGCACGCTGAACTTGGCGACTGGCGGCTCCATCAATGACACCCAGTTCATCCGGGTGGACACTGGTGCCACCTTTGGAGCACCTGCCGCTGGCTACACCACGGATGCGACCGTCGCCGGAACTGGCACGATCAACAACAATCTGATTATCGGCTCCAACGTGGGTGCGGTGAACAGCGTGGGTGTCCTCAAGCCGGGTAGCAGCACTGGTGGCAGCTTGGCCAATGCGGGTGACTCGGTGGGCACACTGACCTTCGGCGGCAACCTCACACTTGCTGCGGCGACAGGCGGAGCTGACCGTTTGGTGATGCAGTTGGGGGCGACTGGAGCTGCTGATTTCAATGATGCGGCCAATATTCTCGCGCAGATTCAAAGTGGCACCTTGTCCACCTATCTCACGAACAATGCGGCAAGCTGGGAAAATGGCAGCGGTACGCACGACCGCCTTACCGGTGCTGGCACGCTCTCACTCACCAATACCGGGCGCATCAAGGTGGATACTCTAGGGTACGCCCCCGTTTACGGTGATATCTTCGATCTTCTGGACTGGTCATCCATCACTGGCGGTTCATTCGACTTGGGAGGTGGCAACCGCGGTGCCGGGTTGTTTGGCGACCTTGACTTGGCTAGCCTGGCCAGCGCTGACTTGTCATACGATACCAGCCTCTTCTTTAGCAACGGCATCCTCGTCGTCGTCCCTGAGCCTTCCCGTATGCTGCTGCTGATGTTTGGCCTTCTCGGCCTCTTCTTCCGCCGTCGCCGTCGTTCTAACTCTATCTGATCGGGAGTTGGTTACAGTTCACAAAAAACGGTCCACCTTCAGCGGTGTGACCGTTTTTTTGTTATAGCATATAGCAAAACTCATTTCCGGATTGAGCAGATGGAGGCGGTTTTTGCGGGGGATGACGTGAAGTGATTGAGGGCATGGCAGAGACGGTCTTCGAGCTCCGCGCCGCTGCGTGCGATCCAGTCGGCAAAGTAGTCGGCTTTCATACGCAGCCACAGTCGCTCAATAGGGGTGAAGTCCGGGCTGTAAGGCGGCAGGAACAATGCTTCGAAGTGGTGCCAGTTGAGCGTTTTGACCTTGTGCCAGGACGCGTTGTCGAGCACCAGCACCCGGCGCAGGCCCGGCTTTGGCGGCACGCTGAGCGCAAGTTCGTCAAGCCAGCACTGGAAGACAGCGCTGTCGACGCCATCAAACAGGAGGCTGAAGAACTCGCCATTTTGCGGGCACACAGCTCCTACGACGCTGCGCCGGATGTGCTTGCCTAGATGCGGCACCTTGGGCTTGCTGCCCGGCTGCACCCACCGGCGTCTGGGCCGGGGATCGCCATCCACGCCGCACTCGTCACCGAACCAAAGCTCGACCTGCGGGTCAGCTGCAAGTGTGGCCATTTGCGTGCGGAAGCTCTGGCGCTTGGTCTCACGTTCGGGCTCGTCAAGCAGGGGCAGCGGCCAGGGACGCGGCACGCGCAGGTGAAAGTCCAGATCATGCAGGTAGCGCACCACGGTGCTGTAGCTTAGCTCGGCTTGGATTTGCTCCAGCAACCAGCCGTGGACCTTCACGCCTGTCCAGTGCTCCATGGCCGCCTGGGCGGGATCTTTGAGCACGGGCACCAGCATCTCTTCGAGCCGTTGCAGGGCGACCTTGCGTTTCCTGCCTCCTGTGGGTTTGCTGATGAGCGCGTCGATGTCCCCATGGTTGTATTTGATGATCCACAGCCGCACCATGCGCTCGCTGCGGCAGAAGGTTTCGCAAACGTCCTGGCGGTTCATGCCACGCAGCAGGCAGCGCATGGCTGCCTGCCGGACATAGCTGCGCTTGTTGGGCGCGGCCTCCATCGCCGCCTGAAGCTGCTCCAGCGTGGCGTTGTCCACATCTGGTCTGAGTTCTTGCGCTCTCAACAACCATCCTCAAAGCACTGGCCGTCGTTTTGTGCAGCTCTTTTTGCACCGCTATCCGGAAATCAGTTTTGGAAATCGCTATATCTCGTTCCATCAGCCCGGCAGCAGGCGAGCTGAGATGCTGTGTCCGATGTGAAGAAGCTTTTCCTTCTCCTCCGGAGTGAAATCATATGGCACCAGCTTGCCGATGCCCAGGGTGCCGCACAGGCGTTCGCCATCCAGCACCGGGACGGCCAGGGTGCCTTGCACCTGCGTCTGTTTTGCGCCGGGTTTGGCCACGCCGGAGGTGTCTGTTTGCAGATTGCACATTTCCACGGGTTCCTTGCGCTCTGCGGCCACTCCGGCGATGCCTTTGCCGACGGGGATTGACTGGATGATGGGCATCAGTGCGTCCGGGATGCCCTGATGCGCCACCAGCTTGAGATGGCGGTCCGCCGGATCCAGGCGGTGCAGAGTGCCCGTGGTGCAGCCGAAATCCGCGATGGTTTGGGTGAGGAATTCAGCCCAGAGGGTGTCGGTGGAGGAAAACATGACGCAGGGAAGGGGGGGGGGGAGTCGGGATTTGTCGTTGTCGCGGAGCAAGGGGGGCGTTATTCTGCCGCCATCTTCGTTTCTGTCATGAAATCCTGCTCTGCTTTTTTTGTCCTTCTTTGGGTGACCTCTGCCATTGCGCAGCCCGCCGCGCCGGCTAGCACGCCTATTGTGGCCAAGAGTACCTACCATCCCGACAACTCGCACTCGGAGACCATCGTTGACAAGACGACGAACGAGCTCATCGAGTCCACCTACAATGCGGGTGGGGCGCTGGTGGCCAAGAAGCACTACCTGCTGAATGAACGCGGGCTGCCCACCCAGGGGCACATTTACGATGGACGTGGCAATCTTGTTGCCCGCTCCCAGGTCTATTTTGATGCGTACGGACGCGCCACGGAGATGCGCTCCTTCAATCTCAACGGCCAGTGCTATCAGCAGGTGATCTATGAATACGATGCCCAGGGAGCCGCGAAGAAGCCGAAAGTCGTCAATGTCGATCCCCGTGCTGCTCCCTCGATCAAGCCGGGCGTCATTGATTTTACCAACACAGCTGCGCCTGGAATGGTAATGCCACCGCAGCAGGGCGTGCCTGCCCAGGCCCCGACCCAGACCCCGGCCCCGGCGGAACCGAAGAAAAAATCCTTCTTTGGACGGTTGTTTGGTAAATAGGAACAGTCACAAATCAGGAATTGATGGAAGCCCCCGCACCCGGCCAGCGCTGGATCAGTCAAAGTGAGCCCGAACTGGGTCTCGGAATCGTCAGCAGCATTGAAGGCCATTTTATTGACCTGCGCTTTCCAGCCGCAGGTGAAAAGCGCCGCTACGCCCGCAACGGGGCGCCCCTGAGACGCGCCAGTTTCAAGACTGGGGACAAAATCACCCTGCGCGATGGGGCGGAACTGCAAATCGACTCTGTTGCCTCGATTGACGGGGCTTTGCTGTACCATTGTGGTACACGCAGCGTCCCTGAGTCCGACCTTGCCGACACTCTCAGTCTCGGCGGGCCGCAGGAGCGCCTGCTGGCGGCGAGCATTGATGATCTGCAGGCCTTTGCCCTGCGTGCCGAGGCGGTGGAATGGCGCTGCCGCATGCAGGCCTCGCCGGTGCGTGGTTTCATCGGGGGGCGAGTCGATCCGATCCCGCATCAGATGTCCATCGCCGCAGACGTCACGGGGCGCCTGCTGCCGCGCGTGCTGCTGGCGGATGAAGTGGGGCTTGGCAAGACGATCGAAGCCGGTCTGATTCTCCATCGCCTGAACCTCACCGGGCGTGCTTCACGCATTCTGGTGCTGGTTCCTGATGCGCTGCCGCATCAGTGGTTCGTCGAGCTGCTGCGGCGGTTTAATCTGATGTTCAGCCTCTTTGATGAGGAGCGCTGCGCGGCCATCGAAGCGGGAGATCCTGAGGGGAATCCCTTCCTCGACAGCCAACTGGTGCTCTGCCCGCTGTCGCTCCTGAGTGGTTCGCCCAAGCGTGCGCAGCAGGCTGCGGACGCGGCTTGGGATCTGCTGATTGTTGATGAAGCGCATCATCTGGAGTGGGCTGTCGGAGCACCGGGTGTCGCTTATCAGGTGGTCGAAGCCATCGCGCAGCGGGTGCCCGGCGTGCTGCTGCTGACGGCCACACCGCAGCAGCTTGGTGCTGAAGGTCACTTTGCCCGTCTGCGTCTGCTGGACCCGGATCGCTATGGTAACCTGGACGCCTTCCTGGCGGAATCCACCCGCTATGAGCAGGTGGCGCAGGTGGTGGATCGTATCCTGCAAGGCGGGCTGATGAGTGCGGCGGATCGTGAACTCTTTGGCAGTCATTCGCCACGGGTGCAGCAGCATGCCGCCGAGCTTGCTGGAGGGGACGAAACTGCACGTCAGCGACTTGTGGCGGACCTTCTGGATGAATTTGGCACCGGTCGCGTCATGTTTCGGAACACCCGTGCGGTGATTCAGGGGTTCCCACCGCGGAAGTGCCATCTGCGGGAGCTTGCTCTTGAGGCTGGTGCGACACGGGACGAGACGCTTGCCCGATGGCTTGCCGCGACCTTGCGCGAACTTGGTGAAGCCAAGGTGCTGCTCATCTGCCGCACGCGCAAGCTTGCGGAAGACACCCATGAGCGCCTGCTGCGCGAGATCAATGTGCATGCGGTGCTTTTCCACGAAGGGCTCACTTTGATGCAACGGGACCGGCATGCAGCGGCGTTCGCCGATCCCGAGGGGGCACGCATTTTGATCTGCTCCGAGATCGGCAGCGAAGGTCGCAATTTCCAGTTCGCGCAGCATCTTGTTTTGTACGATCTGCCACGAGATCCGGAACTGCTGGAGCAACGCATCGGACGTCTGGACCGCATTGGTCAAAAGGGGACGATCAACATTCATGTGCCGTTTATCGCTGGCAGTGAAGGGGAGGTTCTGGCGCGCTGGTATCATGACGGCCTGGACGCCTTTGAACACAGCCTGCAGGGGGCGACGCAGCTTTTGCACAGCTTTGCTGATGAAATCGGAGCGCTCTGCTCGGGTTTTAACGCTCAAAAACTCGCCGACTGCATCCTGCGGACCAAGGCGCTGAGTCTTGAAGTGCGCCAGAAACTCGAGCGCGGGCACAACCGCCTGCTGGAACTGAACTCGTGCAAGCCGCGCCTCGCGGCACGCATGATCGAGCGCATACGAGATGTCGATGCGGGGCTGGATTTCGAGCGCTTCTTCATCCGTCTGCTCGACCACTTCGGCATGCATATCGAGGAGATGACGCACCGGACCTGGTACATTCGTCCTGACAATCTCATCACGGACGCGCTGCCTTCATTGCCGGAGGAAGGGCTTACTTTTTCTTTTGATCGTGAACGTGCGCTCTCGCGTGACCACGAGGCGTTTCTGACCTGGGATCATCCGCTGGTTTGTGCTGGGCTGGATGTGTTGCTCGGCTCACCTGCTGGCAATGCTGGATTTGCGTTTTGGAAGGCGTCAGGTGGCGAGGGGCTGGTGCTGCAAACGTGCTTCATTGCGGAGTGCATCGCACCGCCAGCTTTGCATGCCACGCGCTTCATGCCTGCCATGCCCTTGCGGGTCGCTGTGGATCATCAGGGCAGGGATTTGAGTGCGGATCCTGCCTTCACCCGGGCCAAGCTCACGGCGGGTGATCCGACGCGTACGGTCGAGAACGAAACAGTGCGCCACAAGCTGCTGCCCACCATGCTGGGCAAGGCGCAGCAGCTTGCTGAGGCGCAGCTCAAGACGCTGCAGCAGCGAGCGGTGGCGGCCATGCGCAAGCAGATGGATGAAGAGATCGCCCGACTTGAAGATTTGCAGGCGCGCAATCCGCATGTGCGCTCTGAGGAGATCGATGCCTTGCGTGATCAGCGGGATGCGCTTGCAGCGGCTATTGGTGCGACAACGGTCAGGCTGGATGCGGTGCGGTTGGTGCTGAGGTTGAAATAAAGAAGCGGGATCGAAAAAATCTTCTTCGACCGCGCGCCGCCCCTCCACAAGCAGGAGGGGCTCGAAGATCTAAATCTTAAACTTGAGGCGCATGAATAAATAGCTAGGCCTGATGCAGGTCATATGTTTAGGTTGTAGATTAATTCATTATAGCGAACAATCATGAAAATATCTGCACTCGACGAAAATGGCAAAGCGGTTGACTGGTGGTTTATTTACAAAGTTCCACAGCTTGGCGGGGTGGCGTCAGACACCGAGAAGACCACCGGCTATGAGTATGTGTATTACGATTCGGCCATTGATGCGAAGCCGAACCTGGGCAAAGACAGAAGAGTTAATCTTTCGCCGAACAAGCTCAACGAGGGCAAAGGGGCGCTGAACCTGACGCTCGACTCCGTCTTCTCGAAATTTCCGAAGAGCCCGTCCGCGAGCACCGGATGGCTGCTTTATAATGACGAGATGCCGGCGAGCACCAAGCGGAAGGACGACCAACACAAGGGCCATACGAAAGGAGTCATCGCCTTCGACACCGCGACGAAGACTGCCTTTTGGCTGCTGCACTCCTGGCCCAAGTTTGCCGATCCTGGTGCGACAAATGATCCGACACCGAAATACGGTCAGACCTACCTGTGCATTTCCCTGGATCTGGAGACTGCCAGCAAGATTGCAGCGCAGATGGCGAATCATCAGGAGCCCCAGGTCTTTTTTCCGAACCCTGCAAACCTCCCCAAAACGGATCCATTGTACCTGTTGACGCAGCCTTTGGACCCAAAACCGAAGGGAGATGCTGACACAATCGAGTTGCAGTCGAAGGGGGGGATGAAGTTCAAGGTTCTGGCCAAGAACAAGGAATGGAACAAGGACTTCTGGAACGAGTGGGTCGGCCCGGAACTCAAGGATGACATGGATGATGAAACATGGATTCGCGGACCGATTCCGCCCATCGCCGACAGCGACGGGGTGCACAAAACTTTCGACATCAAGTACATCAACATGGGGCCGCTGGGACTGCACATGGCCTGGCCTGAAACGCATGATCATGCCAAATGGGGCATCACGCTGCACAATCCCTGGGTGTGTGTCGGCGACATCAACCGGATGATTTCACAAAGGAAGCGAGGTGGCGCCACGATTGCTTTCCAAAATATAATCCTGTGGCAGTCGTTGTCCAAAGCCGCCCTGCTGCTGGCTCCTCCCGGACACACGAGAACAGAGGCGCATGACTTGATCCAGAAATCACACCATACGCATGCTGAGGCTCCGCCCCGAAATAAAGCTGCGGTCAAGAAAGTTGCAGCCAAGAAGACTTCCGCCAAAAAGAAGACAAATAAAGCACGGAAAGTCTAATGTGGTTTCCTGTCCGGATTTGTCATGACAGTTCCAGACGCCTCCTCTACGCGCTGAGTCGGGATAAGTCTGCGGTGCTGAGGCTGAAATGAAGAAGGGGGATCCTTTCGGATCCCCCTCATTGGATTTTTGAAGCGTAGGGATCAAGATGATCCCTGTGCTGGTCAGGCCGGCACACCGGTCAGGCCGGGGGCCATGCCGCCGTCGTCTTCGTCTTCACGCTTTACTGGGCGTGCGTCCGGGGACTTGGGAAGGGGTGGCGGGGGTGGTGGCTTGCTCTTGTTTTCCGGGGGATTGAGCAGCCGGCCGTGAGCCATGATTTCCTTGATGTGGTTGCCGTCGAGGGTTTCGTATTCGAGCAAGGCGTGGGCGAGGACGTCGAGCTTGTCCTTGTGCTTAAGCAGGACTTCTTTGGCTGTGGCGTAGGCTTCGTCGATGAGGCGTTTCACTTCTTCGTCGATCTTCTGCGCGGTGTCTTCGCTGTAGTTGCTGCTGCCACGACCCATGAAGGCGTTACTTTCGTTTTCGCCGTATTCGATCATGCCGAGCTTGGTGCTCATGCCCCAGGAGCAGATCATGCTGCGGGCGATGCGGGAGGCCATGCGGATGTCGCCGCTGGCTCCGCTGGTGACATCACCAAACTGGATTTCTTCGGCCACACGACCGCCCATGGTGACAATAAGATTGGAGATGAGCTCGCTCTTGCGGTGGGTGAACTTGTCTTCTTCCGGCAGCATCATGGTGACGCCGAGGGAGGGGCCGCGAGGGATGATGGTGACCTTGTGGAGGGGGTCGGTGTGTTCAAGCACCTCGTTGAGGATGGCGTGGCCGGCCTCATGATAGGCGGTGTTTTCCTTTTCCTTCTCGGTGAGGGCCATGCTTCGGCGTTCACGGCCCCAGCGCACCTTGTCACGGGCTTCTTCAAGCTCGGGATTGGTGATGGATTTCATGTTTCTGCGTGCGGCGAGCAGGGCGGCTTCGTTGAGGAGGTTGGCCAGTTCGGCACCGGAGAATCCTGGTGTGCCACGGGCGATCTTGGACAGGTCGGCGCCGTCGGACAGCTTCACCTTCTTGGCGTGGACGCGGAGGATTTCCTCGCGGCCTTTTACGTCGGGAAGGTTCACGGTGACCTGGCGGTCAAAACGGCCGGGGCGAAGCAGGGCGGGATCGAGCACATCGGCGCGGTTGGTGGCGGCGATGATGATGATGCCTTCCTGGGTGTCAAAGCCGTCCATTTCGACGAGCAATGCATTGAGGGTCTGTTCACGTTCGTCGTGACCACCGCCCATGCCGTGACCGCGATGACGGCCCACGGCGTCGATTTCGTCGATGAAGATGAGGCAGGGGGCGTTCTTTTTGCCCTGCTCAAACATGTCACGCACACGGCTGGCACCGACACCGACGAACATTTCGACGAAGTCCGAGCCGCTGATGCTGAAGAATGGAACATCGGCCTCGCCCGCGATGGCTTTAGCGAGGAGGGTCTTGCCGGTGCCGGGAGGGCCGGTCATGAGGACACCCTTGGGAATTTTGCCACCGAGGCGCTGGAACTTCTTCGGATCCTTGAGAAACTCGACGATTTCCTGCACTTCTTCCTTGGCTTCTTCAACACCGGCCACGTCCTTGAAGGTGACCTTGTTGCGGTCCTGGGCGAGCATCTTGGCCTTGCTCTTGCCGAAGCTCATGGCACCACGGCCTGCGCTGCGAAGCTGCTGGCGCACGAGGAAGTAGAAGAAGGCGAGGATGACCAGCAGGGGCAGCAGGAAGCCGATGAGGGAGGACCACATCTCATTGTCGTAGACAGGAATGAGCACGAGCTTGTGCGCGTCGAGCAGCTTGTGGAGCTCCTCCTTTTGGAACTCGATGTTCACTGCGACGCTGAAATCCTTGGAATCCGATTTGGCGGCTTCGAGGGCTGGCTTTTCAGTGATGTCTTTTGCTGGCTCAGTGAGGACGGGTTTCGTCACACCGGGAGCTGCCGGCTCAGCGTCACCTGTTTTGACCACAGGCGGTGTGATGCTGGCGGGCATCGGGAAATAGCTGCCTTGGATGATCTGCTTTGAGGTGGCGTCGGAGTTGATGAGCTCCAACGGCTTTTTGGAGTCGATGAGATCAGCTTCAACGTGCTTTTTGAATTCAGCGTAGTTGAAAACCTTGCGGCTGCCGGCCAGTCCCTTGTTCATCATGAAACCCGAGATCAGCAGGGTGATCGCGAGTGCGAAGAGCATGAAACCACGCCAGTTGAACTGCGGATCTTGGTTGCGACGGTTGGGGCCGTCGGGGCGATTGTTGAAGGGGTCGTCGGACATGTGCGGGGGTTGTTACAACTAAGTAACGCGAGTCCGACCATACACGCCGGTAATTTTTTTGCAAAATGCGATTCGCTGGGGCCAAGTCCACCCTTTTGGGGGGTAAAGCTGGGAACTAACGCCCAATAGGGACGCGTTTGAACTCGCGTGTGAGGCTTGTCAGTGAATCCTCGACCCCCATGCGCTCCAGGCTGCTGGCACCTACGAAACCGTCTGCCGAGGTCTTGCTGAGGATGAATTCCACATCCTTAGGCGTGTTGATCGGGCCGCCGTGGGTGAGGGTGAACACGTTTGGATTCACGCTCTTGGCTGCATCAATGATGTCCTGGGTGACTTTCACGGTATGATCCCAGCTCACGACGGCATTGGTGACGCCGATGCTGCCGCCTACAGTGGTGCCGACGTGCGCGATGATGGCGTCTGCGCCGTTTTTTGCCATTTTGATGGCTTCCTCAGGGGTCGCCACGTAGACGATGCTGAACATGTCCATTCGAGTGGCGAGTCCGACCATTTCGAACTCTTTTTCCACGCTCATGCCCGTTTCTTCGAGGACACCGCGGAAATGACCGTCCACGATGGTATGGGTGGGGAAATTGTTCACGCCGGAGAAGCCCATCTCCTTGACGCGGCCCAGCCAATGCCACATGCGGCGGCGGGGGTCGGTGGCGTGCACGCCGCAGACTACGGGGATCTCTTTGACGACGGGCAGGACTTCGTATTCGCCGATCTCCATGGCGATGGCATTGGCATCGCCATAGGCCATGAGGCCGCAGGTGCTGCCGTGGCCCATCATGCGGAAGCGGCCGCTGTTGTAGATGATGATCAAATCGGCCCCGCCTTTTTCGATGAACTTGGCGCTGATGCCCGTGCCTGCACCGGCGGCGATGATCGGCTCACCTTTGGCGCGGGTGGCTTTGAGACGGTCCACGACTTCTTGCTTCGAGTAGGGATTTCCGATTCCGGTCCAGGGATTGGGCATGGCTTGATGTGGTTGACGGTGGTTTACGATAGTTGACGGTGGATGACAGTGGTTTGCAACCATCGTCAACTACGGTCAACAATTGTAAACAACCGTAAACTCCGCCCTATGCACGCCCGCGCCGCCATCCAAGAGCTATCCGAAACGCACACCCACGGGCCTGACACGGAGTACCGCATGGTGAGAGGATCGGAGCGGGATACGCGTGCCTGGCTGCGCAGTGCGCCGCTGTGTGGCACGCTGGCGACGCACCGGATCGCGCATGCGGGGGTGATGACGGCGCGCGCGCCCTACCGGATCGTGCGGATGCACCAGGGCGGTCTGTATTTCCTGGCCTGCCTGGAAGGTGAGGGACGTGTGCTGGTGGATGGTGTGTGGAAGAAATGTACGGCAGGCATGGCCGTGGCGCTGCCGCCGTTCATGGTGAACGCATTTCATGCCGTGCCGGGCAAGATCTGGCGCTGCTGCTGGGTGCGCTATGAGCAGCAGCCGGAGCAGACGCCGATCCTGAGCAGCAGTTCGCCGCTGATGGCACCCTTTGCGGGAGCTGCATTGTGGCATGCCATTGAGGGGCTGGTCGAGGAAGCGGGAAGCGCGGCGCAGCCTGCCGCCATGTTTCACTGGGTCGAGCTGATTCAGCATTACATCGAGCGCTTTGCGCAGCCCTGGCAGGTGGATGACCGGCTGCACCGGATCTGGGAAAAGGTTTCCGCGAATGTGGGCTATGACTGGACGCTGGATGAGCTGGCGCATCAGGCGCACGTGAGCGCGGAGCACCTGCGCCGGCTGTGCCGGAAGGCGCTGGGGCGTACGCCGATGCATCACGTGACGTGGCTGAGGATGCGCAAGGCGGCTGAGCTGCTTTCGACGACGAATTTGAAGATCGAGACGATCTCGCACGAGGTGGGGTATCAGAATCCGTTTGTGTTCAGCAACACGTTCAAGAAGTGGATCGGGTGGCGGCCGAGTGAGCATCGGAGCCGGATGGATGGGTAGGGGGAGCTGAGTCGGCCAGCAACACAATGCTGCGTTGTCATTGCGGAGAGAGTGATTCGGCGGTTGGTTGCCGACGATGACTGGAATACTTTTCGAGCTGGGGCTTTTGTTTGCGTTACTGATCGCCAACGGGATCTTTGCCATGGCGGAGATGTCGGTTGTTTCCTCCCGCCGGGCGCGGCTGCAGCCCCTCGTTGACAAGGATGTGAGGGGGGCACGTACTGCCTTGGCACTGGTGGAAAATCCCGGTGTTTTTCTTTCCACCGTGCAGGTGGGCATCACCTTGGTGGGCACCCTGGCCGGTGCTTCCAGTGGCGGCAATTTGATCGATGACCTGACCCCGGTGCTGGCCCAGGTGCCGTATCTGAACATCTGGGCGGAGACCATCGCGACGATCATCGTGGTGAGCACCATCACCTTTTTGACTGTTGTCATTGGGGAGCTGGTGCCCAAACGCCTTGCCATCCAGTCGCCGGAAAGCACCGCCATGCGCCTGAGTCCGCCAATGGCGGTGTTGTCCCGCCTGACCTCACCGGTGGTGAATCTGCTGGATGCAACCAGCGGCCTCATCGCGCGCTTGTTAGGGGCGGTTCCTGGCACCGAGCCTGGCGTGTCTGAGGAGGAGGTGCGTGCCATGATTCATCAGGGGACGCTGTCCGGTGTCTTCAAGCCGGGGGAGCAACGCATGGTGGAGGGGGTGCTTGAGCTCGACGATCTTTTAGTCAGTGACGTGATGACGCCGAAAAACAGCATCGTGTGGATCAATCTCGACGAAAGTGACGAGGAGAACTGTCGAAAGATCACAGCAAGCGGCCACTCCTATTTCCCAGCGCACCGAGGCTCTCGTGACAACGTTCTCGGCATCATTGCTCTCAAGTCATTGTGGTCGAAGCAGCAGCAGGGAGGCGGGTCAATTCAGATGGAACCGCTGCTGAAGGTGCCGTTGTTCGTGCCGGAGATGATGTCTTGCCGGAGGGTGATCGAGGAGTTCCGCGAGCAGCGTCGCCATCAGGCCCTGGTGGTGGATGAGTTTGGCGGCGTGGCTGGCTTGGTGACGCTCAATGACATGCTGGAGGCCATTCTAGGCTCCATGCCCGACCAAGACCAGCGCGCGCGCCCGCAGGCACGTCAGGAAGCGGAAGGGGTTTGGATCGCCGATGCCCAGATGAGCATTGAGGAGGTGGCTGCCCTCACCGGCCTAGCTGTTCCCACGGAGGAAGTGAATGAAGGTGTTTACCGTACTGTTTCCGGCTTCATTCTCCATCACCTCGGCCATGTGCCGGCAGAAGGAGAGAACTTCATATCCGGTGAGCATCAGATCGAGATCACCGACACCGATCGTCAGCGCATCGACAAGGTGACCATCCGTCGAGTTGGCAAGCCGGTGGTGCCTGAGACCAGCCATGAGGCCTAGTCATGAGAGGTAATATTTCGGCTTCGCTTTTTTTGTTCAATCATCCCCGTCTTCGCGGGAGATGCCGGCGTAGAGTTCCGGGAAGCGGCGTTCGAGGGACTTGGGGGTGATGTAGCCGATGAGCTGGGCTTCATTCCAGTCGGCGAGGCCCCAGAATTCGTGGGGGAAGGCCATGATGATGGCGGTGCAGGTGGGGACCTTGGGGATGTTGGCGCGGGCGAGGATGTGCTCGGCGAAGTCGTGCAGGCCGGGATTGTGGCCGAAGATCATGGTGTGATTCCAGCTTTCTTCAAAGCCGCGCATGACGTCGAGAATGCGGTCGGCATCGGCGAGGTAAAGGCGGGACTCCAGCAGGAGGCTTTCCACGGGCATGGCAAAGGTCTCGCGCATGATCTGCGCGGTGCCCAGGGCGCGCAGGGCGGTGCTGGTCACGAGCCGGTCAGGCAGTGGGAGCAGGGGCGGGGAATCGGCTCCGCCGAAGTAGGTGCGGTGTAAAAATGTGGCGACTGCCGGGGCGGCCCGCTGCCCACGCTCATTGAGCGGGCGATCATGATCTGCAAGTCCAGGCTGTCCCCAGCTGGATTTGGCATGACGCACGATGGTGAGGTATTTCATGAATTAGGAGCGAGGGGCGAGGCAGATGAAGGCCCCGGGCCGATGAGGTCCGGTTTTTTTGTCATTCGCACTTACTCATTCGTCATTTGCCGCAGCGCAAACACAGAAGTTGGCCAGACCTGATTACGCGGCCACTTTTTCGAGTTTAATCGGGTAGGTTTGGAAGGCATTCCACTGGCAGACGATGAGATCACCGTCGTCGAGAACGCAGACATCGTGCCCATGATCGAAAATCCGTTCGGCCTGCATGAGGGGCTTGAGTTTGCCTTCCTCATACACGGGCTCGGTGCCGCCGGGGGCGCTGACGACTTTGCCGGTGGCATCGAGGATGACGGTGAAGCCGCTGGGGTTCTGCGGGAGCTTGTTGATCTCGGGGGTCTTGGACCAGCAGACGCCGGCGTAGAGCTCCTGTCCGGCAATCACGGGGCGACAGACCATGGCGCCGGGGACGGCGAGGGTTTCGAGGTATTTGCCGTCGAGGGTGAAACGACGGAAGCAGTTGTCGACGCGTGAGGTGACGATGACGGTGGCTTTGTCAGCGCCCTGACGCGTATCGATGGCGATGCCGTGGGCGTTGTTGAGGCGTTCTTCGGCGGGGACTCCGTCCTTGCCGCCGAAGCGCTGGATGAACTTGCCGCGTGCATCGTAACGCAGCACAAACTGCGAGCCGTAACCGTCCACGACGTAGATGTCGCCATTGGGGGCGATGGCGGTTTCGGTGGGATTGAAGACCATTTCGGGCTCATACGCGCCGACGCTCATGGGATGGCTGATGGAGAAGATTTCTTTGCCGCCGAGATCGGTCTTGGTGATGCGGCCGGTCTGACGGTAACCGCCGCTGCCGGACTTCCAGAGGCCGCTGTCGGTGACGAAGAGGAACTCTTCGCCGTTTTCATTGGAGAGGGTCAGGCCATGGCCACCGGGCCAGACGCTGCCCCAGGAGTCGAGGATGGTGCCGTCGGGTTTGAAGACGAGCATCTGATTGTCCCAGTGGTCGCCGATCATGAAAAGGCGGCCGTCTTTGACCTGCACCATTTCGTGGCAGTTGAGGATGGGGTGATGGCGGCCCTGACCTGCGGGAACCCATTCCTTGTTCACCTTGTAGCGATGAGCGCCGTGACCGATGAGGACGTCCTTCTTGGGATCAGGTGCGGCGCGCAGGGTTTCAGTGAAGGTGGCGGCGGCGGCGGTGGCGAGACCGGAGAGGAAGTGGCGGCGTGTTTTCATGCGGAGCGGAAAAGTTCACTCAAGCACGCATGGGCCCCGGCTCAATGACGTTTCATCATGGTGGCCACGCGATGCACGACCTGTGTGAGTTCGCCGGCTTCGTAGGGCTTGGGCAGGACGCCGACAAAGCCGCGTTCGAGGAAGATCATCTGCACTTCCTCGGTGACGCTGCCGCTGGTGCAGACGATGCGTGCCTCGGGATCAAGATGCAGGATTTCGGCGGCGGTTTCGGTGCCGTTCATGCCGCCGCGCAGAGTGAGATCCATGAGCACCACATCGGGCGGTGTGCCGGTGCGGAAGAGGCTGGAGTAAATGCGCACGGCGTCCTGGCCGTTGTCACACTGCACGACTTCGTAGCCGCAGCGGGTGAGGATCATGTGGGCGACTTTGCGGAGGTCGTCCTCGTCATCGACGATGAGCACCTTGCCTTTGCCATGTTTCAGCGGAACGGGGGCCGAGTCCGCAGGCGTGAGAGGCCGTGTGCCACCGGAGCCTGCGGCGGCAGGCAGAAAGACGCTGAACTCGGTGCCGATGTTCGGGGTGGAGGTCACGCGAATGTCTCCGCCCATTTCATCCACGAAACGTTTGCAGGTGGTGAGGCCGATGCCGTTGCCGTCGGCCTTGGTGGTGAAGGACTCGCGGAAAAGGCGGTCGAGGTTTTCCTTGGCGATACCGCAGCCGCGATCACGCACGATGATGTGGACGTGCTTGCCGGGCTTGAGTTTGCCGTCTCCGGCTGGACCCACCAGATAGTTTGCCGCCTGCACATCCATGTAGCCGCCGTGCGGCATGGCCTGGATGCCGTTCATGACGAGATTTTGCAGCACCTGGCTGAGCTTGACGGGGTCGGCAATGGCCTGACGCAGGTTCTCGTCGTTGCGGACGCAGACGTGCACGTTGGAGCCGGCACCGGCGAATTCCACGGTGTCGCGCATCAGGGAGACGATGTCGGTGGGTTCCAGCTTGCGGGGGGAGGACTTGGAGGCGGTGACGACCTGCGAGGTGAACTGCTTGGCGCGCTTCAATCCGGCGAATACAAGCTGCAGTTCCTGAGCCAGGGCCGGATGCTCCTGCACCTGCTGAATCAGCGCGGAGAGGCGCACCGTGACGGGGCCGAGCAGATTGTTCACATCATGGGCGATGCCCTGGGCGAGCGCTGCGAGGTTGTCTTTACGCATCTGGGCAGACTGTGCGTCCAGATCGTCGGCGGCGGGTTTAGGCTCAGGCTTGGAGCTCGCCGTCGTGGCAGCGGCCTGAGCAGGGCTGATGAGGATGGTGAAGTTCAGCAGCTTGCGCATGCTGTTGAAAACGGCGCGCACGCGCCACTTGCTGGGCACCGGGGTTTGGGTGCGCAGGCTCTGCAGCTGGCATTCACACTCATGGCAGCCACCTTGATCCACGGCGAGGCGGAGGCTTTGCTGGAGCGTGGCAGCGTCTTTAACGTTGGCGACGAGATCATTGAGGCCCAGGCCGCGGAGTCCTGCCTCGGGGTCTGCACCTGCCAGCATGGCGGCGGCGGCATTGCTGAAAAGGACCTTTTGGCCGCTTTTGGCATCACTGGCTTCGCTTTCCACGATCACCACGCCATCGGCGACCTGATCGAGTGCGACGCGAAGGTAATAATTGGCCACCTTGAGGTGCTCCAGCCCCTGCTCCAGTTCAGCGATTGCTGCTGGAGTTGCGGAGGAAGTGGAGAGGGAGGAAGTCATGAATTATCCGCGTGATTCCGACTCATTTAGCAATCTTAGATAATTAAGACAACTTTAATTTTTGATATTCTAGATATTTCTGACTCCCATATTTGAGAGTAAACGTAGGCAGGAAATTCGAGGAGAGTGCATGAGAAGGTGAAAAACACCTTGCCGAACCGGGCTTCTCCTTTACCATCGCCGCCCCTATGTCCAAAAATGCCGGTATCGCCAAGACGAGGAAAGCTTACGCCAAGCGGTTCAAAATAACTGCCACGGGTAAGGTGCTGCGCCGTAAACAAGGCAAGCGCCATATTCTGCAGAATAAGAGCCGTAAGCGTAAACGTAACCTCGGTAAAGTCGCCCTCGTGGCGGAAGTGGATGTCAAAGCAATCAAGGCGAACATGCCGTTCTCCCATCGCTAAGACGACCACGGTCTCTCAATAGAGACCACGATGAACTTGCCTGGCTTCCTTTGGGAGGCCTTCGACCAGGTGAGGCAAGCCATCGCTACCCAAACAACAGCCTGATCATAGAGAAAGATACATGTCAAGAGCCACCAACTCCCCCGCCAGCCGGAAGCGCCGTAAGCGCGTGCTGGCAAAAGCCAAAGGTTACCGCGGCTTCCGTTCCACGCATTTCCGCTATGCGAAGGACGCCGTCCGTAAAGCCGAAACCTACGCAACTCGTGACCGCAAGGCCAAGAAGCGCAGCTTCCGCAACCTGTGGGTGCAGCGCATCAACGCCGCCACCCGTCCTCTCGGCTTGAGCTATTCCCGTTTCATGGAAGGCCTCAAGTTCGCTGGTATCGACCTTGACCGCAAAGTCCTCGCGGACCTCGCTGTCAAAGACATCGCCGCCATTGAAGCTCTCGTTCAGCAGGCCAAGGCCGCGCTGGAAAAGAAGGCCGCCGAAGCGCCGAAGGAAACCGCAGCAGCGTAAGCTACAACGGAACTTACAAGATTCTCAACAGCCGGGGCGCAAGCTCCGGCTGTTTTGTTGTGCCCGCGCCACACCGGGCAAGGGATGTGAAATCCGTGAATGGGGTGATTTTTGAACTTTTAGGCGGACTGTTGGTCATTAATCAATGCACGGCTTTTCCCCAGCACGAGTGCTTGAAGAAGACGTGGCTTTCTGCACGTCGTTCCTCCATCCCCCTGCGTATCATGAGATGCGCGTTCACGCTCTCATCGAGCCAGCCTGCTGATCCATCATGTCCGCACCTTACTCCCGTCGTAGCATCCTGCGCCAGCTCACTGTTCTGGCTGCAGTCGGTTCCGCATCGCCCGCGTTCGCGCGTGATCGCAAGCAGAAGCTGCTGGTTGAGCGTGTCGAAATTTTGGTTCCCGGGCTGCCTCCGGCGATGGATGGCTTTCGCATTGCCCAGTTGAGTGATTTGCATCTGGAGCCTTTCACCACGGAGGAGGATATTTTGCACAGTGTGGAACTCTGCAATTCACTGCTGCCAGACATGGTGGCTTTGACGGGTGATTTTGTGACCCACACGGCGCGTCCTGCGCCGAAGGTGGCTGAACTGCTGTCCCAACTCAAAGCGCCCTACGGCGTGTACGCCAGCCTGGGCAACCATGATTTCGCCAGTGGTGCGCCCGAGGTCATCCGTGCACTCACGGAGCGAAGTATTCCCGTGCTGCGCAATGAGATACGCCGCATTCATACGGACAACGGCACACTGGTTCTCGGCGGGTTTGACTCGATGTATGTGAACCGGCCGGATGTGCGCAAAACACTGCAAGACTGGAAGCAACACCAGCCGCTGGTGCTGATGATGCATGAGCCGGATGCTGCTGACACAATCGCTGCGGCCGGTGTGAAGGCGCTGCAAATTTCCGGGCACACGCATGGCGGGCAGCTCGTCTTCCGTGGCAAGACGCCGATGTCACTGCGGCGTGCCAAGTTTGGCAAAAAGTACCTCGCTGGACGCTACGAGGTGGGTGGGCTGCAGATGTATGTGAACCGCGGCATCGGCTGCGTGGGGGTGCCGCTGCGCATCGGCTGTCCGCCGGAGGTGACGGAGCTGACGCTGCGCAGTCCGGAACTGCTGAGGGCGTGAGCGCGTGATTTTCTAGAGGAGGCCGGGTGGTTCCAACAGTTGCATGCGGGCCATGTCGCAGCTAAGTGGCCGGTTCCATGCTTTCCGAACTCGACTCTCTCAAAACCGCAGCCCTTGCCGCCCTTGAAGCTGCGCAGGATGAATCCGCCCTCGAAGCTGTGCGGGTGAACTTTCTGGGCAAGAAAGGCAGTGTCACCGCTCTCAGCCAGGGCATGAAGGATGTGCCGGTGGAGCAGAAGAAGGAGGTGGGTGCCAAGCTCAACGAAGTGCGCACCGCCATCACGGAAGGCATCGACACGAAGAAGCTCGCGCTGCAGGCCACACAGGATGGCAAAGCCGTGGAAGGCATTGACATCACGCTGCCGGGGCGTCCGGGAGCAGGCGTTGGCGCTCTGCATCCGCTCACGCAGATTCGTGACCTTGCCATCCGCACATTACGCCGCATGGGATTCGCCCTGGCTGAAGGCCCGGAGATTGAAACCGAGTGGCATTGCTTTGATGCGCTGAACACGCCTGCCGACCATCCGGCACGCAATGAGAAGGATACTTTCTACCTTCCTGATGGCCGACTGCTGCGCACGCATACGTCCAGCGTACAGGTTCGCACGATGGAGGCTGCGAAAGCGCTGCCTATTCGCATCATTGCACCGGGGGCGGCTTATCGCCGGGATGAAATCGACGCCACGCACCTCAGTGTCTTCAACCAGCTGGAAGGTCTTTATGTGAATCAGGACGTCAGCCTCGGTGATCTCAAAGGAACGCTGGAATACTTCTTCCGCGAGATCTTCGGCGCTGGCACTGCGGTGCGCTTCCGCCCGCACTTCTTCCCATTCACAGAGCCGAGTTTTGAGATCGACGTGAAGCTTGAAGCGAAGGGCAAAGAGGCCCGCTGGATCGAAATCGCGGGCTGCGGCATGGTCGATCCCGCTGTGTTCGCTGAGATCAACAAGGCGCGTGGCGACAACCTTTTCGATCCGGAGACCACCACGGGCTTTGCCTTTGGTCTTGGGCTCGACCGCCTGGCCATGATCATGCATGGCATCACTGACATCCGGCATCTCATTGAGAACGATGTGCGGTTTCTTCAGCAGTTTGCCGCGTGATCTTCTGCGGCTCTTTTTGGTCCTTCCTTTTCCCTTTTTCCTGTCATGCAAGTTTCCCTCTCCTGGCTCAGCACTCATCTTGACCTGAGCTCCTACACCGTCCCGCAGCTTTCTGATCTCCTCACCTTCGCGGGTGTGGAAGTCGAAGGCATCGAAGAACGCGGGGTCGCGACTGACAAGGTCGTTGTGGCGCAGATTCAGTCTTTTGAGCAGCATCCGAATGCTGACAAACTCAGCGTGTGTCAGGTGGATGACGGCAGCGGTACGCTGCGTCAGATCGTCTGCGGTGCGAAGAATTTCAAAGCAGGTGACAAGGTGCCGCTGGCGCTGCCGGGGGCTGTTTTGCCCGGCGGATTGGCCATCAAGGAAGGCAAGCTGCGCGGGGTCGATTCCCTGGGCATGCTTTGCAGCGGCAAGGAACTTGGCATTGGCGAGGACACCGGCGGCCTGCTCATCATGGCGGCTGATTCACCGGTCGGCACGCCTTTCAACAAGCTCAATCCTGCAGATGTGCTGTTCGATCTGGAGATCACGCCGAACCGCCCTGATCTTCTCAGCCACCTTGGCCTTGCCCGCGAACTGGCTGCCCTCACCGGCCTGCCGCTGAAAGGCGAACGCCATCACGCCAGCACGAGCACGAAAACCAAGGCTGCTGCTGAAGAGCAAATCGAGATCAAGGCGGCTGAGGCCTGCCCGCTTTACACTGCGCGCCTCATTAAGGGCGTGAAAGTCGGCCCAAGTCCGGAGTGGCTGCGTCGTCGTCTGGAAAGCATCGGTCTGCGCCCGATCAACAGCATCGTGGACATCACGAACTATGTCATGATGGAGATGGGGCAGTCGTTGCATTGCTTCGATCTGGACAAGCTCAAGGGTGGCATCGTTGTCCGCATGGCTGCCGAGGGTGAGAAGTTCCTCGCGCTTGATGGGCAGAATTACGCGCTTCAGACTGATGACCTTGTCATTGCTGACAGCCAGCGTCCGGTCGCCATTGCGGGTGTCATGGGTGGTGAGGAAACGGGTGTCACGGAAGGCACTGTGAACGTTTTGCTGGAGAGCGCCTACTTCGCCCCGAGCGGAATTCGCCGCACTTCGCGCCGCCTTGGCCTGAGCAGCGACAGCAGCTACCGCTTTGAGCGTGGCATTGATCCACAGCAGGTGCAGGGCGGTTCGGAAATTGCCACGAAGCTGATACTCACCATCGCGGGTGGCACCGCTGAGGATGTGGTTCAAGTCGCTGGCGAAGCTCCCAAGCTCGTCGGTGAAGTGACGCTGGATGAAAACCGTGCGCGCAAGCTGCTCGGCACGCCGGACATGACTGGCGATGAAATTCACGCCATTCTCGAAAAGCTCGGCCTCACCAAGAAGTCCGCCAGCAAGCACGAGAGTCACTGGGGCATTCCCAGCTATCGCCTCGATCTTCAACGCCCGGTCGATCTCATGGAGGAAATCGCCCGCGTGATCGGATTGGATCGCGTGCCATCTCGTCAGGTTGCTGTCGCATCGCCGGTCGAAGCGGCTGACCGCACCTATGATTTCGCGATGAACCTGCGGCAGTCGCTTGCCGCGCGCGGCTTCTTCGAAGCGCAAACGCTGCGCCTGATTTCGGATGCACAGCTCGCCGACAGTCTCGGTGGTGGGCAGGGTGTCGCGGTGAAAAACCCGCTGAGTGAAGATCATACCACGCTGCGCCCGAGCATTGTTCCGGGTCTGGTCGCCACAGCGGCGCTCAACATCCGGCAGGGTTTGCATCGCCTGCGTTTCTTCGAACTGGGCCGCGTTTTCCTCACTTTGCCGAAGGGTGGCAGCCGTGAAGAGGAGCGCCTCGCCGTGCTGCTCAGTGGTCCGGTGTCACCGACGAGCTGGCATGGCCGCGAGCCGCAGGCTGCTGACATTCATGAACTGGTGGGGCAGATCCAAAACCTCACGCGCACGCCGCTCGAAGTGCGTCCCGTGAAAGAGAACGGTGCCAACTACCTTCTGACCAGCGAACTGCGTGCCGGGAACCGCATCCTCGGCTGGATCGCGCAATTGCATCCGGCGCGTGCGCGTGAAATCAATGCGCGTCATCCTGTGTATGTCGCCGAATTGCTGCTCAGCGCTCTGCGTCAGGGTAGCACCGGTCCGACGAAGTTTGAGGAGCTTCCGCGCTTCCCGGGCATGACGCGTGATGTCGCCATGGAGGTTCCGGCTGATCTTCCGCACGCCAAGGTGGCGGCGTTCTTTGCCTCCCAGAAACACCCGTTGTTTGTGGGAGCTGAAGTCTTCGACGTCTTTGCTGATCCATCGGGAACCAAGATGGCGAAGGACCGCAAGTCTATCGCCTGGACGCTCACCTACCGGTCCGCTGAGAAGACCCTCGAAACCGCCGAAGTGGATGCCGCGCATACGGCGATCCTCACGGCGCTGGAGAAGACGTTGCCTGCGACGGTGCGGAGGTAAAGATTGAATTCCGGAGTCATGGTGTCATAGTGACATCATGACTCTGACCTTCCAGCTGCCAGCATCTCTGGAACAGAAGATGCAGCCGCAAAAGGCAAAGCCGCATCTGGCGATGGGAGCGCTTACTGCCGAAGAAGTGACTCTGGGGCAGGCCGCCGACATCGCGGGCATCTCTCAAACTGAGATGATGGGTGAACTGGCGCGGAGACGCATTTCATTGCACTACGATGAAGCGGATTTTGCCGAAGATCTGAAGACGATCGCGACTTTAAACGGCTGACTGGGATATTCTGGTCATCAGTGACACATCCCCGCTCAGCGCACTTCTGCTCGCCGGGCGGGAGTCATTGCTGAAACAAATTTTTGACCGGGTGGTGATTCCTCCTGCGGTCGAAAGAGAACTTTTGCGCGCTCATGCTGCGCTGCCTGCCTGGCTTGAAAGTCACGTGTCTTCTTGGTCTTCTGGTCATGGCCAGACAGAAACATTTGATTGATGAAGTTCGCCCTCTGATTCATGAAATGATTGAGAAAGGCAGCTGCTGGTTTGACCAAGCGCTTCTGGAAACGCTCTGCAACTCTGTCGGGGAGAAATGGAGCTGAGTTTGCTCATGCAGCCTCCCCAATCACCTTTGCCACTCGGTCCATCTCGGCTTCGGTGTTGTAGAAGTGGGGGCTGAAGCGGAGGAGAGGCTGGCCGGCGCGGTTGTGGCGCAGGGAGGTGGTGATGTTGTGGGCGGTGAAATGTGCGGAGATGTCCGCCAACGAACGCTGGGGGTGCTGCACGGTGGTGATGCAGGAGGCGTTGATGCTGCGCGGATCGGGGCCGAGGAAGGTGAAGCCCAGAGGCTGGAGTCCGGCATGCAGGCGGGCTTTGAGCTTCAAAAGCTGGGTGCTGATGGCGGGGAGGCCGACTTCTTGAATCAAGTCGATGCCGGCTTTCATGCCGAGGATGCCGGAGATGTTGAGGGCGCCGGGTTCGTAGCGGCGGCCGCCGCGCTCGAAGGCGATCTCTTCCTGCGCGATGAAGTTGGGGCTTCGCACGTTCCAGGAGCCGAGGAGGCTGGGGCGCAGCATGTCCTGCAGTTCTTCGCGGACGTAAAAGATGCCGGCGCTCATGGGGCCGAGCATCCATTTGTGGGAGTCGGCGGAGAGGAAATCGACGTGGTCGACACGGGTCTCGAAAGCACCGACGGTTTGAATGGCATCCAGGCAGAAGAGGATGCCGCGCTCCCGCAGCATGCGGCCGATGCGGTCGATTTCGATGCGGTAGCCGCTGAGGAAATGGCAGGAGGCGAGGGCCACGAGCTTGGTTTTGGGCGTGAGCGCCGCTTCGACGAGCTCAGGGGTGATCTCGCCGGGAGAGGCAGGCCGGAGACGCTTTAAAACGACGCCATGGCGTTCGAGATCGGTCCAAGGGTAGACATTCGCGGGATAGTCGTCGAGGTAGCAGACGACTTCGTCACCGGCCTGCCATGGCAGGCCATTGGCCACCAAGCTGAGGCCGACGGAGGTGGGGCCGATGAGGGCGATTTCGCTGGCTTTGGCACCGATCAATTCGGCGGCAACGACGCGTGTTTCATTCACCGCTTTCCACGCCTCAGGATACTCCTGCATGCGCAGGCAGCATTGCTCCAGGTATTCCTGCATCGTGCGTGTGACGCGGCGAGGCAGGATGGTGACGCCGGCGTGGGCGAGGAACAGGCTGTCCTTGATCACCGGAAACTCCTGCTGGCGCAGGGCTTCATCGGACAGGAGGGCATCGAGAGTGAGCATGGCTAATACAACGAATGCCGCATGACCCCGGGTGACGAATTCGCTAGGTGGGCGGGGCTAGGCGACTTTCAAGGTCTTGGCGCCTTCATCAATGAGGTGCCAAAAGCTTTTGGACTGGCTCAGGGCCTCGTCTTCGCCGCCGCCGGGCAGATTGCTGCGGAAGAGGAAGTCGGTGAGGGTATTTTTGTGCAGCACGCGGTGCACGCTGACATTGCCATCCACCACGGCGAAATAGATGCGGTGGTCGCCGGCACGGCAGCGGTAGAGTTTTTTGCCGCCGCGCTCGAGGACGCCGTAGCGTTTGGCGAGGATCGCCTCGTCAATATCGGCGGGCTGGATGTTCAGCGCTTCCAGCAGATGAAACTGCACCTGCGTGGGCAGGTGGGAGAGTTCGGCGGCACTGATGTCATTGAAAACGATCTGGATCATGGCGCGGTGGGGATAGGGGCGAGCGGGGCGTTGATGGTCTAGTAGCGTTTGATGACGTGCTTTTTGCGTACGTTTTCCATCCACTTGTCGATGTTGCCCTTGGATTTTTCCTGATTGATCATTTTTTCGATTTCCGGGCGCAGCTTTTCGATGTCCGGGGCGGCACCGAGCTTTTTGGCATCGCAGGAGACAATGATGAAATTGGACTCCAGATCAAGAACCGGGCTGACGCCGCCGGTTTTAAGTTCCATGGCGGCATTGGCAATGGCGGGCATCAGGTCGGTCTTGGACATCCAGTCCCAGGCACCGCCATTTTCGGCATGGCTGTCCTGTGAATTGGTTTTCGCCACTTTGGCAAAATCGGTGCCTTGTAGGATTCTGGTGCGCAGCTCCTGGGCGAATTTTTGCTGCTTCTCCGGGGTGGAGCCGGGCTCGCCGGTGAACTTGGGGATGGTGATAGTGGAGATTTTGATCTGATCTCCTTCGCGCCATTTATCCACGTTTTTGTCGTAGTACTCCTGAACTTCGCGGGGGGTGGCCGGGGGATGGTCACCGGCATTGCGCGCGCGCATGACATTCATGATGACCATTTTTTCACGTAGCTCGCGGAATCGTTTCACGGTCATTCCACCCCTGGTCAGTTCATCAACGAAGGCGTCGCGGTTTCCCTTGAAGCTTTCCCGGATGATGCCGTTGATGTCGTCATCGACGTACTGCGCCTTGATGACACCGCCGATCTTGCGGAACTCGGCGAGCAGAATCTCGCGGTCGATCAGCGTTTCGATGGCGCCCTGGCGCAGGATGGCGATTTCCTTGGCGATGCGTGCGGGGTCATTGCGGAACTGAAACTGGATCACCTGCTCCTGGGCCTTGATGGTTTCCTCCACCTCGGAAGAGGCGATGGGGATGCCATCGACGACGGCGGCAATGCTGTTGGTGTACTGCTGGGCGAGGACGCTGGAGCAGGCGGAGAGGAGGGCAAACAGGCTGATGCGCAGGGAAATCATGGCAAATGAGGAGCCTACCGTAGGGCGTGGGGCCGCTGTGGCAAGGCGAAGTTCGCCTGTCAGGAGCGTGTAGATGCAGCTTCACCTTGCACGCGGGCGGCTCCGGTTTCTAATCTGCGCCTCCCAATCGTCGACCCCAACCAGCCATGAGTAAGAAAGCCGCCGCCAAAACCGCCCCGAAAAAAGCTGCCAAAACCGCCACCAAGGCAGCCAGCAATTCCAAATCCCTGATGACAGAAAGCCGGGTGTTCAAGCCGAGCGCTGAGTTTTCCAAGAAAGCCCGCATCAGCTCGATGGCGCAGTACAAAAAGATGCATGAGGAGTCAATCAAGCATCCCGACAAGTTCTTCGGCCGTGAGGCCAAGGAACTGCACTGGACCAAGCCCTTCACCAAGGTGATGGATTGGAAATGCCCGAACGCCAAGTGGTTCATCGGTGGGAAGCTCAATGTCAGCGAAAACTGTCTCGACCGCCATCTCGACGGCCCGCGCAAGACCAAGGCCGCGCTGATCTGGGAAGGCGAACCCGGTGAAAAGCGAGTGCTCACCTACCAGCAGCTGCACCGCGAAGTGTGCCGCTTTGCCAACGTGCTGAAGCGCCACAAGGTGAAGAAGGGCGACCGCGTCATCATTTACATGCCGATGATCCCTGAGGCGGCGATCGCCATGCTGGCCTGCACCCGCATCGGCGCGATGCACAGCGTGATCTTCGGCGGCTTCAGCGCCGAGTCGATCAAGGACCGCGTGCTGGACTGCGGTGCGAAGATCATCATCACCGCCGATGGCGGCTACCGCCGTGGTGCGGTGGTGCCATTGAAGAAGAACGTGGATGACGCGCTCAAGGGCAATGATACGCCCGTTGAGACCGTGATCGTTTATCGCCGCACCAGTCAGGATGTGCATATCGAAGAGGGCCGTGACGTCTGGTGGCACCGCGAACTGGAATATGTGGACGCACGCTGCGCCCCGGTAGCGATGGATGCGGAGTCGCCTTTGTTCATTCTTTACACCAGCGGCAGCACCGGCAAGCCGAAGGGCATTCTGCACACCACGGGCGGTTATTTGCTGCACGCGCAGATGACCTGCAAATATGTCTTCGATCTGCGCGACGACGATGTGTACTGGTGCACCGCCGACATCGGCTGGGTGACCGGTCACACCTACATGGTCTATGGCCCGCTGGCCCTGGGTGCCACCTCGCTCATGTTTGAAGGTGCGCCGAACTGGCCTGAGAACGACCGCTTCTGGAAGATCATCGAAGAATACGCCGTGACGGTGTTCTACACCGCCCCGACGGCCATCCGCGCCTTCATGAAGTGGGGTGACGAGTGGCTGAAGAAGCATGACCTCAGCAGCCTGCGCCTGCTTGGCACCGTGGGTGAGCCGATCAATCCTGAAGCCTGGATGTGGTATCACAACAAGGTGGGCGGCGGCAAGTGCCCCATCGTGGACACCTGGTGGCAGACTGAAACCGGCGGCCACATGATCACGCCGATCCCCGGTGCCACACCGACCACGCCTGGCACCGCCACACTGCCGTTCTTCGGGGTGGATGCGGCCATCGTCGATGACCTCGGCAAAGAGGTCGGCGTCAATGAGCAGGGCAAGCTGGTCATCCGCAAGCCATGGCCTTCCATGCTGCGCGGTATCTGGGGCGACAAGAAGCGCTATCAAGAAGCTTATTGGAGCGAGTTCAAAGGCTGGTATTTTGCCGGTGACGGAGCGCGCCGTGACAAGCAGGGCAATTTCTGGATCATCGGCCGCATCGACGACGTGCTGAACGTCGCCGGTCATCGCCTCGGCACTGCCGAAGTTGAAAGCGCCCTCGTGTCCCATCCTGCCGTGGCGGAAGCCGCTGTGGTGGGCCGTCCTGATGAGATGAAGGGCCAGGGAGTCGTGTGCTTTGTGACCGTGAAGGAAGGCATCACCTCCAACCGCGAACTTGCCGAAGAGCTGAAGAAGCACGTCCGCAAGGTCATTGGTCCTGTGGCCACTCCGGACGAGGTCCGCTTTGCTGCGGCACTGCCGAAGACGCGCTCAGGCAAGATCATGCGTCGCTTGTTGAAACAGATCGCCGCCGGCGAATTGATCAAGGGTGATACGACGACGCTCGAAGATATCAACGTCATCGCGCAGCTCGCTGCGGGTGGGGAAGATTAATTCAAACTGACATCGGCTGGCTGCGGCATTTTCGGTTTTGAAAATGCCAGCAGCCGGACGGTCCAGAGAAGAAGCAACGCCAATGCCAGCCAAGGTGTCAGCCATCCTGTGCGGGTGTAAAAGGCCAGGTCGTTTCGGCGCTCGATGGAGCCGCTGATGATGCCTGCCTTCATGGGGGCCAGTGATTGGATGGCGGCCCCCCTGGAGTCGATGACCTGCGAGACCCCGGAAGATGCAGCCACCACCATGCTGCGCTGGTTCTCGGCAGCTCGAACGCGGAAAAGCTGGGAGTGCTGGATGTGCTGCCGTGCTGGCCAGCTTGCGGCGTCCATGGAGGGCACGGCAAATAACTCCGCCCCGGCCAGGGTCATTTTGCGGACCACGTCCTGAAAATCGCAGTCGAAGCAAATCGGCGTGCCGATTTTCCCGAGGGGCGTGACGATGGGCAGGGCGGTCTTGCCGGGATCGCCATCGTTGAAGAAATGAACGGTGTGATTTTTTCCATGTTCACCGAGAACAGATGAACCATCAATCGTGAGGGCGGTGTTCTGCCACTTTGGGCCTTCGAGACGGGTCTGGGTACCGAAGACGAGCAATGCGTTTCGTTGCAACGCGAATGCCTGAACTTTGGCGAGCTCACTTTTGGCGACATTGCGGACATCGATGGGGATCGCATACTCCGGCCAGACGATGATCTGCGTTTCATCAGGCACCTTGTTTGTCAAAGCGATGTAGGAGTCAGTGGTGGCTCCTTCTGCCTGAACGGCGACGACATTGATGCTGCGGTATATCTGAACCTTGTCCCTTGATGACATAGATTCATAATTTGCGATTATCATCAGGGCCGCTGCGATGAACCATGCCCTGGCTGCGCTGAAAATGAGGCCCGCCAAGGCAAGGACGATCAGGAATCCCAACCCATACACGCCCACCCAGGAGACAAAAGGCCAGGGTTCAATGGCCAGGCCTAGATTCATCCACGGGAATTTCAGCGGCATGAGTTCGCAGCGTACAAACTCCGTTCCCGTCCAGGCCAACGCGATAAAAAAGGCGAGTCGCCAGCCTGTGATGATGCCGCGTTGCTGGGCCATGCAAACCAGCCCGCCGAACATCGCAGGGAAAACCGCCAGCATGCACCAGAGCAGAATGCTGAAGGCACCGAAGATTTCATAGATCCATGACAGTCCTGTGCCAAAGGCCAGCAGGCCCCACCAGAAGCCTGCGATGAGCCCGTAGACGGGGCTAGCTGTATGAAGCACGCCTACCAACAGGCCCATGCTGAGAAGTGCCAGCGGCCACCATCCATATGGTGGAAAGGCAAACGCATAGGCGACCGCACTGGCCATCAGCAGAAGGATTCGGTTCACATGCTCCATGTAACGCGAGCTTATGAAAATCGCACCCTCTTGTGCAAGCCCCATTCACCTCCATCAGCGCTGGCATGCTTCTCTCGCCACACTCGGGATCTTCCCTTTTTGCTTCGACGTGGGCGGCAAATAGATCGAAGCATGCGTTCCTCATCCCCATCATTCATATGATCCTGCTGCGCACTTTTTTGCTGATGCTTTCAATGCTTCCTTTCTTCGGCTGCTCAAAGCGGCAGCCGCCGCCGCAGGAGCGCGCTGCGGGCCTGCCCGAATGGGTCGAGGGCACGAGTGAACTGCTGCCGCTGAAGAAATTCGCCACTCCTGCCTACCTCCAAGTGCAAAAGACCGCTTCGGTCATTCGTCCAGAACCGTTGAGGAAGATCGAAGCCTTGGAAAAGCTCAATCCAGGGCTGTCTTCGGCACTCCCCCAATTGACCGAGCTTCTGCGCACGGCGGAAGTCTCGCCGAAATTCAAGTCGTTCTATGATGCCAAAATCAGCGCTCTTGCCGCTGGAGAGTCCATGAGTACGGACGACTACTTTGACTGCGCGACCGTACTGCATCTCACCGCTCCGGCCACCGGGCGCAAGGCGGTGCTCTTTCAGTCAGACATGGACGTGGACACAGATGGCACGGACCCCGTGAGGCTCGCACGCCTGCAGGATTACGATGACGCACGCATCTCCCGCAGCTTTCAGCCTCTGCTGGCCTTCTCGTGGGCACAGTCCGCAGGCCAGCAGGCGGCCAATCCGTTCGTGCTGTATTACGCCGACACGCTGACCAAGCTGCGGACTCTCCACAAGCAGGTTTCCGATGAGGCTGCTCATGACCACGGGTACATCTGGCAGTCGGTGCAAAAGCAGTTTGAGGAAACGATTTCCACCCTCGACCGCCGCGCGAAGTACTATGACGAAGACCTGCGCACCCGGCGCTCATTGGTGGGGAGTCTTGATCCTTTCATCGTGGTGCCGCAGACCTGGCCTGATCGCTTGAAACTGCCCTTCAGCGTGCAGGTCGGAGATTTCGTGGCCGTCATTTCCGGTGGTAAGGTCTATCCCTGTGTGATCGGCGACACCGGTGGCGATGCCAAAATGGGCGAGGCCTCGCTCAAGGTAGCGCAGGCCATCAATCCCAAGGCCACGGGCAGAAACAGTGCTGCGGATAATGTAACTGTGACCTACGTCATTTTTCCACAAACAAGGCTTGCCATGACCGCGCCAGACCTGTCAGTCTTCCAGACCGAGGTGGCCCGTCTGCTGGAAGAAATCGGCGGACTCGGCACCGGCACGACTTTGCACCCCTGGCAGTAACACGAACCGACACCCCCAAAGACATCCCATGAGCAATGACGTGACGCCACCGCCCGCTGTGCTGCCACCCCCCACCGCCGTTCCTGTCAGAAAGCGCCGCATCACCTTGCTGATCGAGCACCTGCGGCTCCTCCTGGCTCCCGAAACCTTCAATCCCAAGTTCAGCTTTCTGGCACTCATCACCGTGCCGCTGCTTGTGTTTGGGCTGCACGCGGCTTTCAACAGCGGCATGATCATGGCCCGGCCGCTGGGAGAGCTGGTGGTGCCTGTGGGCGCTGATGTGCCGCCACAGGTCGTTTTTGCCGCACGACTCGGCGAATGCGGTGACAAAGGGGAGCAGATGGACGGAGCGCGCGGTATTTTCATGCCCCCGATGCTCACCGTGTGGGTGCGCAACTTTGACGGGTGGCTCATGGATCGTGCGGAAGGAAACGAAGCCCTGCTGAAAGACTCCGGATTCACGCCGGCCTCCTACCGCACCTATCTTTCTCTTCGATCCAACAAAGGCCGAGTGCAGAGCGCCGCGCAGGAGGCTGCCTTCCGCCAATGGCTGCGGGAGATCATCATTGACCCCCGCCTTCTTGGAAAGCCCGGCGTGCCTGAGGCCGCCACACTGGAGCAGATGTTCAACGATGCGGATGTTCGCGGCCAGACAGACAAACGCCCCGAGCTGGCTCCGGTCACACTCACACCCAGCATGGTCACGTTTCAGAGTTGGCTGGTGGAACAGGTAAAGCTAAAACCCGAACTGCTGGGGAACTTCAAGATCAGCGAGACACTCGCGCACAATCCGGAAACCTTTTCCCGCTTCATTTCCGAACGCGGCATGCGCTGGGAGCAAAAGCTCAAGGATGACAAGCTCAAGTTTCAGGCCTGGCTTGAGACTAGCAGGTGCAACCTGTGCCTCACCATCGGCGGGCGTGAGTTTGCCAGCATGAAGCCGGATGCCAAGGGCCACAGCACCCTGGCCGGCGCCACGCTCAAAGGCCAGACCGAGGATGACACGCTCAATGTGCTGCTCTTCCGCCGCATCTCACCCGTCAGCACGGAGGTGGATCAATGGCGCGATCTCGTCACCACCTATGGCGTGGACAGCAAGGCCTCGATCACCGTTTCCCTTCGCACTGCGGATGCCGAAGGCCGTATCACCACGCTCAAAATGCCCACCGTGGTGAATGGCGGCACTCTGCAGCATGACTGCATCGTGACGCTTCCCCTGCGTCCCGTGCTCATGCGTTCCATCGCCTGGGCGGCCATGGCCGGCGTGCTGTGGCTCATCATCCTCGTGTCCATGCAGACCGGCACTTTGCGCACCAGCGTGCCGGAGAATGATCCATTGATCAGCAACTGGACCCAAAGCCCCTGGAGCGCCTCCCGCGTCGTCTTCGCCTGGTGGCTCGCCATCTGCACCGGATGCTATCTTTTCCTTTGGGCCATGAAAGCGCAGATGGACGTGCTTTCTGGCTCCGCCCCGCTGCTCCTTGGCATCAATGGCGGCACCCTGCTGGCAGCCTCCTTCGTGGGGTCCAACAGAAGGTCCGTGCGCAGCCGCTCCTTTCTGGAAGACATCGTCTCCGAAGGCGGAGAGGCGGAAATCTCACGCCTGCAGATGATCATCTGGAATGGCGTCCTCGGACTCGTCTTCATCTGGCAGAGCCTTGCCGACTGGCAGATGCCAACCTTTGATCCCTACCTCACCACTCTCCTGGGCATCAGTTCCACCGCTTACGTTGGGTACAAAGTTGCAGCCAAGTAACTGCGTATACTCTCTCCTTATGAAACTCGCACTTCTACTGACCCTCGCTCTTGGTCCCCTGGCCGCACTGCATGCTGAGAACTGGCCGATGTGGCGGGGGGCAAACGGGGACGGCACCTCTGCGGAGTCGAAGCTGCCGGAAAAGTGGAGCCAGACGGAGAATGTGGTGTGGAAGGTGGAGCTGCCGGAGCGGGGGAATTCGACGCCGGTGGTGTGGGGGGACAAGGTGCTGGTGACGCAGGCGATTGAGAAGGAGGGGAAGCGGCTGCTGCTTTGCTTTGATAAAAAGACGGGCAAGCAGCTCTGGGAGGCGGGAACGATCTACCGCGAGCCGGAGCTCACGCATGCCACGAATCCGTACTGCGCGGCTTCACCGGCGACGGATGGGGAGCGCGTGATCGTGTTCTTCGCCTCGGCGGGTGTGTTTTGCTATGACATGAATGGCAAAGAAGTGTGGAAGCGCACGGATCTGGGCAAACAGCACCACATCTGGGGAAATGGGACTTCGCCGGTTCTCGCGGGGGATCGTGTGTTTCTGAACTTCGGACCCGGCGAGAACACGGTATTGTACTGCTTTGACAAAAAGACGGGCAAAACGATCTGGCAGCACAAGGAGCCGGGCGGGGCCTCCGGTGAAGGTGCGGACAAGAAGTGGCTGGGATCGTGGAGCGATCCGCTGCTGCGCAAAACCGGTGCACGGTATGAACTGCTGATGAGCTACCCCCGGCGTGCCTGCGCCTTTGATCCGCAGACCGGCAAAGAGCTGTGGACCTCCAGCGGGCTCACGGATCTCGTTTACAATTCACCGTTGTTTGCCGATGGCGTGATGATTGCGATGAGCGGCTACGGCGGCGCTGCACTGGCGGTGAGGACCGGCGGCGATGGGGATGTGACGGAGAAGAACCGTGTCTGGCAGCTGCCGAAGGTGAGTCAGCGCATCGGCAGCGGCGTGGTGCATGGCGGCTACCACTACATTTTGAGTGATGGTGGGATCGCCGAATGCCGGGACCTCAAGACCGGGGCGATGGTTTTTCAGGAGCGTCTGAAGGGGAACAACTGGTCTTCGCTGGTGCTGAGCGCGGATGGGAAATGCTATGCGGCGAATCAAATCGGCGATTGTTTCGTGTTTAAAGCCAGCCCGAAATTTGAGCTGCTGGCGACGAATTCCCTGGGGGAGAAAATCATCGGCTCCATCGCCGTGAGCGACGGCCAGCTTTTCATCCGGGGCTACAAGCACCTGTGGTGCATTGGGAAGAATTAGCGGTAAAGGCTGCGGGATTAGCCTGCAAAGGGGAGGTGCAAGCTCTGCATTTCCCTTTGACCCCACCGGGCCGCGACGCTAACGAACGCGCTCCCGCCTATGGCCGCCTCAGACCGTCAGCACACACTCGCCAAGTCCGTCTCGATGACGGGCACCTCGCTGCATACCGGCGAACAGGTCACACTCACCCTGCAACCTGCACCGGAGAACTTTGGTTTCAAATTTCGCCGCATGGATCTGGAGGACAAACCCTTCATCCCGGCGCTGGTCGAGAAAGTCCAGAAAGTCGAGCGTGCCACCACCATTGCCGAAGGCGGTGTCAATGTGCACACCGTTGAGCACGTGATCTCCGCACTCGCGGGCATGGGCGTGGACAATGCGATTATCGAGATGGATGCCAATGAGCCGCCCATCGCGGATGGCAGCTCGATGCCCTTTGTGGAACTGATCAAGTCCGCCGGACTGCAGGAGCAAAAGGAGGCGCGCAAGGTTTTCGAAGTGCGTGAGCCGATCTACCAGGAAACCCGTGACGGCACGATCCTGACTATCGTTCCTGACAAGAAATTCCGCATCTCCTGCACGAATGTGGGCCCGGGCGGACGCTTCACGCAGTATTTCAGCACGGAGATCAATCCTGAGACTTACGAGAAGGAAATCGCCGCTGCGCGCACCTTTGTGTACTATGAGGACATCGCCCCGCTGATGGAGAAGGGACTCATCAAAGGCGGCACGCTGGAGGCGGCGGTCGTCATTCGTGGGGACACGCTGCTCTCGAAGCAGCCGCTGCGCTTTGCGGACGAATTCGTGCGGCATAAGATTCTCGACATCGTGGGGGACCTGATGCTCTCCGGGAAGCGCATCCAGGGCCACGTCATCGCGGTGCGTCCGGGCCACGGGCCAAACACGGAGCTGGCACGCGCCATCGTGGCGCAGTACAATCAGATGCGCAGCATGGTGCCGGCGCCGGTGCACATCCCCGGTGGCGAGGCCGTCCTCGACATCAACGAGGTGATGAACATCCTGCCGCACCGCTATCCCTTCCTGCTGGTGGACCGCATCATCGGTTTCGAAGGCGAATCGAAGTGCACGGGTATCAAGAATGTCACGATCAATGAGCCGTATTTCCAGGGTCACTTCCCCGGCCATCCGATCATGCCCGGCGTGCTGCAACTCGAAGCGATGGCGCAGGTGGCCAGCATCGTGCTGCTGCGCATGCCCGGCAACCAGGGCAAGATCGGCTATTTCATGAGCGCCAACAACGTGAAGTGGCGCAGGCCGGTGCTGCCGGGAGACACGCTCCTCATCGAGACGGAAATTCTCAAGACCAAGCGCAGCATCGCCAGCGGCATTGGCCGTTGCAGTGTCAACGGACAGGTCGTTTCCGAGGCCGAGCTGATGTTCAGCGTGGTGGATCGCTAAAAGTTAGATTGTTCACGCATGCCCGCCACGATTCATCCGACCGCCATCATTGATCCCTCCGCCAAGATCGGTGTGGATGTCCACATCGGTCCGTATTGCATCATTGGCGCGGACGTGGAGCTCGGAGACGGCTGCTGGCTGCAGCACCATGTGACGGTGATGGGACCTTCGAAGATCGGGAAGAACAACAAATTCTTCTCCTATGGCTCCATCGGCCAGCAGACACAGGATTTGAAATACAGCGCCGAGCCGACCTGGCTGGAAGTGGGTGACAACAACACCTTCCGTGAGTTTTGCTCCGTGCACCGTGCCACGTCTGCCGGGGACAAGACGGTCATCGGCAGCAACAACAACTTCCTCTCCTACGTGCACATCGCGCATGACTGCATCGTGGGGAATCACGTCATCTTTTCCAACAATGGCACCCTCGCGGGGCATGTGGTAGTCGAAGACCATGTCATCATCGGTGGTCTGACGGCGGTGCACCAGTTTTGCCGCATCGGCACGCGTTCGATCATTGGCGGCTGCGCGAAAGTGGTGCAGGACATCCCGCCTTTCTGCACGGCGGATGGCAATCCGGCGCGTGCGCGTGGCTTGAACATCGTCGGGCTGCAGCGTGCTGGATTCACCCGTGAGCAGATGCGCTCCCTGCGTGAGGCGTTTCGCAAAGTCTATCGCTGTGGTTTGAACAACGCCCAGGCCGTGGAGGAACTCCGTGCCGGAGAGCTCACGCCGGAGGCGGCGGCCTTCACTGACTTCGTCGCCACGACCAAGCGTGGTATTATCCTTGGCGGTAAAGCCGAGGCAGACGAAGCGGAATAACGCGAAGGATTGCATCCTTGCTTTCGTGCCTGCGCTGAATGGTGCTAAACTGGCTTTCTTCGATGCAAATCCTTCTAGTCACCGAACCTGGCGTTGATGGCGTGTTCCGGCACGTCGAGGCGCTGGCGTCGTTTTTGATGGAGCGGGGGCATCGCATTCATCTGGCGTATTCGGATGTGCGGGGTTCGGACCGGCTGACGCATCTGGTGGCGAAGGTTTCTGCTGCGGGTGGCAAGACGGTGAATCTCGCGGTGAGCAATGCGCCCGGCCCGGGTGATGTGGCGGCATTGATGAAGCTGTGGCGACTGGTGACGGAGGCGCAGCCGGATGTGATCCATGCGCACAGTTCCAAGGCGGGTGCACTGGCGCGTGCGCTGGTCATGCTCGGTGTGAGGCCGCCGGTTTTCTACACGCCGCATGCTTATTTCGGTCTGTCAGGCAAGGGCGGAATGAAGTCCCGGGTGTTCAATGCGGTTGAGACGGTGCTCGGACGCATTGGCACGACGATCAACTTGTCTGAGGGAGAGCGTGCGTTTGCGAGAGACTCCTTGAGGATTCCACAGGCGCGGCTGCGTTTGATTGCCAATCCGGTGGATTGCGTGCGGTTTCGGCCTGCGGATGCAGCGAAGCGGAAGGAGATTCGTGCTGCTCTTGGAGTGCCGACGGAGGCGATCCTGCTGGGATCGGTGGGACGGCTGGCGTTTCAAAAGGACCCACTGACGCTGTATCGCGCGTTTGCCAAAGCCTGCCAAAGCAGGCCGGAGCTGTGGCTGTATCATCTGGGGGAGGGCGAGCTTTCGGCTGAGTGTGCGGCTCTGGCTGATCAACTGGGCATTCGTTCGCGCATTGTTCGCCAGACTTACTTGTCGGAGCCGTTGTCGTTTTATCAGGCGCTGGATGGGATGATCCTGACGTCACGCTACGAAGGGCTGTCCTTTGCGGTGCTGGAGGCGCTGGCCTGTGACCTGCCGGTGATCTTGAGCCAGGTGCCGGGGAACAATGACTTCACGGAGATGGGACTCTCGCACTGCTGGTCGGCGGGCAAGGAAGATGTGGATGGCTTTGCGAAGGTGATCGGGCAATGGGCGCAGGATTGCGGGCTGGGGAGGGTTTCGAATCATCGGCAGATCGCGGAGTCGAGGTTCAGCCAGGAGGCGTGTTTTGGGGCGATTGTGAGGGAGTATGAGCAGAAGGTGGGGCGGTAATTCTGGGCTGGGAAAATCCAGGGGCGGCGAAAGCGGTTCTCCCTCTCCCTGCCCCTGACACACGGTGGCGGTTATATTTTTCTTTGGGGAGAGGGCTGGGGTGAGGGGACAATCAAAGCCTTTCGCCCTTCAGCATGGGATGCCCCCTCACCCTAACCTCTCCCCAAAGGGCGTCTTGGGCATTGCCATATCTGCGGTGGGGAGAGGGGATTCGCTTTGAGGCCATCACGAATGATAACTGTGCTCATCTGCGCTCGGTTGTTTTGCCACGCGACTTGATCTCGTGAGCGCAGGCGCTTAGCTTTTCGGTTTCCATGTCATTGTTCCGACATCTTCTCGGTCTGTTCTGCCTTGCCGCCGTGTCGGTTCATGCAGCGGAGGTGTCATGGGAGCCGGCGATGCGCGATGACACGGAGTATTGGGCGAGCACGGTGAAGCAGCAGGCTGAGGCGATGAAGCAGTCGCAGGCCAAAATCATTTTCATTGGGGACTCGCTCACGGAGAGCTGGGACAAGGAGATCTGGCAGAGGCGCATTGCTCCTGCGCAGGCGCTGAATTTTGGCATCGGAGGCGAGGGGCCGCAGCATGTGCTCTGGCGGCTGGAGCATGGCATTTTGGAAGGGCCGTCGCCTGAGACGGTGGTGCTCATGATTGGCATCAACAACTTCTGGCGGCACTTCAGCGCTGCGGATACCACACGTGGCATTGAAACCATTGTGGAGCGCATTCACACGCGGCATCCGACGACGCGCATTGTGCTGCTCGGCTTGCTGCCGGTGTATGAAGCGGCATCGCCGATTCGTCCCTGGATTGGTGAGATCAACGGGGGGCTCAAAAAGCTCGATGGTCGGAACAAGGTGGAGTTCTTGGATTTCTCATCCGCATTTTTGGAAACGGACGGCAATCAGCGACTGCAGCTTTATCAGGAGGATCATCTGCATCTTTCCAAGGCGGGTTATGTCGTGCTGGCTCGTGAGCTTACGCCTGTTCTCAAACTGCCTGCCGCCCTGCCATGAAGTCGATCAATCCCACGCTGCGAATCGCTGAACTGGATGCTTTGCGCGGCATCGCGGCCATGGCGGTCATCCTGTTTCACTTCACCAGCGGCATTGCGAAGAACTGGACGTTTCACCTCTACGATCCGCCGTTTGAGTTTCCCCATGGTGGCACGGGGGTGGATCTGTTTTTCATGATCAGCGGCTTCGTCATCTTCATGACGCTGGATCGTGCGAGGTCCGCCATGCACTTCGCGGTGGGGCGCTTTTCGCGTTTGTATCCGACGTTCTGGGCATGTGCGCTGATCACGCTGCTGGTCACTGCCAACTATGGACTGCCGGGGATGGAGGTCACGCAGCGTGATGCGCTTTGGAACATCACGATGCTGCCACGATTTGCGCGTGCGCAGATGATTGATGGTGCGTACTGGTCGCTGGAGTTTGAGATCTTGTTTTACATCGCCATGCTCATCCTGCATCGGCTGGGAGCTTTCAAGAAGCTGACGGTGCCGGTGCTGCTGCTCTGGCTTGGGGCTGCTGCGGCGGCGCATGGCGTGCTCACCTATGGCCAGCCGGAGTCGTTGGTTTATCGACTCACAGGGAAGATCAAGGCGGTCACGAGCCTCGACTACATTCACCTGTTTGGTGTGGGCATGATTTTATACGATGCGCATCGCCGGCGGGCGTGGAGCATTGGGCATACGCTGGTGCTGGTGGCCTGCGCGGCGCTGGCGTGGTGGAAGGCGGCGTTTCCGCTGCACTTTGTTTTTGTCGTTGGCTTTGGGCTGCTGCTGCATCTGGCGACGACGGGATGGCTGCCTTTTCTCAATGCGAAGCCGCTGGTGTTTTTGGGGGCGATTTCGTACCCGCTGTATCTCATTCATCAGAACATCGGGCTGGTGCTGCTGAATGCGCTGGGTGGTATGACGGACTCGGCGTGGTTGCGTCTGGGCGTGACGGTGGCTGCGATGATTGTGCTGGCGTGGGTGATCTCGGTCTGCATCGAGAGGCCGTCGATGCGCTGGGTGCGGGAAAGGATGCGGCGGTTTACGTGAGGTGAATTTGGAGTGCGGCTGCGCAACCCTGAAAGGGTGGAGCTGCCGCTTTCGAATGTCTCGTGGCATGCGTGGGCTGACCGGCTTGCGAGGATCAGTTGGCTCCCGCATTCGAAGGGGCTGTGGTGCATGTGCGTCACACGGCCCGCCGAAAGCGGTAGCTGCGCTCGTTCCTCACTGCGCAACCGCAGTCCAAATTTCAGACGCGCTGCGCCTGCAGCCATGCCTGGAACATGAGGATGTCCCAGAGGTAGAAGTGCCAGTTGCGGGTGCCGCTGAGGTGCTCCTGCCACTTTTGGCGGATGGGGGCGGGGTGGAAGAAGCCTTCGCGTTTGAGGCGTGATTCGCTGAGGAGATCCTCGGCCCATTCGCGCAGGGGGCCGCGCAGCCAGATTTCCAGGGGGATGCCGAAGCCTTGCTTGGGGCGGTCGATCATGGCCTTGGGCACATGGCGGTAGAGCGTCTCGCGCATGAGCCATTTGCCTTTGCCATCGCGCACTTTCATGGAATACGGGATGGTCCAGGCGAACTCGATGAGGTTGGTGTCGAGCAAGGGAATGCGGCCTTCGAGACTGACGCCCATGGCGGCGCGGTCCACTTTGGTGAGGATGTCGCCGGGCAGGTAGGTCTCCATATCGAGATACATCATGCGATGCGTGAAGTCACTCACGCGCGGCCATGCCTTGGTGTTGGTGATCGCGGTGACGGGATCTTTGCCGTCGATGACGATGTCCGTGGGCTTTTTCCAGTAGGACATGAGGTTTAGATATAGCGTCTCGATGCCGGGAGCGGCGACGACTTCGGCAAGTTTGTGCAACTTATCACCGACGGGAATGTGGCGTTTGTTCTTGGGCAGGAGCTTGGAGGCGAGGGTGTTGAGCGGGCCGGGAGGCACTGCGGTGAGTGCGGCTGCGGTGAGCTTTTTCAACGCGGGGGGCATCCAGGCGAATTTGCTGTGGAGGCTGCGGCCCATAGCGTAGCGTTCGTAGCCGCCGAAGAGTTCATCGCCTGCGTCTCCGCTGAGGGCCACGGTCACATGCTGCTTCGCCATCTTGCAGACGAGATGCGTGGGAATCTGCGAGTAGTCGGCAAACGGTTCATCGTAGAGCGCGGGCAGTTGCGGGATGACATTCAGCGCGTCCTCGCCGGTGACGTACATTTCGGTGTGTTCGGTGCCGAGATGTTTCGCCACGCTCTTGGCGATCTCAGCCTCGTTGTACTGCTTCTCGTGAAAGCCGATGGTGAAGGTGCGCACGGGGCGGGCGCTTTGCTTCTGCATCATCGCGACGATGAGGGAAGAATCGATGCCGCCGCTGAGGAAGGCGCCGAGCGGCACGTCGGAGACCATGCGCATGCCCACGGCTTTCTTGAGCATGGACTCAAAGGTGTCGATGGCCTCGGCTTCGGTGCCCTTGAAGGGATTGTCGAGGCCGCGTTCGACGACGTGCGGCAGGCTCCAGTAGAAGCCGGGCTGCGGGCGTTCGGAGGGTGCTTTGAAGCTCAGCATCGCTGCGGGTGGCAGCTTTTTGAAACCCTGATAGATGCAGAGCGGATCGGGGATGTAATTGAAGCGCAGCAGCGCGGTGAGGGCTTCGCGATCCACGGCGGCATTGAAGCCGGGGAAGCGCTGGATGGCCTTTAGCTCGGAGGCGAAGACAAACGTTTCACCGAACCAGCCGTAGTAGAGGGGCTTTTCGCCCATGCGATCGCGGGCGAGGTGCAGCATGCGTTCCTGCTTGTCCCACACGGCAAAGGCAAACATGCCGTTGAAGCGTTGGGTGGCTGCAATGACACCCCACTGGCGAAAGGCGGCCAGCATGATCTCGGTGTCGGAGTGGCCGCGCCAGGTGTGGCCGAGCGGTTCGAGTTCGGCGCGCAGATCCTGGAAGTTGTAGATCTCGCCATTGAACACGATGACGAAACGGCCATCGGCGCTGTTCATCGGCTGGTGGCCGAGCGGTGAGAGGTCGAGAATGGAAAGCCGGCGGTGGCCCAGTGCGATGCCGCTTGATGAGTCAACCCACGCACCGGCGTCATCGGGGCCGCGCAGGATGATGGCGTCGGTCATCGCAGTGACGATGGCGTTCATCTCGTGCGATGGGCACGCTGAGGGAGGATTGAAGAAACCAGCGATGCCGCACATGGATCAGGGATGGGGAAGGGGAGTAGCGAGAGGATGCGGCACCGGGGCTACGGGAGCTGCGGCGGATTCGTGAGATGAATTCAACAAGGCGGCGAATTTTTGCAGGACGCTCTCGATGGAGAACTGCTGCTCAATGCGTGTGCGCGCGGCGGGGTCTTGAGTGATGCCGGAATCGAGCAATTCGATGCAGGCTTTGGCAAGTGCAGCGGGATCGCCCGGCGGCACCAGGTGGCCGGCCTCACCGGTGACCCAGCGGGTGTCGCCGATGTCAGTGGCCACGACGGGAACGGCGCAGGCCATCGCTTCGCCGACGACGTTGGGGAAGCCTTCGCCAAAGGCGGAGGATGACACGGCGATGTTGAGTGATGCGGTGAGTTCTGGAAGATCGTGGCGTTCGCCAAGGAGTTGGATGTTGGGAGGGACTTCCAGTGTTTCGGTGTCTGCACCGACGATGATGAACTGCGTGTCAGGGCGTTTTTCCGCGATGAGTTTCGCAGCGGCGATGAAGGTGGCGTAATCCTTCATGGGGGCATTGCGGCCAAAGCGACCGATGCGTCCGGGGACGGGCTTGCCGGGCTGCCATTTGGCGAGATCGAAGCCGTTTGGAATGAGCTGCGTTTTGCTGGCGCGGAAGCCAATGTCTTCGTGCTGACGCGCACCTGTCTGCGTGTTGTAGGTGATGCGCTGCGGCAGCCAGGACAGTTTGGCGAGGGCACGGATGACGAGTGCGGAGCCGCGCTTTTCGTGCTTCAGATCGTAAAGGCTCTGGCGCACGTTCCAGATGATGGGAACGCGTTTGAAACGCATGAAGCGTGCGAGCACGGCGGCGAAACAGCCATGGTACATCCAACCCATGAGCACATCCGCGCGGGTCTGCCGGACCACTTTGAACAAGCGCCACAGGGAGCTTAGCGTGGGCTTGCCGGCGGGCATGTCGAGGCTGTGAACCTCGATGCCTGCCTCGCGCAAAGCGGTGGCGTGTTTGCCGCCTGCGGTGAGAGAGATGACGACGTGCTGAAACTGCGGCAGGCCGCGAATGAGCTGCACCAGCATCATCTCCGCGCCGCCGCTGCCGAGGCCGGTGGTGATCCAGAGCACCTTTTTGGAGAGCAGGCGGCTGGTGCGCTCGATGAGCTTGGCCACGCTGAATTCATCCACGATGCGCTGGCGCGGGTTGTGCGGGTGGAAGGCGAGCATGCAATGGGCGAGCGCGGTGTGATCGCCGACGGGGAAGACCTGCATTTTGTCGCCGATGATCCAGGCGCTGTCGCCGACGTTGCTGGCGATGCAGGGCACGCCGCAGGCCATGGCTTCGCCGATGACGTTGGAGAAGCCTTCGCCAAAGGCGCTGGAATTCACGAGGCAGTCAAACTTGGCATAAACGGCGGGCATGTCGTGCTGCGCGGGCAGCCAGGTCACGCGGTCGGCGATCCCGAGTCTGGCGGAGAGGTCGCGCATCTGCTGCTCGTAGGCGGCATCACCCGAGCCGACGATGATGAACTTCGCATGCGGATCGAGGGCTGCGGCAGCGAGGAAGGTGGAGTGGTCCTTCATCGGATTCATGCGACCGACGAGACCGAAGGTGAGGACCTCGTTCGGAGTGCGCGGCTGCGGCTTGAAGCGCTCGGTGTCGATGCCGTTTGGAACGACGTGCATCCTCTTGAGCGGATAACCCCGGGCGGCGTAGTAGTCGCGTCCGGCCTGCGAGTTGCAGAGAATGAGATCGGCGAAGCGGGCGAGGAGGCAGTTCAGGCGGAAGCTTGCCTTGCTCAGGATGCCCCAGAGATGCGCGTCGGACTGCGAATCGCGCACGCCCCAGACGATGCGTGGAAAGCCGCAGAAGGGCTTCAGGAACAGAGCCATGAGATTGGACTCCGCGAGGTAACCGTGGAGCACCTCGGGGCTGACGCTGCGTGCCGCGTGGATGAGGCGGATGAAAAAGCCCGCGAGATCCCAGCGGCTTTTTTTGCCAATGCAGATGGTCTGCACTCCGCCGGCTTCGAGTTCCGCACGAAAGGCACCGTCGTAGAAATGCAGCACGCTGACCTCGTGGCCCTCCTTGACAAGACCACCCGCGAGCAGCACGAGCTGGCGCTGGGCACCGCCGTGGCCGAGATCACGAATGATGAAGGCGATCTTCATGCTTGCGGCAGCGGGGAGTGTGGAGTGGCCTGCGTCTTGGGAGGAGCGGAGAGAACGAGACGGAAGCGCCCGGTGTAGACCAGATTGCAGCATACGGCGGCGGCGAACCAGTAGTGGGGCGATTCGACAAGAATCTGGCTGCAGGGGATGAACAGCCACAGCGGGACGAGGCAGTAGAAACCACGCATCTTGAGCATGAAGCAGCGGACGGTCAGCATCAGCAGTCCGCCGATGTAGAGCAGCACGCCGGGGATGCCGATGTCGATCCAGAGGGAGACGATTTGATTGTGCGGCTTCCAGATGCTGGTGCCCGCGCCGGTGCCATGGCCCCAGAGCGGTTTTTTGCCGGCGGCCTCCCAGCCGTCCTGCAGATCCTTGCCGCGTTCGGGAGATTTGATGCGTTCGAAGTCGAGTTCGTAGATGGCCTTGAGTCGGTCCGTCGTGTCTTTGTTGGTCATGATCCCAACCTTGGTGGACGACTGGGCCAGGATCGCCACGCCACCGATTGCGAGAGGAACGCTGATGGCGACCAGGAGCAGCATGCCCATGAAGTGCTGGCGCAGGTTTCCAATGATGTAGCAGAGCATCAGGCAGGAGTACACCGCCATGCCGCTGCGGCTGAGGGTGAGGGCGATGGCCGGTGAGACGAAGCCGATGAGCACGATATTCCACCAGAAGCGCGGATTCAGCGTGAAGATGACCGAGAGCATCAGCGTGATGATGATCGGCGGGTCATTGGGGTCGTCAGGGAAGCCGGCCATGCGGCCTGGAATGCGCGTGAAGGAGCGGAAGCCAAGCCATTCGTAATACACGCAGCCAGCGGAGAGCAACGCGGTGCAGACACCGGCCCACAAGGCGACGCGACGCCACGGCTCCGTGGAAAGCAACAGCACAGTGGTGAAGGTCACGAGGAAGTTCGAGAGCAGGGACATCACCACAATGCTGTGATCCCCCAGGGCGGTGATGGTGAAGCGCTGCAGAAACGCGGCATCCAGCACGCGCAGCAGCGGCACGATCAGCATCAAAAAAGCGGGCGGGCAGATGCTGGGCTTGTTCAGCAGAGACATCACTCCGGCACCGGCGAGCGTGAGCAGGGTGTAGTCGCGCGGTTTGAAGGGAATGACGCCCGCGCCATCGGCCCAGTACAAGGCCTTGGTCATGGCAGGCACCAGCAGCGCGAGCGCGGCCAGGAGGAGAAACTTCACCAGACGCTCGCGGCGTTTCGCGGCGATCTGCATGTAGGCCGGCATCATGGGGGCGGCGTTCACGCGGCCTCCTTTCGGCGGATCACCAGCAGGCAGGTGCCGCAGGTGGCGAGGGCGCAGATACAGTGCACGATGGTGGTGGAAAGCGCGATGCCCGCAGCACCCAGATGGCGCATGAAGAGCCAGTTGAGCGAAGCATTGAGAAAGAGGGCGCTGAACGCGATGGTGAGCATGTAACGCGAGGCCTGCAAGGAGATGACGATCCGTGCGGCCACGGTGCCGAGAATGTAGAAGGGAATCTGGAAGGCCGCGTAGCGCAGCACCTCGGCCACACGCTGGGTGTCCTGCGGGCCAAAAGCGCCGCGTTCAAAGAGGATGCGGACGATCCACGGGGCGAGAAAGCACATGGCCAGCGTCATGGGCAGCGAGGCGCTGACGATGATCCCGGCGCTGGCGAAGAGCCGCTTGCGCAGGCCGTTCCAATCGCGGCGTGCGACGAGCTCGGCGAAGTGGGGGAAGAGCACATCCGAGGCGGGTCCGGCGGTGACGGCGAGGACGATGGCGCAGACTTTGTCCGAATAGCCCAGCACGGCCACAGAGCCGGCGGTGAGCCATGCGGCCATGGTTTGATCCACCACCACTGCACTGCCAAAGGCAACACCGCCGATGAGGAACGGCACGGCATTGCGCAGCACCACGCGCAGTCCCGGCTCCCGATGGCGCAGGGAGCAGCGCCACCAGCTCAGACGGCGCGGCAGGCGGCGAATGATGGCCACCAGCAGCACCGCAAGATGCGCCACTGCACCCCAGACCGTGCCGGAGACCAGCGTCCAGGCATTGACCTGATTTCCAGCGAGCAGCAATGCGATGACGATGCCGAGGGGGACGAGCATCGGTGCGGAGGCCGCCAGCAGAAAGGTCTTCCCGGCACGCAGCCAGGCACCGAGGTGCTGGGCCACTCCAAAGCAAAGCAGGAAGGGCAGCAGACCGCGCAGCAGGCTCACGGCGAGCGCCTGTTTGGCAGGCTCAAAGCCTTTCGTGGCCCATGCGACCACCCACGGTGCCGCCAGGGCCAGCAGGCCACCGCAGATGAGCAACGCCGCGAAATGCGATGCGACACTCTGAATCCCAAGGCGATAGGCGCGGCGCAGGCCCCGGCGCTCGCGCAGTTCGGCGTAGGCGGGCACGAAGGATTCGGGGATGCCACCACCGAGCACCGAGCCGATAAAAGTGTAAAAGCCGAAGACGAGCATGAAGGCATCCAGCTCGCTCGCGGTGCCGAGTTTGTTGGCGACGAGGGCGTCCTTGGCGAAGGCGACGATCTTGCCGACCATCGTGAGCAGGGCCACCAGCAGAAAGCCCGAAAGCATGGCCGACCCGGCCCCGCGTGCGAGCAAGGCACGAAGGGGGGCTGGCAGGACGAGGCGGATTGCAGGCATTCTAGTAAACTATAAACACCATAAAACGATTCGGCAAACTTGAGGTCGGGATATTTAGGGGGGGATTCGGGGGGAGGACCGGTGGTTTTTACCCGCTCTCCAGCAGGGGTTTAAAGCGTGTTTTAAGGGGCTTGGGCGCGTCGTTGTGGGCTGGGCTGTCTTTGTATTGATGGGTGGTGAAAGGCGCGCGGTAGGCGGGCTGGAGGGGCTGGGAGGTGGGGCGGAACGTAGGTTGGGCGTGTTTGGCGTGCCGGGCTTTTTGATGTTCCTAAACGCCCTTCGCCAAACCGCCCGACTTCGAGGGTGCTCGCAGGCTGAGGCGTTTGCGGTGCGCTGCCAGATGGGCGCTTTTAGGAAAGGGGGGCGCGGCTGGGCCGACAGGCGACGCTGGGACGAAGGATTCTACGGACGCGCACAACGCGTCCCTACCAGCCCTGGGGGCCTGCGCGGAGGTTAGGGACGCGTTGTGCGAGTCCTTGAATTCGGGGCTATGTCGTCGCGGGCGATCAAAAAGGTGCGCCGTCCATAGGGCGGTGAAAGGCACAACGCGTGGGCCTCGCGATGCGCGGCTCTATGCCTGGCTTGAGACTGCCCCACTGGGTTCAAAAAGGTGTTTTGACCCCGCTTTGAACCCTGAACCCATGAACCTGATGCCGACGGGGTTGGCCAGCAGCGGGAGGTTTTTCTGTCCCCGTTGGGTTCAGATCTCCTTTGGGTTCAGGATCACAGGATCAAATGATCCCATTTTGATCCTGGTGATCCTGATCCTGAGGTCATTGGGTGGCAGCCAGCGGGTTGGCCATCAGCGGGAAGGTTTTTTCTGACCCCGTTGGGGTTCGGTTTTCCGTTGGGTTCAGGCTCACAGGCTCACTCCCTATATATAGGGAGTGAGCCTGTGAGCCTGATAGGGTCAACAGGGTCAATGACCCTGATTTGACCCTGCGTGAACCTGACCCTGGCTCTGCGCCAAGGGGCGGCATGGAGGATGGCAATCCACGCTGGTATTTTCCCGTCGGGGGTTGGGATTGGTATCAAGGTATCACTCCCTATATATAGGGAGTGATACCTTGATACCATGATACCGATGGTATCAATGATACCGGTTTGATACCGGTTTGATACCGGTTTGATACCGGTTTGATACCGAGTGATACCTGATACCACTTCGTGGCAGCGAGCTCTGGAGGAGAGGGATCGTCCCGATCCCTCAACGCTCCGCTCACGCCCTCGGCTCCGCGTTGGAAAGACGCAGGTTACTTCTTTGGTGACACCGCAGCCATCGCCGCTCCAGATGGGGGATCGGGACGATCCCCCTCCGCCTGCTGCGGCGTGTTTTGCGTTGTTTGAGTACTCTTCGAGGCCCGTCTCAGAGCTTCGGCTCCAGCGTTTCGCGGTCTCCGGCGGACAGGGTCAGGCACACGATTCCCTGGGCTAGCAGCGGGTATGTTTGGGAGCCTGCCAAGCCGGGGGGCGGCTTGGCAGGGAAGGAGGGGCTCAAAGCGGTGTCGAACACGAGGGACCAGAGGATGTCCGCGCCACCGGGGAGGGTGAAAGGCTGGGGCTCGGCGCTGTTGTTGAACAGGAGCAGCAGCGGGCTGGAGGAACTACTCACAGCGCCCATCAGGGCGCCAAAGCAGCGGCGGGTGTCCTGATGCCATTCCTCATGGTGCAGCAGGGTGCCATCACTTTCCAGCCAGAGGACGTCGCGCAGGCCGGTGGCGGGATTGAGTTTGCCATCGAAATAGCTGCTGCGTCGAAACGCTTCATGAGTGCGGCGGAAGGCGGTGATCTGCCGGGTGAAGGAGAGCATTTCTTCGTCGCAGTCGTGCCAGTCGATCCAGCTGATGTCGCTGTCCTGGCAGTAGGCGTTGTTGTTGCCGCGCTGGGTGCGGCCGCGCTCGTCGCCAGCGGTTATAAAAGGGACACCCAGGGAACACATCATGGTGGCGATCAGGCCACGGCGGAGCCTGCCGCGTGTTTGCAGCACCTTGGGATCTGTGGTGGGGCCTTCCACGCCGCAGTTGGTGCTGTGGTTGTTGCTGTCGCCGTCGCGATTCTCCTCGTTGTTGGCTTCGTTGTGCTTGTGCTCGTAGCTGACGAGGTCCAGCAGCGTGAAGCCATCGTGCGAGGTGAGGAAATTAATGCTGGCCAGGGGCGGGCGCTGGTTCCAGCCGAAGACGTCCTGGCTGCCGCAGAAGCGCTTGGCAAACTCGGCGGTGGCGCCTGAGTCTCCGCGCCACCAGCTGCGCACGGTGTCGCGATATTTGCCATTCAGCTCGCGCCAGGGTTCGGGGAAATTTCCCACCTGATAGCTGTCCATGCGCGAGATGTCCCAGGCCTCGGCGATGAGTTTGACGCGCGAGAGCACGGGGTCCTGCGCCACGGCGCTGAGGAAGGGGGACTGGCGGTTGAACCCGTCTTTTTCATCCCGGGCCACCGTCACGGCCAGATCGAAACGGAAGCCATCGACGTGCATTTCCGTGACCCAGTAGCGCAGGCTGTCCAGGATGAGGCGCAGGGCAGGCAGGCTGGCGGAATCGACCGAATTGCCGCAGCCGGTGACGTTGACATAGTCCGCGCCGTTTTCGCCAAAATGATGCCGGTAGTAGCTGTGATCGTCGAGCCCGCGAAACATCAGCGAAGGGCCGTGTTCATTGCCTTCGGCGGTGTGATTGTAAACGACATCCAGGATGACCTCGATGCCGGCGGCGTGCATGGCCTTGACCATGGCCTTGAACTCGCGCACCTGCTCCTGCGGATCAGCGGAGGCGGCATAGGTGTTGTGCGGGGCGAAGAAGCCGATGGTGTTGTAGCCCCAGTAGTTGGTGAGATCTCGGCTGAGCAAAAAGCCGTCGTCCAAATGCTGATGCACCGGGAGCAACTGCACGCTGGTGATGCCGAGATCCCGCAGGTAGGAAGTGACGGAGGGATGCGCGAGGCCGGCGTAGGTGCCGCGCAGCTTGGCCGGCACGTCCGGGTGCGTTTGGGTGAAGCCCTTCACATGCAGCTCACAGATCAGAGTGTCCTGCCAGGGCACGCGGGGTTTGGCATCACCGGTCCAGTCGAAGGATTCATCGATCACCACGCTTTTCAGGGCGTGCGCCCCGTTGTCGATGCACCCATGGGAGTGGCGTGGATCCGTCAGCGTGCGCATGTGCTCGGCCTCATCGGGAGTGCCGTGGATGGCGCGGGCGTAGGGGTCGAGCATGAGCTTCTTGGCATTGAAGCGCATGGCGTTTTGGGGCAGCCACGGGCCGTGGGCGCGGTAGCCGTACAGCGTGCCCGCTTTGACGCCGTGTACGGTCGCGTGCCACAGATCGCATTCGGCGCGCTGCATGCGCACGCGGGCGGTCTCGCGGGTGGGTTCCTTGGGATCATAAAGGCAGAGATCCAGGGCCACGGCATGGCGGGAGTGCACCACAAAGCGGGTGCTTTCGCGCAGCAGCGTGATGCCTGGGGTCAGGTGCTCTCCGCTGATTTCGAATGAAACGGGGGAGGGGGAGTCTGGGACGGTGGCACGAGCTGGGAGGACGGGCGTGGACATCCGGGCAAATTTGCGTTTCAAGCTGGTGAGCAAAGGTTGCATGAGACCCACAACGCACAACGTTTGCCATGCCGCCATGATTTATCGCCATTTTCTTGTCCTTTTTCTTGTCATCTGCTCCTCCTGGGCGCACGCCCTCAAACCGGCGGGCCCGGCACGGTTTGAAAAGGCCATCCAGGCCTTTGAAGCGGAGGATGCGGCCAAGTCACCGCCGAAGGATGTGACGGTGTTTGTCGGTGCTTCGAACATCCGCCGCTGGCAGTCGCTGCCGGAGCGGTTCAAAAAAACGCCGGTGCTCAATCGCGGCTTTGGCGGCTCGCAGCTCAGTGACGTGGCGTTCTTTGCGGATCGCTGTGTCATCAAATACAAGCCGAAGCAGATTTACCTCAATGCCGGTGGCAATGACCTGCATGCCGGAAAGACGCCGGAGGAGGTGCTGGCGGCGTTTGAGGAGTTTGTGACCAAGGTGCGCACTGCGCTGCCAAAGACTGCCATTTCCTTCATCTCCATTCCACCTTCGCCTTCGCGCTGGGATGAAGTGGAGCAGGTTAAAAAGGCGAATGCGCTCATTGCCGAGTCCTGCGAAAAGCATGGCGTCGTTTTCATCGATGTGTTCTCACTGCTGCTCGGTGCAGACGGCCAGCCACGGCCTGAGCTATACGTGGAGGACAAGCTGCACTTCAGCGAGGCCGGTTACGATGTCGTGACTTCCGCCATTCGCTGGCAGAAGGACATTCTGGCCTTTGCGAAGAAGGACGCGGAAAAGGCGCCGCCGGAGAATCCCATCGTGTTCACCGGCAGCTCCAGCATCGTGAAGTGGAAAACGCTGGCGGAGGACTTCCCCGGACTGCCGGTGATGAATCGTGGCTTTGGCGGTTCCGAGGTGTTTGATTCGTTCAACTACGCGCACCTGACCGTGATCAAGTACAAGCCCCGGCAGGTGGTGATGTATGCGGGTGGCAATGACATCAATGGTGGCAAAACCCCGCAGCGGGTGTTTGCGGATTTCAAAGCCTTCGTGGCCAAGGTGCACGCGGCGCTGCCGGAATGCCGCATCTGCTACATCTCGAACGCGCCGAATCCGAAGCGCTGGAGCATGATCGACAAGATGATCGAGGCCAGCCGTCTGGTGGAGGAGTACACGAAGACCGACAAGCGGCTGCAGTTCATCAATGTGTATCCGCACATGCTCGGGGCTGATGGGAAGCCGAAGCCGGACATCTTTGTGGCAGACCAGCTGCACATGAATCCGAAGGGGTATGTGATCTGGAAGGAAGTGGTGGGGCCGTATTTGAAGTAGGGCGGGGAGGTCTCGGATGGCTACGCCATCAGCCGGGAAGACTGCCTTGTCTGTGCAACGGCTCTTCCGGGACGTGAGTTTTGAAAATCATCGTAAAGACGCAACCTCACACCAGCCCCTCCTTCACCGCCTTGGCAATCGCGCTGCCACGGCTGCGCACCTGGAGCTTCACATACACGCTGCGGATGTACTCGTCCGCCGTGTAGTAGCCGATGCCGAGCTGGGCGGCGGCGTCTTTGATGGTGCTGCCGCTGACGAGGAGCTTCAAGATGTCCAGCTCACGCGGGGTGAGGCCGTAGTCCTTCTGCGGAACGTTGGCCTTGGAAAACATCTCCAGCACGCGGCGGGCGATGTGGGGATTGATGGGGGAGCCGCCTGCGGCCGCGCTGCGAATGGCGGCGGCGATGTCCTCGGTGTTGGATGTTTTCAAAAGATACCCGGCGGCACCGGCGCAGATGGCGCGGAAGATTTTGTCGTCCTCTTCAAACACGGTGAGGATCACGATGGCGGTGCTGGGGGCAAGCTGGCGCAGGCGTGTGATGCCTTCGATCCCATTCATGCCCGGCAGGCCGACATCCAGCAGGAGCACCTGCGGCGCAGGCTCCGTGGTGAGCGCGGCAAAGGCGTCCTCGCAGGCGGTGAAGCGCTGCGTGCAGGAGATGCCGTCGAGACGGTTCAAGGCCCTGACGAGGCGCTCGCCGTAGGTCTTGTGATCTTCGATGATCCAGAGGTGGATGGTTTCAGGCATGCAGCGGAAGAGTGAGAGTTAAAACGGTGCCTTGGGGGGCGGAGGTGATGTCCGTGGAACCTTGATGTTTGGAGGCACGACGGTGCAGATTGGTGAGGCCCATGCCGGTGTGTTTGGCGGTGGTGTCGAAGCCGTGGCCGTTGTCGCGGATGGTGAGGATGATGTCGTTGTGCGTCTGCTTGAGCGTGATGTGCACCTCCGTGGCGGCGGCGTGGCGCGTGATGTTGTGCATGGCCTCTTTGAACATCAGCATGAGGTCGCGCTGGCGGTCCACGGAGAGGCGGCGGGTCTGGGCGTGGTCGTCGAGATCCAGCGTGTGCAGGATGCCGCGCAGCATGCGGTCGGCAGTTTCGCGCAGGAGGGTGGGCAGGTCGTCGGTGCCGTAGCGTTCGCTCTGCATGAGGCGCGTGATGTCGCGCATGGCGTCCACGGTTTCTGCGGCGATGTCTTTGATGTCGGTCAGGTCCTCGCGGGACTGAGGACTTTGTCCGCCCTCTGCGAGGAGGTCCTGCGCGATGAGGGCGATGCTGCCGAGGCTGCTGCCGATCTCGTCATGCAAATCCTGGGCGATGCGCTCGCGCAGGCTTTCGAGTTCCTCGTGCCTGATGCGCCGCTGGCGCTGCAGCCACAGGAGCAGCACGATGACACCTGCCACGGCCATGCCGATGAGCAGCCCGAGTGCGATTTTTTGCCAGTGCTGTGTGAGGGTTTCGCGCTGCTTCTCGATCACTCCAAGCTGATGCTCCATCTCACGCCGCTGCGAAAGGTCTGCCAGCCAGCCGGGCCAGTCCACGATGTTGGCACCGCTGGCAAAGCCATCCACCAAAGCCGCGCGTGACCAGCCGTCCTGCTCGGTGGAATTGGGGGAATTCACATCGCAGGCGGTGGCGATGTTTTTGCCTTCGGACCAGATTTGCATCTCCGCCATGGCGAGCACGACGGAGCCGTTGCTCACATGCGGATCGAGAACCTGCAGGCGCACAAACCGTGCGCGATGCGCGCCGACGAGCGTGACCACATTGTCTCCGGGCAGGGCGTTGTAGCTGCCGGATTGGGGTGTGGGCAGGAGGCGCGGCTCTTCATTGTCCTCCTCGCGCAGCTCGATCTGGTAGCGCACGGGGAAACCGTAGCCATGGCTGTGGGCGAACTGCGGCGGATGAGAGGGAAAGAGGCGGATCTCATCGATGGGTCTGACGGTGCCGAGATCAATTTCCACCCATGGGTTGTCGTAAGGGCGGCCTTCGCTGGTGAGTACGCTGCGAAAGCCAAGCGTGGGACTGCGGTGTGTGCCGAGCGGCGGGCCGAGCACGGTGTGGCCATCGACGAGATTGATGCGGCCCCAGTCGGGGCGTGTGCCCTGGCTGCTGCTGGCACGCACGGCGGCAGGGCCGATGGCCTCCAGCCGTGCGCCGAGGTTTTGTTTCCCCTGCAGCAGCATGACTTCGCCCAAAGCGCAGAAGCTGCGTTCGCCTGTGTTGCAGAGTCGAGTGGCGGTGATGCGTACTTTTTGCGCCATGCGTCCGCCTGCGGGGATCACCACGGGGAGCAGGCCCGGATTGGGGAAATCGGCGTCGGTGTAGTCGGCGATGATGGTGCGCTCATTATCCTCGCCTTCATCCAGAAGCTCGACGTAAAAGCGGACGGGAAAGCCGTAGCCCTTGCCAACGGCGGCTCCGTTCGGTGGCGGGGCGATGAGGACCACGGAGTCAATCTGCTGCGCCTGCCCGAGATTCAGCTCCACCCATTCGGCTTTGTCTTGGGAGGATGAGTACTCGCTGTGCCAGCCCAGACGCTGAGTGAGCTGCACTTCCGGTGCTGCGGGCATGGCGCTGAGCTTTTCCTGCAACGCCGTGCGCTCTGCCGCGAGCGCACGCATTTCGGGGATCCATGATGTCAGCTCGCCATGGGCCGTCCCGCCCCAAAGCATGAGGAGAACACCAAAGCATGGATGGAGGAGGTGACGCACCGTGAAGGAAGCCTAGCGAGGAGGGGACCGCCCTGCCACCGCCTTCTGCTGCCGCAGGGTCCCCCGAACATTCGGGGGAGGTGCACAAAGCTCTGCGGGGCGCCGTTTGAACTCAAGACCGATGACACGCTTCCTGCTTCCTGCGCTGACCGCTTCTGCCCTGCTGACCTCCCATGCTGCCATGGGGGCTGAATCGCGTGATCTGACCGGGCTCGTGCGCCCCTTCTTTGAGCAGCACTGCAACAGCTGCCACGGCGCCAAGAAGCAGAAGGGGGATCTGCGCGTGGACAATCTCATCGTGGACCTGCAGTCGCCGAAGATCATGGGGCACTGGGAGGAGATCATGAGCCGCATCAATTCCGGCGACATGCCGCCGGAGGATGAAGCGAGGCCGAAGCCGGAGGAGATTTCCAAGGTGGCCGACTGGATCCTGCTGCAGCTGCGTGAGGCTGAAACCGTGCGCCAGTCTTCCGCTGGCGAGCGTGTGGCGTTTCGCAAGCTGACGCGTGACGAGTATGGCAATACGGTGCGCGACCTGCTGGGCGTGAACTTTGATGTCAAGGCACCGAGTGGACTGCCGGAGGACCCGGATTGGAAAGGCTTTGAGCGCATCGGCTCCGTGCTGACGCTTTCGCCTGCGCACATTGAGAAATACTTGTCCGCTGCGGATGCGATTCTCGATGAAGCGCTTTCTTTGCGGCCAGAGCCGAAGCGCGAGGTGATCCGCTGGGAGGCCTTTGACATGCGCTGGAAGGGCTTCAAAGAGGAATACCAGGTGCGTGGCATCGCTGACAAGGTGCGCATCGAGATCGTGCCGAGGAACTACACCACGGATTCCTGGAACATCGAAATCAAGACCACGGGCGACTACCTGCTGCGTCTGAAGCTCAGTGGTCTGCGCCCCGCAGGCGGGCGTGCGCCGCGACTGAAGGTGTACCTGTCGAGCATCAACACCACGTTGATCGAGCAGGACATCGATGCACCGGAAGACAAGCCGATCAACGTGGAGGCGCGCGTGCATCTGGTGGCGGGCAAATATCCGGTGCGCATCATCAACTCCGTGCCGGGGCCGAATCCTGAAGGCCGGCGCTCACGCCACAGCGGTACGCCGAACGCCTTTACCAACACCCGCAGCCGCGTGCCGTGGCAGCTCAAGCTCACGGACGATGATTTCAAACCGATCCAGCCGACGCTGATCGTGGACACCGTGGAGTGGGATGGGCCCATCGTGGATTCTTGGCCGACGAAGGCGCACCAGAAGATCTATGTGAGCAAAGATGCGCGGGAGATCCTGACGCAGTTTGCCGCACGTGCCTGGCGCAGGCCGGTGCAGGCGAAGGAGATCGAGCGGCTGATGCAGCCTGTGAACAAATCGCTGGAGCTGGGCGATTCGTTTGAGGTGGCGGTGAAGAACGGACTCATCGGTGTGATGTGCGCGAAGAGCTTTCTTTATCTGGAAGAGGGCGATGCCGCGAAGGCTGCGCCGACGCTCAGCGACTACGAGCTCGCCTCCCGGCTTTCTTATTTCCTGTGGAGCTCGATGCCGGATGAGCATCTGCTGGAGCTCGCCAAGCAAGGCAAGCTGCATGATGTGAAGACGCTGCGTGCCGAAGTGCAGCGCATGCTCGCGGATCCCAAGGCGCAGGAGTTTGCCGACAGCTTCCCGCGCCAGTGGCTGCAACTGCGCAAGGTGGGCATGTTCCCGCCGGACAAGGAGCTGTATCCCGACTACGACGAGAACCTTGAGCAGAGCATGGTGGCGGAGACGCTGGGCTTCTTCAAGGAGGTGCTGAAACGCAACGGCAGCCTGCGCGAGTTTCTCGACTCCGACTGGTCGATGATCAATGAGCGCCTGGCCATGCACTACGGCATCGAAGGCGTTCGAGGGGATCAGTTGCAGCGCGTGGTGCTGAAGCCTGAGGATCACCGTGGCGGACTGCTCACGCAGGCTTCCGTGCTCAGCCTTACCTCCGACGGCACGCGGCATCGTCCGGTGCATCGCGGTGTGTGGATGCTGGAGTCCATTATCGGCAGGCCTCCTCCGCCACCGCCTGCCAACGTGCCTGCGCTGACCACGCCGGATGCGAAGGCCAAAAAAACGACCGTGCGCGAGAAGCTGGAGCTGCACCGCTCCGACCCGAACTGCACCGCCTGTCACAACAAGATCGATCCCCTCGGCATCGCCTTTGACAACTACGACGCCATCGGCCGCTGGCGCACTGTGGAGACGATCAAGGACGGCACCGGCGACAACCCGGCGCTGGACCCCAGCGGCGTGCTGCCGGATGGGCGTGCGTTTGCCGACTCGGTGGCGTTGAAGAAGATTCTGCTCGATGATCTGGACAAATTTGCCGCCGCCGTCACGGACAAGCTTGCCACCTATGCCCTGCGTCGTGGCATGACGTTCTCCGATCGCGAAGAGCTGAAACGCATCGCTGAATCATCCAAGGCCGACGGCTACAAGCTGGCCTCACTCATTGAATCTCTCGTCACCAGTCCGCTGTTTTTGAAACGTTAACCTGCATCGCCATGAGCAACATCCAATCTCAACGCTGGCTTATCAACCGCCGCCACTTTTTGCGCGGACTCGGCACCACGATGGCGCTGCCGCTGCTGGATGCCATGGTGCCTTTGCGTGCCAGTGCCGCTGCCACAGCCAAGCCGCGACGCAGTGTGTTTGTGTACATTCCTAACGGGGTGAACGGCATGACGTGGCAGTGCACGAAGGCCGGGCGCGGTTATGAGCTTTCACCTTCCTTGAAGCCGCTGGCGAAGCATCGGGAGGATTTCACGGTGTTCAGCGGGCTGCATCATCCCAACGGACTTGGACAGGCGCATGTGTGTGCGGACACCTGGCTCACCGGGGCGAAGATCGACGCGCAGGGCGGGCGCAAATACGAGAACACCATCTCCTGCGATCAGATGATGGCCGAGGTGGTGGGGCAGCAGACGCGCTTCAATTCGCTGGAGCTTTCGATCTCCACCGGCACCGGGCAGCCCTTCAACTCCAACACGCTGGCCTTCTCGCGCGATGGCGTACCGCTGCCGGCGGATGACAATCCGAAGATCATTTTCAACCGTCTGTTTGGCGAGGAAGTGGGTGGCATTGGCGCTCAGCGTACGCGCCTCACCAAACGCCTCAGCGTGCTGGATGCGGTGCTGGATGACGCGAAGTCACTGCGACTGGCGCTGGGCACGGATGACCGCACGAAGCTGGACGAATACATGCATGCCGTGCGTGATGTGGAGCAGCGCACCGAGCGCCTGGACGCGTGGCTGGACATTCCGAAGCCCGTGGTGGAAAAGAATCTGGCAGCACCCTTTCAGCGCGATGTGCCGAAGGCGCAGGCCGGGGAATACTGGCGCACGATGTTTGACCTTATTGTGCTCGCGCTGCGCACGGACATGACGCGCGTGGTCACCTACATGAACGGCAGCGAAGGCAATGGTCTGGCCATCCCGGAGATCCAGATCACGCAGGCGCGTCACAATCTTTCCCATCACAATGGCGATCCGGTGGTGCTCGACCGTCTGGCGAAGAGCGATGCCTTTATCATGCAGCAGTTTGCACATTTCCTCGATGAACTGCGCGCGGTCAAAGACGGCGATGAACCTCTGCTGGACCGTACGATGGTGCTCTTCGGCAGCGGCATGAGCTATGGCCACAGTCACTGCAACAGCAACCTGCCCATGCTCCTTGCAGGCGGCAAGGGCCTCGGTTTGAAACATGGCCAGCACCTCGATTACAACAGGCCGCATCTGAAAGAAGACTACACCCTCAGTTACGACGAATGGCGCAGCCTCTGCGGCAAGCCGAAGGACGGCAATGCCCGCGTCAGCAACGTGCTCGTGACCATGCTGCAAAAGATGGAGGTCAATGCCGAGACCTTCGTCGACAGCCTTGGGCCGGTCAGTGAGATCGTGTGATCAAAAACGCTGCCAAAACCTGCACTCCTTTTCCCAACCACTCTTCATGAAACAAACCCTCTCATTCATCACCCTGCTGTCTTTCGCCGCAGCCGTTCCCACCCTGGCTCTGGACCCCCATGTCGAAGCCGTCACCAAGATTGTTGAGGGGGCAAGGGGCAAGGTCGAAAAGACCGAGGACGGCCAGAGCCTGAAGCTCGTAGATCTCGCCGTGCCGAATACGGGGCCGCATGACCACCGGAAGGAAGATCCGTATGATGCCGCCTTCTTTGAGCATCTTGGGCACATCACTACGCTGGAGTCGCTGAATGTCATTTCCACGAAGTTCAATGACGAGTGGATGCCGAGCATCGCGAAGCTCACGAACCTCAAGACCCTGCGCTTTACTAACAACGGCTCGCTGACGGATGCGGGCATGGAGCAGCTTGCGGGATTGAAGAATCTTGAGTCCTTCTCGTTCGTCGGCACCAAGATCACCGGACGCGCCTATGCGAAATTTGAGGGCTTCACCAAGCTGATCAAGGTGAGCCATCGTGGCAGCAGCATCGACGACGAGGGGCTGAAGGAACTGTGCGAGCACCTGCCGAATCTCGAAAGCATCAGCCTCGCGCATGCGAAGTTCACGGATGCGGGTGCTCCCAACCTTGCCAAACTTACGAAGCTCAAAGGACTGGAACTCGGCGCGCATGCGACGCCTGCAGCACTGAAGAACATCACTGGGCTGCCGCTCGAATATTTGCAGCTTGGCGAAGGTTTCGACAAATCCGAGTCACTGCCCATCGTGAAGGAGATCAAGACGCTGAAGCGCCTGACGCTGACGAACTGCAAGACCACTACCGACGATGATTTCAAGGTGCTGGCAACGATGACTCAGCTCGAATCCCTCGAACTCGGCAGCCCTAGCATGCCCGAGGAACGCCTGCCGCTGCTGCAAGGGTTTGCCTTCCTGAAGGAGCTGAAAATCATCGATCGTCAGAAGGGCTATCCACCGGAAACGGAAGCCAAGATCAAGGCGCTGCTGCCGAAGGTGGACGTGAAATTCAAGTGATCCGATTCAACCGAAAGCCCATGCGACTCCTCTGCGTCCTCCTCTTTGCCTCTGCCTTGTCCCTGCCTGCTGCCGATGCGGCCAAGGCGATGGAGTTCCCATCGCTCAATGATGCCAAACGCATCCATGGGGAACTGATGAGCGTGGACTTCATTCTTCGCAAAGGGGAGTTCCGCGCAGACGATGGTAAATTGATGCCGTTCTCCATGCCGCCTTATGCGATCATGAAGTACAAGGGCGTGGAAGCAGATCTGCGCGAGGTGCCGCTCGGAACGAAGATGACCTTCCTCATGCTGCCGGATGCCGAAGGGAAGCTCACACGTCTCGTCACCACGGATGACGGCCAGCCCACCGATGCGGCGCAGTTGAAGAAGTTCCGCGAGTTCACTGAGAAGCGTGGCGTCGCCGGGTGGATCGACAAGACGCAGGGCAATACGGTCACGGTGACCTTTTTCAGCGGTGATCCCGCCGCGTTTCAAGCTGCGTATGGTGAACTGCTTGTCGTGGGCAAAAGTGGCAAGCTCTGCGTGGCAAACGACGAACTGCGCACGTGGAATCCGGGTGTGGATGGGGAGGGCAGCTCCATCACGGAGGTGAACAAGGTGCCCACCGATTACTTCGGCAGCAGCGGCGTGCAGGTGACGCTGAAAGTGAGCAACATGCTGGAAGGTTTCCGCCGTGGCCGCATCGTGCGCGTGTTCCTTGCAGGATGGAAAGTGCAGGACCAGTTTTATGGCGAGAGCCTGATGGGCTACGGCTTTGGACGCATGCTGAATCAGGAGCTGGTCGAGAACGTCGCCAAGGAATACGCCGAGCAGTTCCCTTTCCGCACGGATTTCAGCAATGCGCAGATGCCTTGGTATCAGCTGAAGGATGAGGTGAAGCCGCCGCCCTTTTCTGAGCACGTGGTTTACGGGCAGCTCGTGGAGGCCGACGCCAAGACTGGCGGCGGGAAGTTCATCACCGAGCTCACCGGCGAGGAATTGAACTTCACGCTCATCAAGCATCACACCTTGAAGTATCTCGGTGCTGATCCTCAGTTTGCCCAGCTGCCCACCGGTCAGCGCTACCGCTTCCATCTGTATCAGGATGCGAAAGGTGACTTCACCCGCGTGAGCTTCATCAGCGATGACTTCAGCCACGCCAGCTCGAATGCCAGCACGGCACGCGCCACGGCCATCCATGGGGGCCGCATTCATGTCGCCTGGCAGCTGCCGCTGGTGAAGGACTACAATGGAGACATGCAGCGCCCGCAGGACATCGGCAGCTGCATCGTCTTGGTGAATGATGCCACCCGCGTGTGGAAAGCGGATCAGCAGGTGAAGCTGGCGGATCTGAAAGCGGGTGATGTGCTGCTGTTCAACCGCACCGCAGAACTGCCTGGCAAACCGTCAACCTGCACCGACCTTTGGATCGGCGAGGAGACGCACAAGCTGGTGACTGAGAAGCAGCGCAAGCCTGCTGTGGTGAAGAAGTAGGCTGTCTACTTGGCCGCCTCATCTTTCTTCGCATTCTCATCGCGGCGGTGCAGGGGACGTACCCAGATGTTGCGGTAGCGGGTCGGGTTGTGGTGATCCTGCAGGGCGAAGCCGAACTCCTGCACCTTCGTTTCGAGCGGAGCGGCGTGTTGAACGATGACGCCATTGTGCAGCACGGTGATGCGGGCGGGCTGGGTCACATTGCCTTTGTCATCAAGCTGCGCGCATTCGCAGATGATGTCGTAGCTCTGCCATTCGCCGGGCTTGCGGCTGGCGTTCACCAGCGGCGGATAATTGTTGTAGATCGCGCCTGCTTGACCGTCGGGATAGGTGTCGTTTTCATAAGAGTCGAGCACCTGTACTTCGCCCCAGCCATGGATGAGCACACCGCTGTTGCCACGGCCCTGGCTCTTGCCCACCACCTCGGCGGGCGTGGCCCATTCGAGGTGAATCTGGCAGGAGCCGAATTTGTCCTTGGTATCAATATCGCCGCCCTTGGGCTTGATCTCAGCGTAGCCGTTTTCGATCTTCCAGTTGGGCACGTCGCTTTGATCCTTGTCATCCTTGCGCGGCTTGCGGATGAACTTGGAGAGGTCCTTGCCTTCGAAGAGAACGACTGCGTCACTGGGTGCTGTTGTCGCTGTCGGTGGTGTGATCACCGTGGGCCGTGGCCGCTGCATGTCGCCCTGCCGGTAGATGCCGCCGGGGGTGAAGGGCTTTTCTTTTTTGGGTTCGGCTGGCTTGGTGGGCTCTGCGGCGGCGGCGAGAACGGCGAAGAGGGGGAGGGTGAGGAGGAGGCGATGCATGAGAGATTGCAAGCAACGCGATCAGGCAGGAGCCTGTTTCAGCCAACTTGACGCAAGATATGTCTGACGTTAGTGTCAGACATATGAAAACGATCCCGCTTCGAACGTTGTTACGTGACCCCAAGTCGGTGAAAAGACTCACTGGCGGAGGACACTCCGTGCGCATTACCGATGGAGGTGTTGCTTTGTGGGATCTCAGCGCCCCTGCTGCTGATGCTGGTGGCGATGAAGATGAGCGAAATCGTCTATGGGATGAGCATTTCGAAGAGTTGCTGGCTCAGCCTCTCCCCATGGCTGACGCACCGTCACTGGATCATGTGCTGGAACTATCACGCGGCGACCGATGATGAAGATGTATGCAGACACCAGTTTTCTCTTGCGCCTGCTGGTGCGGGATGTGGACAATGAGACGGCTCTGGCGGCTCACCGCCGCGTCGGCCGGCCTTTTCTAATCTACACGCCGTTTCACGCTCTCGAAGTCACCAACGCAGTGCGTTTGCGCACCTTCGCTGTCTCGAATGCCACTTCCGCCATCAAACGTCAGTTCCGCAAAGAGCAAGATGAGACTGAGCGGCGTCTGAGAGCCTGCGTGATGAAGGGCCTCTTTCAAACGACTCCGATGCCTTGGGATGCCGCCGCTGAACGCGCTGTCGAACTTTCCACCAGCTACAGTCAACGCCTTGGTGTCCGAAGTTTTGATCTGTTTCACGTGGCTGCTGCGCTGGAACTCCACTTCAAGGAATTCATCACCTGCGATCTACGCCAGGCTGCGTTGGCTAAAGCAGCCGGACTGAAAGTGATCTTGATTCAAAAAGGTTGAACAGGAAAAAAGAAGGCCGACGAAGTGTCGGCCCTCTAGAATCCAGTTGCGGCGCAACCGGGCTACTTGGCGAACGCCTTGTCCTTCGCATTGCCACCGCTGGAGAGGTAGGCGATGAGGTCGAGGAGTTCGTCCTGATTGAGGGAGTTGATGAGGCCGGGGGGCATCATGCTGACTTTGCGGGTGCCCTTCTTGGCGATGTCGCTTTCGTTGATGGCCATGTGGTCATTTGGGGCGAAGGGGTTGGTCATGATGAAGACCTTGCCGTTTTCTTCAACAACGATGCGGCCGATGATGATGCTGCCATCCTTCTTGGTGATTTCGTGGCTGTCGTACTGGTCGGAGATGACCTTGCTGGGATCGACGATGTTTTCCATGAGATCGCGCATGGTGTAGCGGTTGCCGACGCCGGTGAGGTCCGGGCCGATGCTGCCGCCATCGCCGTTGAAGCGGTGGCAGGTGGCGCACATGATGCTGCGGTACATGTTCTCGCCATTGGTGAAGTTGCGGCCTTTGAGCCCGCCTGCGGTGAGCGCCACGACTTCATCGACCGTCCAGTTTTTGCCGGGGCCTTTGGGCGCGACGTAGTTGGGGATGGAGGTGCTGGCTTCGACCTTGTTGCTGAGTGTGTCGAGCGCGGCGAGTTCTTCCTTCGGCACAAAGGTGGCGAGGGCGTCTTTGCGGATGTTTTCGATGAAGCCTTTGAAGCTGTTGCCGCCCTTCCAGGTGCGGGCGCGGGGGAACCAGGAGAAGAAGGTTTTGCGATGTTCAGGGTTCCAGCCTGCGGTGGCGTTGCGCAGTGCAAACATGTAGCTGATCTGCTGGGCATTCGGGCGGCTGCCGGCGGCGGCGCGGGCGGCGTTGGCGTAGCCTTCGTTGCGGCTCAACACGGCATCGGTGGCGACTTCCTGGAAGTCGTCTTTGGCGGTGGCCATCAGGGCGAGGGTCTTGGAGACGACGGTGGGGGAATCGATGGCGATGAGGATCTGGCAGAGCTCGCGGTTCAGGAAGGCGTTTTCACTGGGGTAGGCGAGATCGAGTGCCGTGGAAATCTGGGCGCAGATGTCTGCCTCCGGTTTGCCAAGGCGGATCAGGATGAGCTCCAAAGCACGCAGGGCGGCGAGCTGCTCGTCGAGCGTGAGCTTGGCCCCTACCAGCTTGCCAAGGGCAAGGAGCATGCGTCCTTCGAGCTCGACGTTTTCGGGAGAGACGTAGCCGATGGGCCCCGAGGAGGTGCCGGTGGGCTTGGCAGCGGGCCTGCCACCTTCGGAATTGATTTTGGCCCCAGTGACACGCGCGAGGGCGATGATGCCTTCGATCAAGGCGACGGGCTGCGTTTCACTGAAAACTTTTTCCTGCCAGAGTGCGACGGGGAGTTTTTCAATCGCGACGCGGGCGGCATAGCGCACGTTGCGGTCGTCGTGGCTGAGCTTGCTCCAGGCGTCCTGGAGGGCCTGGCTGACATCGATCTTGCCGGTGTGGTAGGCTTCGAGTGAGGCACGCAGTTTGAAGTCCTCACCGAGAGGCTGCGCTTTGGCGGGAGCGGTGGATTCACTGCCAACGTAGGTCACGCGATAGACGCCGGACTGGGTCTTGCGGCCGCCCACCGCGAAGTACATGGCACCGTCCTGCGGATGAATGACGACGTCGGTGAGAGGCAGCGGTTTGCCGAAGACGAATTCTTCCTTGGTGGCTGCGTAGCTGGCGCCTTTGGCTTCCAGGTTGATGGCCCACATGGTGCCGTAGGTCCAGTCGTTGATGAAGATGGCGTGCTGGTATTTGGCAGGGAATTTAGCACCGGTGCCGGCGACGACGCCGGTGGGGCTGCCGGGTCCGATGTCGAGCGTGGTGGGGAGGGAATCAGGGTAATAATTCGGCCACTTGCCGCTGCCGCTGCGCCAGCCGTAGTCCGCGCCGCTGACGCAGTGATTCACGCGGGTGGGGCGATACCATGGGCTGCCGATGTCCCACTCCATGTCTGCGTCGTAGGTGAAGAGTTCGCCCTGGTCGTTGAAGCAGATGTCGAACTCATTGCGGAAGCCGTAGCAGAAGAGCTCCAGACCACTGCCATCGGGGTTCATGCTGCAAATGTAGCCGCCAGGGGCGAGGATGCCGCGTGCGTGGCCGTTCGCGTCCCACATGCGCGGGAGGATGTGGTCTTCGCTCCAGATCTTGGCGGGGCGGCTGTCCGTGAGGCCTTCGGGCAGTTTGGTGTGGTTGCCGCAGTTGAAGAAGATGCGTTTGCCATCGGGGCTGACGGTCATGCTGTGCAGGCCGTGCTCACCGCCGCCGGCCATGGTGTGCAGCTTGGTGGTCTTGTCGTATTGATCGTCGCCGTTGGTATCCTGCAGGCGGTAGAGGCCGTTGTTTTTGCCGTCTTCATTGACCATGACGTAGAGGCTGTCGAAAGCGGCGAGCAGGCCATGGGCCTTGCCCAATTCGATGGCGAGTTTTTCCGGCTTGAGGTTCTCGGTTTTGCCAATGGTCGGCACGCTCATGCGGTAAATGCTGCCATACTGGTCGCAGGCGATGAGGCGGCCTTTCGGATCGACGGTGAGAGCCACCCAGGAGCCTTCCTGGTCTTTGGGCACATTGTAGAGCTTTTCCACTTTGAAGCCCTTGGGCACGGTGATCTCAGATGCAGCGATGCTTTCTGCCGGGCCGCTGTTTCTGCCGCCACCCGGTTTGCCATCCAGCGCGAGTCCCCAGGGGCCTTTGCCATAATCGTTGATGACGATGGCGGGCTGCCAGGCGGTGGTGCCGGTCTTGGTGGCCTCCCATTTGTCCGTGGTTTCCACGACGATGGGCTTTGCGTCATTCGGCAGCTTGAGGGTGAGGCGGGCGATGAGTGCCGCCACGCCGCCTTTGTTGCGACCGTTGACGATGATTTCGTTCTGCGCCCCGAGCTTGAGATTTTTGCTGATGTCCACCTTCGTGGGCTCCTGCCAGTCGGGATTGGTGAGAACCTTTTGACCATTCAGCAGGGCGTCTGCGCCATTGTCACAGGTGAGTTCCAGCAGGGCAGATTGCACCTTGGCGGGCACTTCAAAACGATAGCGGAAGGTGACCTGCGGGTCTTTGTTGCCATCCTTCGACAGCCAAATCCACTGCGGGGCGGCGGAGGCGGTGTTCAGCAGGAGGGCGAAAGCGGCGAACGTGGAGAGAATACGAGGCAACATGGTGGGCGGAAAGTACGCACCAAATCACCTGACGTTGCACACGATTGCCATCCTTTGGCAAACACGTGGCTGAGCGGGTCAGACTAGACTAGACCTGGCTGCCATTGAGCTTACTGCCGTTCAGGGCCACGCCATCGTGCACTTTTTGCACGGACAGAGCCGCGACACGGGACTTGAGCTCCTTGCTGGGCTTGAAACGCACGACGCAGCGGTCAGGGATCATCACTTCAGAATTCGGCTGCTTGGGGTTGCGACCGATTTTGCCGCGCGCCACACGAAGGTCAAAGGTGCCGAAAGTGCGCAGCGTCACTTCGTTCCCTTCAGCTAGATTCTTCGAAACCAATTCCATAAAGGCCTCCACCATGGCCAGTGTGTCGGCATGTTTGATTCCCGTTGCGTTACTGAGTTCCGCAACCAAATCTTTTTTGGTGATCGTGGTCATAACAAAGTGACTAGCGAGACGATTAACAGGGTGCAACTAATTTCTGTGTCGAATTATCGTCTCTACCTACGATTTAGTCAGTAGGTTTATTTAGGTTGATCCGAAACTATCCGCGATAAAACCTCAGAAGAAGTCCTGAAGTGCATTTTGCACAGCGTTGGCAAAACGTCGCTGCCATGCTGTTCAACGAGATTGGCGGCCGTTTTTTTCACGCTATCTGAAACTCCTTTGGGGAGTTCCACGCCAAGCTTCTGGCCCTGAGACTTCAGCCAGCCCACAAAAGCCTCGCGTGCCAGAATGGAGGCAGCGGCCACAGCGGGGTCGCTTTCTGCCTTGGTGCGCTGGACGAGTTCGATTTCCCGGCCGCGGGTCTGCATGGCGCGCTGCAGCACGGCGGGATTGGCGAATTGATCCGAAATGGCCCGCTGGCAGCCGGGGACGCGCTCCAGCAGGTTTTCGATGATCCGGGCATGCCCCCAGGCCAGCAGCCGGTTCAGGTTGCCAAATTTGGTGTAAAGCTCGTTGTATCTTCCGGGGTGAATCGCGATCACCTCCCAGGCGAGGCCGGGTATGGCGCGAATGTCGGCGGCAATTTTAAAGATGCGCGCGTCACTGCTGATGCGTTTGCTGTCCACCGCGCCAGCGTCACGCAGGCGGCGTGCGACCTCACCATCGACATAAACACCTGCAATGACCAGCGGGCCAAAGAAGTCGCCCTTGCCGCTTTCATCCACGCCGATGTGGGGCTGGAACATCTCGGGGTTGTGCACTTCTTCGTAGCCGAGTTTTGCCTCGCCCAGCACTTCGGGTTCGAGCAGGTTCGTGATGAAATCCTCGGTGTCCTTGCCCTGCACGACGATCTTGGGGCCTTTCTCATACACGCACACATTCACCTTGGATTTGGCGGCGGCGTAGAGGCAGTAGGGCTTGGTTTGAAACGCAAAGCCGCGTTCCTCCAGCAGGGTGCGCAGCTTCGCCGCTTGAGTGGAGGTGAGTGCGTGGGTGTAACTTGTCAGGGCTGGCATGCGCGCGATTTTATCGCAGGAGTGGCGAAAGACTCATGAAAAATGCGCGGGATCGTTCATAAGTGAAGCACAATGCCCTCTCGAACAGTCAGGCTGGATCCCCACGCAATTGCCAAGGAATTGGTGAACTGGTTTGGTCACAACGCGCGTGATTATCCCTGGCGCCGCACCCGTGATCCCTATGCCATTCTCGTCTCCGAGGTGATGCTGCAGCAGACGCAGATCGCGACGGTGCTGGACCGTGGTTTTTATGCCCGCTGGCTGGAGCGGTTTCCTGATTTCAAGACGCTGGCGGCTGCACGTGAAGATGAGGTGCTCAAAACCTGGGAGGGGCTCGGCTACTATCGGCGGGCGCGCAATTTGCAGCGGCTTGCCCAGGAGGTGATGACGCAGCATGCCGGGGTGTTTCCAAGTGATCCTGCGGTCATTCTCGCGCTTCCAGGTGTGGGTCCGTACACGGCCGGTGCGGTGGCCAGTTTTGCCTTTGGCCTCGCGGAACCCATCGTCGATGGCAACATCGCGCGGGTGCTTTCGCGCATCTACAATGATGCCACGCCGGTGGACTCCACCGCGGGCACGAAGCTGCTGTGGGAACGCTCGAAAGTCCTGGTGCAAGCGACGGATGATCCGCGTGCCTTTAACTCGGCGCTGATGGAGCTCGGGCAGACCCACTGCACGCCGACCAAGCCTGCCTGCGATCTCTGCCCCGTGCGCGCCCAATGCCGTGCGACTGATCCCGAAGCATTGCCCGTGAAGAACGCGCGTCAGCAGATCACCGCCGTCACTGAGCGTGTCGTTTTCTTGCGCACCCGCGAAGGGGTGTTGCTGGAGCTTGAGACCGGCAAACGCCGTACCGGTTTGTGGAAGCTGCCTGCGCTCCATCCCACGCATGAAGATTCACCTCCGCCCGTGCTGCTGCGCATGCAATATGGCATCACGCGCTACAAGGTCACGCTCTGGGTGCATGAACCGCATGTGCAAACAGGGGAATGGCCTGATACGCATCGCGTGATACCTGTCGCTGAACTTGAATCCACCCCCATGCCCGCTCCGTATCGTAAGGCGTTGAACGAGCTCCTCCAGCGTGGTGAGTTCCGGCTCATTGCCTGAATTGTCAGTTTGCGATTGACTTCCCATGCCCTACCAGATGCCATAACCCTTTATGAAAAAGCGCACCCTTCTCTTCTCCTGCCTCGCCATTGTTCTGGCGGGTTGCAAACCCTCGGCTGATAAAGCTGCTGAGACCCCGGCGGCTCAGCCTGCCGCCAAGTCCGGCAAACCGCAGGTGCTGGTGGCGAACTACCCGCTGCAGTATTTTGCACAACGCCTCGCGGGAGATGCTGTCGAGGTGCGCTTCCTGTCACCGAAAGACGAAGACCCTGCTTTCTGGCAGCCGGATGAGGCCGCCATCACATCACTTCAAAATGCCGACCTGATTCTCATGAACGGTGCTGGGTACTCCAAGTGGGCTGACAAAATCACGCTGCCAGAGTCGAAGGTGGTGGATACTTCCGCCGCCTTTGCGAACAATTTCATTGAAGTGCGCGATGCAACCACTCACAGCCACGGCCCGGGCGGAGAGCACAGCCACAATGGCACCGCATTCACTACATGGATCGATTTCAAGCAGGCCTCCTTGCAGGCGCAGGCGGTGGGTGATGCACTGGCGAAACTGGTGCCAGCAGCCAAAGACTCCATCAGCAAGAACACCGAGGCCCTGAAGGATGAGCTGGAGGCTCTCGATGGCCGCATGAGCACGCTCAGCCGACGCCTGGTGCAGTATCCGCTGGTGGCATCGCATCCGGTCTACCACTATCTGGCACGTCGATATGCATTGAATGTGAAATCAGTCCTTTGGGAGCCCGACACCGTGCTGGATGCCACAGCTCTCAGCGATCTCAATGGCGTCCTTGCCGGTCATCGCGCACGGTGGATGATCTGGGAAGGCGAGCCAAGCAAGGAGAACGTTGATAAGCTTGCGGCACTGGGGCTTCAGAGCGTTGTCTTTGATCCCTGTGGTAATGTGCCTGCCAGCGGTGATTTCATGACCGTGATGAAAGCGAATGTGGAGGCGATGGAGAAGGCCTTTCAGTGACGTGCTGGAGTTTTAGGTGTGAAAACACATCTGGAGCTCGACCGAATAAGAAAAATATAGATTCTCATGTTGACGGCCTAATAGGGCTGTGTCATCATCCGTTACCTTCAACACAAGCCATGAAAACCAACCAGACGCATCTTAACTCATCCGCGCTGACCGAGCGTCGGGGAGCGATCATGTGTGTGATATTGGATCATGGCTTTATGGCCGCCTATCCAGCACAAGATTGGAGTCTCCCAACAAAGAGATATAGCGAGCAGGGTGCTTTGACACCCCATTAGGCCCCCGAAGGCCAGTTTCCCAAGGAAGCCCTGCTCGCCCACTCCAAGGCAGCAGGGCTTTTTTTTGGCCGCGAAACGAACCACACACCTATTTTCCATACTCATTGATTGAACCTGCGGTCCTTTGACCGCTTCCCCACAGCACGAAAAAACCCCGGCATCCGCGCTAACGGACACCGGGGCAAGGCCAGCCAAGCTGACTCCCGGAGGAGTCGTTTAGAGACGCAAGAGCAAGACCTGCACACAGGTTTGCACCCTCCTTCCGAATGTCAACTGAAGCAGCCATCGAATACGCAATATTCCTACGTTCAGACGAGGAATGCGGGAAATCATTGCCCATTTTTGACATCACGAAACGGCTTCCCCGGGAGGTGTGCCATAAACACCGAAACATCCGCCGTGAAATACCTGCGGGTGCGACGCCAGCGATGGAGTGACCAACACTCCATCCCGTGCGTGGCAGCGGTGTTCGTTCTTTATATGGCAGATCACCTCACAACGAGGCTGATCTGCCATTCAAGGGCGCGGAGCACAGCAACAAGTGATGTAACCTTGGGAGAGTGTGTACAGTGGCAAGGCTGTCTCCGTGTCCTTGAATGGCAGAACGGAAAAGATTTTCCAATAAGACGGTGGCAGACAAGCAATGCACGGGTCTCCAAAACCCGAAGATGTGGGGGCAGTACCTACCCGCCGTGCCATTTTATTCCAAATCAAGAACGCGGCGGTAGATTGTTAAAGAGGCGACTTGGATTGTAACTCCAAAGCTCATAGAGACCGCACGGAGCATTACAGTGACGCCGCACCCTTTTAAAAACTGTAGGGAGAGCCAGTGCTCTGACGGGTCTCATAAGCCTGTCTTGGTTGGTGCAACTCCATCCCCTGCGTCCAATTTTAAGGTTCGTTAGCTCAGTTCAGTAGAGCGCCCGCTTGTCGAGCGGAGGGGCGCGGGAGCAAAGCCCGCACGGACCGCCAGTTTCAAAGGGACCGTAGTGTAGAAGACTGCACGGCTGGCTTGCACCCAGCAAGAGACGGAGCGTTACCGTCCGGCTCCACCATTTTAGAATCCCCGGTGAGGTAAAGTAGCCTGTTGGCCTGTTACGCCGATCGTCGTGGTGCGAGTCCACGCCGGGGAGCCAGTTTCATGCCCGCAAGGTGTAATAGAATATGCATACGCCGCTTCTAACGGCCGTGGTTCCAGGTGCGACTCCTGGTGTGGGCACCATTTAAAGGAGCACGTCCGGCATAGACGAGGAAAGGGTCACGAAAACCGCTGCGCCCTAACAAGGCGTCCAGAGTGCGATTGCCTCTTCCGAGGTCTGGCCAAATGCGCCGAGCGTCCAATGATGCGCTATCGCGCCAGCCATTCTCTGGTGCTCCGCCATTTCTCTACCCTCTGCGATCAAACCGCAGCAGCGCTTCATGAACCAGCAGCAGGCAGACCGCCATGGCTATGGTAGCCAATGTCACGGCCTCTAGTCCTCCAGATTGCGCCAGCCATCCGCAGGCGCTTGGCAGCGCGGCTGCACCGACCATGGCTGCGCTGACTTGAAAGCCGATGGCATGGGCTGCATGTGCTTTGCCCAGCCGCTGGGGCGTCCGTGTCATCAGACATGGATAGATGGAGGCCAGCCCAAGACCTGTGAGCGCCAGCGCTCCTGCTGAGAACGGCAGGTTTGCTGCAAACAAGGCAGTGCCTATGACCGCCGCCAGCATGCTCAGACGCAGCAGCAGGTCGATGCCGAGCCACTCTATGATGAAGCCAAACACCACACGACCAGTGGCGATGCTGGCCCAGTAAATCGTCACCCACATGCCGGCGGTTTCTTTGGTCATACCACGAGCCTCCGTCATCACCGTAAAACTCCATTGGCCGACGGTCACTTCGAGACCGGTGTAGATGCCAAAGAGCAGCATATGCGCCCAGACACCGCCATGTTTCAAGGCATCGAACGTGCCCACGCATGCCTCTGATTCAGACGCTGCGTCCGTTGTTTCGCCTGGAGCGTCCCAAAGTTTTCGAGTGTAAAGGAACAGGCCTGTTAACAAGAGAAGCAAAGAGCCGACCGTTGCATAACCAGCTCGCCATGATCCCAGCGAAACCAGCATTGAGGTCATGATCAGCGGCCCCAGAGTGGCTCCAATGCCGTAGCAGGCATGCAACCAGTTCATGTGTCGCGGCGAAAAGTGATTCGCTACATAATGATTCAGCCCGGCATCAATGGCACCGGAGCCAAGCCCATGCAGCAGCGCACAGGCTGCAAACAAGCCCCATGCAGGCGCAATCGAATAACCCAAGGCGCTCGCCGCCACCAGCAGGCTGCTGCCACCCAGCAGAAGCCCGATGCCAAATGACTTGAGCAGTTTTCCCGTGAGCAAACCTGAAACGAAATAGCTGGCTCCTGCCCCAAAAAAGATCCACGCGATGTCACTCTGCTGACGCCCGAAAAAATCCCGCACCGAAGGCCAGGCCACGCCGATGAGCGTGTCCGGCAGCCCCAGGCTGATGAAGCCCAGATAGGCTGTCACCAGCAGGAGGCGGGCGGCAGATGATGTTGTGTTGAAGGCCTTCATTGTTTCAAATCAGTCTGGTGCAGAAGCTTCGTTTGTCGCTGCCGCCTTGCGTGCAGTTGTACAGGATTTTTGGCTCAGGACTTTTTCCATCCCTCAGTAGCTCAACAGCAGAGCAGCCGGTCGATAACCGGCAGACCGTGGAGCGTCACCACGCCGAGGGACCATTTTTAACATACGCTGGATGGCTCAGACAGATGAGCGGCGGATTGAAGATCCGCAGAGGTTGGCGCGCTACCAACTCCAGCGGCCATTTCATTGCGGCATTGATGTAACAGCAAGCATTTCTGTCTTCCAAACAGAGCGCGTCGGGGCAGCACCGACATGCCGCACCACTTTCAAATTCCTCCGTGGCCGACATAGAAAGGCACCTGTCTTGTAAACAGGTTTATGTGAGCGCGAATCTCACCGGAGGATCCATTTCAACACACGCACCCTTCATAGTGTAACAGCAGCATTCTTCGTTGTGAACGAAGCGGTGCCGGGGCAGAACCGGCTGAGGGAACCATTTTATGTATTTCGTGCGCAAGACAAAGAGCCGAGTCAGCGGTCCGCAAAACCGCATTACCCAGTGCAAGTCTGGGGTGCACGTCCACCTTTTCATCGGATACGAGAGAGCCAGCCGTTCTCGCTTGGTTTGGGACCAAGACACGCCCGGGGCAGCACCGGGGTATCCGACCATTTTCATGGGTCTGTAGCTTAACAGTCAAAGCGTCGGGCTCATAACCCGGAAGATGCTGGTGCAACTCCAGCCGGACCGACCATTTAAAAGCATGGGGCAGTGAGCATGACACGCACAGATTGATTCTGTGCTGCTGTCTCCACGCCCATGCCAACCTAGCCTTGTGGCTCAACAGTCAGAGCATCCGCCTTTGAAGCGGAGGGTTGGTGGTGCAAACCCACCCGAGGCTGCCAGTTTCATGCCCATGTAGTCCAATGCAGAGACAACCGCCTCAGAAGCGGTCCAGTGCGGGTGCGAGTCCTGCCATGGGCACCATTTCAAGGCTCCCGTAGCTCAATGTATAGAGCGCCGCGCTTCGAACGCGGAGGCTGGAGGCGAAAGTCCTTCCGGGAGTGCCACATGATCATGGAACGCCAACCGGACCAGCGTGCCGGGACTCGGTGCTAACGAGATCGTGCTACCCTCGTGTGGCATGAGGAGCATGTCCTCGGCGTTCCGCCATTTCCAAATGACCCTGTCGTCTAACTGGCCAAGGCACCCGACTTTCTATCGGGTTATTGCGGGTTCAAATCCCGCCAGGGTTGCCAATTTTATTTTTTAACAACGGGCCGTCGGTGCCGTGGGGAAACTCAGAAACCGATGGGGGCATGGCCCCGACAGCCGGCGTGAGCTGGTCAGAGGCGAAGGTGCCTGAAAACCTTCGCGCCGTGAGGGATCACGGACAGTCCATGCAAGCCCAGGCTTCCCGCAAAAGCGGGCGATCATGGCCCCCAAGGCCGTGGTCGTATTGGGAAAGCAGTGCGTCGTGGAACGAACGGCGGTTTAGATGCCCGGAAACGGGGAACATCAGCCGCCGGAGAGCAGCGGGTGGTGCCGGCCTCACGACCAACCAGACTGTGATCCATAAAGCCAAGGGTAGTGCCAGAAACATCCGAGCCTTGTCGGCAAGGGTGATGGCGCAGAGCGAGAGGTGGCGGACGTGTGCAAACACGGACGTTGTCTTGAGACTCCGTTGAGTAACCGACAGGTGAAAGGCAGACGATGTGCGGCATTTCGCAGCCCAAAAGGCGGCGACAACCGCAGGACATCCGCATCGTCGCAGGTATGCAGCTCCTGGAAAGAGCGCTGACTCACATCAGCAAAAATGCAAAGAGGTGTCCGGCGTGACGAGTGAAATAGCTCAATCCTCCAGCCATGGGCAATGGAGGCATCCGAGGGCCGCAAGCCCGGAGATGTCGGTATGAATCCGCACACAAGGGGTAGCTCCCCTGAACGGCCGAAAGGTCGGTGGTAGGTGCAGTGCCGACAGTCGTCACGCGACAAGTGATACGCCACACTTTAAAAAAGGCAGCTATGCTGTTCGACCCCGCTCGGCGGGGTGGATACGAGTCGAACCAAGGGCCGCAAACCCTTGGATAATGATTCCAACGGAGCAGCACGCGAGGTGTAGTCTCAGCCCTCGCATCCCTTTTCAAAGACGCAGCCTGCATGACGAGGCTGCGCTCCATTTTCAAAGCTCATGTAGTCCAACAGCAGAGACACGACGTCGAGAGCGTCGCCAGTGCGGGTGCGAGTCCCGCTGTGAGCACCATTCACGGTCCAAAGCTTAGACAGCGAAGCAGCCGGCTTTTAACCGGCATAGCAGGGTGCATGTCCCTGTGGACCGACCATTTCCGCCTGTTGGTGAAGCAGCATCACGTCTGGCTTACATCCAGAAATCGAGGGGGCAGCACCTTCACGGGCGACCATTTCCATTTTAACCATCCATCATGAGCATTTTCATCACGCCCGACATTCATCTGAGCGCCATCACAGCGGCAGACGCTGCAGACATCACCGCCCATTTGCAAGACCACGAGGTCAGCCGCTACACTCTCCTCATTCCATATCCCTACACGCTGGAGATGGCTCACGAATGGATCGCAGCCATTGCGGATGATGTACAGCGGAATGGCCGTGAAACGATCTGGGCCATTCGGGAATCATCCGGGCGCATTATGGGCGCAGTCGAACTTCATGGGGGAAGTGCTGGAAAGCAGCATGTTTCCGAGATCGGCTACTGGCTGGCGAAATCCTGCTGGGGGCGCGGCATCATGACCGAGGTGGTCAAGGCGATCGTGGAGCGTGGTTTTCGTGAGTATGGCGTTCGACGCATCACCGCACCCATCTTCGCACCGAACGCAGGCTCCGCCCGCGTGCTGGAGAAAAACGGCTTTCTCGTTGAGGCACCGCTTCTCCGTCTAGCTTACCACCGCGATGGTCAATTTTACGATGGACGGCTCTACGCGCTGGTGCGCGAAGAGTGACATCACAGACTTTTTCAACAACACGCTCAGCGAGCATTCACTCGTGCGTCGTCCTTAACGGACGACGCATTTTTTATTTCACGCCAACATTCAAATGAAATTCCCATGAAAACCAATGATGTGTCCCAACGTGTGCGCGGTGCGCTTACCCGTCTCGAAACCGAACAGGATGTCCGGGTGCTTTATGCCTGCGAAAGCGGCAGCCGCGCCTGGGGTTTTGCGTCCCAAGACAGCGACTACGATGTCCGCTTTCTGTATGTGCATCGTCGCGAATGGTATCTCTCCATCGAGAGCCGGCGCGATGTGATCGAAGAGCCACTCTGCGATGAACTGGATGTGAGCGGCTGGGAATTGCGCAAGGCGCTGCGCCTGCTGCGGAAAAGCAATCCGCCGCTCCTTGAATGGATGAAGTCACCGATGGTTTACCATCGTGATCCGGACTTCACCCGTGAATTCGAGGAACTGGCCGGGATGTTTTATTCGCCACGCCGCTGCTTTGCGCACTACCTGCACATGGCATCCGGCAACTGGAAGGGCTATCTGGAGGGCCGGGATCAGGTCAGCCTGAAAAAGTATCTCTACGTCCTCCGGCCGCTACTGGCGTGCCGCTGGATCGAGCGTTCGCTTGGTCAGGTGCCCATGCTCTTTCAGGAGCTGGTGGATGCCGTGCTTGATGAGCGCGAAGTCCGGCTGGCCCTTGAGGCTCTTCTGGTCCGCAAGCGCGCTGGCGATGAGCTGAGCAAGTCTGCGCCCGATGCCGTTCTTTCGCGTTTCATTGTCGCGGAACTGCAGAGGCTCAAGGCGCTGGGCGATCCCGAGGACGCCATGGGTGACCTGGATGAACTCGACATCTTCTTCCGGCGTTACGCCTTGAAGTCGTAGCGGATCACTTCTGCCGATCAGCAGTCTGGGAGGATTCCAATTCCTTCCAGGCTGCAACTTCACTCCTTCAAAAGAACGAACACCGCTGCCGGGAGGACCGTGTCCGCATTTCAGCATCTCATTCTATTTCATTATGCAAACTCAAGAACTAACACGCCTTGGCGTGCCCCAGGGCGCAGCGCTCAAGTCTGGCATGGAATTCATTGCGAATTTCATCTCCCAAGGCGGCGAGTCCGCGCGCCTGGAGGAAGAACTTGGCGCCATTATCTCCAAGCCGGAATCATTCCTCCGCGATCCTTTGCGGGAGGCCTTCGCTCGTGATCTCTATGCGCCTGCCTACAAGCAGCGCGATCAAATTGCGCCCTGGCATCAATGGGGCGTCGGACTCGATGCGAGTACGGTGCAGCAGCTGGCGAACGCCTGTGCGCTGCCCGTCGCCGTGGCGGGAGCACTCATGCCGGATGCTCATTCAGGTTACGGCCTGCCGATTGGTGGTGTGCTGGCGACGGAGGATTGTGTGATCCCTTATGCCGTTGGTGTGGACATCGCGTGTCGCATGCGTCTCACGGTTTATGACCGCAAGGCCAGCACCATCTCGGGGCAGAAGGACCGGCTGGCGAACATCATCGAAAGCGAGACACGCTTTGGCATGGGCTGTGAGTTCAAGCAGCGCCGCCAGCACGATGTGATGGACGAGGACTGGAGCCTGTCTCCGATGACCCGTCGTTACAAAGACAAGGCGTGGGCGCAGCTTGGCACGAGCGGCTCGGGGAATCACTTTGTGGAGTTCGGCTCATTCACCGTGTCGGCGGAGGAATCTGTCGTGTTGAAGGAGTCTGGCTTCGACATCAAGCCGGGCGAGTACCTCGCGCTGCTTTCGCACAGCGGTTCACGTGGTGTGGGGGCGCAGGTGTGCCAGCACTACAGCCGCATTGCCATGGATCGACGCTATGATTTGCCCAATGAGATGAAGCACCTCGCGTGGCTCACTTTTGAGGAAGAGGCCGGACAGGAATACTGGGCGGCCATGAACCTCATGGGCCGCTACGCAGAGGCGAATCATGCGCTCATTCACAAGCACATCGCGAAGAAGGTGGGGGCCCATGTCATGCTCGACATCGAGAATCATCACAACTTCGCATGGAAGGAAACGCATGTGGTAAATGGCGAATCCCGCGAAGTCATCGTGCACCGCAAAGGTGCCACGCCTGCAGGTTTAGGCGTGCTGGGGGTGATCCCGGGCTCGATGGCGACGCCGGGCTTTGTGGTGCGTGGCAAGGGGAACCCCGAGTCACTCCACAGCGCCTCTCACGGTGCAGGTCGTGTGATGAGCCGCAGCCAGGCGCTGCAGAGCTTTGCCTGGGGAAATGTGAAGAGACAGCTCGCCGCCGCAGGTGTCGAGCTGCTCAGCGCCGGTCTTGATGAAGTGCCGGGTGTTTACAAGGACATCCACAGCGTCATGGCCGCGCAGACGGATCTTGTCGAGGTGCTCGGCAAGTTTGAGCCACGCATCGTGAAGATGTGTCCGGCTGGAGAGAAAGCAGAAGATTAAAAAAATGAAGTTCAAGAAAGGTATGAAAGACCTCCTCACCAAATCCACCGTCCTGGTGCTCAACCGCAACTGGCAGGCCATCGCCGTGAAAACGCCGCAGGAGGCCTTCAGCATGATCGCCACCGGAGCGGCCACAGCGCTCGACATCGAAGCAGACGGAAACATTCGTCCGGTGACATGGAAGGAATGGCTGGGCCTCCCGGTGCGTGAAGGCGACAACGCCATCGGCACCGTGAACGGTCCGGTGCGTGTGCCTTCCGTGCTGGTGCTGGCCCGCTATGACAGAGTACCGAAGAAACGGCCCAAGTTTGGCGTGCGCGGCATCTGGGAGCGCGATGGTGGCCTGTGCCAGTACACCGGTCGCAAACTGCGTCCTCACGAAGGGAACATCGACCACGTCGTGCCGCTGTCCCGTGGCGGGCCCACCTCCTGGGAAAACTGCGTGCTTGCCGACAAGCGCGTCAACAGCCGCAAAGGCAGCAAGCTGCCTGAAGAGGCCGGCCTGAAGCTGCTGCGAAAACCTGCCGTGCCACGCGAACTGCCCGTCACCCACCTGATCCGCAACACGCATCAGGTGCGGGATTGGGAGATGTTTCTGGCCAAATGACCTGTGCCGCCGGGGCAACCCGGCGGCATTTTGCCTATTCGGGCAGGGAAACGATCTTGGCACTTGGCAAACGGCCAAGACTCGCCAGCATAACCGTCCAACATCAAGGAACGATCACCAAGCGTGTGAGTTCCTTCGTGCCGAAATTCCAACTTAGGAGCTGTGCATGAATGAAACGTTGACCAAAACGACCGTACTGGTGCTGAATCGGCACTGGCAGGCCATCGACTCTAAAACGCCCATGGAGTCCTTCAGCATGATGGCGGCGGGCAATGCGACCGCGCTGGATATCCAAGCTGCGGGTGACATGCGACCTGTGACCTGGGAGGACTGGCTGAAGCTGGAGGTGCGCGAAGGCGACAACAGCATTGGCACCGTGCACGGGCCCGTTCGAGTTCCCTCGGTGTTGGTGCTGGCCCGCTTTGACAAGGTGCCCAAGCGGCGCCCCAAATTTTGTGCCAAGGCGATCTGGGAGCGCGACGGCGGCATGTGCCAGTACACGGGCCGCAAGCTGCGACCCCATGAGGGCAACATCGACCACATCGTTCCCGTCTCCCGTGGTGGGGCGAGCAATTGGGAGAACTGCGTGCTTGCAGACCGCCGGGTGAACAGCCGCAAGGGGAACAAACTGCCGGAGGAGGCGGGGCTGAAACTCCTGCGCCGTCCCTCAGTGCCACGTGAGATACCCGTCACGCATCTCATCAAAAACCATCACCGCGTGCGCGACTGGGAGATGTTTCTCGCAGGCGGGACCGGGGTATTCGAGGTTTGAGGGCTAAACAGCCAAAAGGGCAGGAGCAGCTCTGTAGCGACTCCTGCCCTTCTTGCTTGGTGATGTTCCGACTCAGCTCAGTTTGGCGCCCACTTTGTTCAGGATCGCCTCGAGCATTCGGCCGTATTTGACGTAGCTGTCGTATTGTTCCTTGGCCTTCTGCTCAGGGGAAAGATCATCCGCAGCACCTGCGCCGTGGAAGACGACGGCGACATGCGGCTCGATGCTGATGTAGCCATCGTAGCCGGTATCGACGAGGTCCTTCATGATGCGCTCGGTCTGGCCTTCGCCTTCGCCGGGGAAGGTGTAGACGGCGTCGTTCTTGGTTTTGTCCCAGATGCCATCTTTGACGTGGACGTGAGCCATGAAGGGCTTCACGGCCTGATACATTTCCCAGGCATCCTGCTTGTGGCCGGGTTTGTCGCGGTCGTCGATGAAGACGGGGTTGCCGGTGTCGAAGACCCACTTCATGCCGGGCACGGCTTCGGCCATGTGCTGCACGTAGGTGGGGCTCATGCCGCCCCAGTTCATGCAGTTTTCATGCAGCACGGTGATGCCGGCATCGGCAAAGCGCTTGTTGATCTCCGTCATGCGGCGGATGCGCTCAGGAGCGAACTGCTCTTCCAGGTCCTTGCCGCCTTCGTCTTTGCAAACGGCGTAGCTCATGACGCGGATCAGCTTGGCACCGAGGCGCTGCATGCGCGGGATGGCGCGGCCGATCTCGGCCTCTGTGATGCTGAAGTCGTCGGTGATTTTTTTGGCCCAGTTGCCAATGAGGGAGCCGAAGCCGCTGACCTTCATGTTCTTCTCGGCCAAGCGTGCCACGACCTTTTCGAAGGTGGCTTCGGGAATCTCATGCAGGTTGCCCTTCACGCCGTCGAATTCGACGCCCCGTGACTCGATGCTGTCCCAGCCGAGTTCCTGGTGGGCCTGGATTTGCACATCCAAGGATGCGCCTGCTTCGTCTGCGATGCCGGTGAGTTTGATCATGGTCGGGGGGATGGGGATACGGGTGGGTAGGATTGATGGATGCAGAGGGCGGGAGCGCAAGGTTTGGCTTTCACAAAACGCACCTCCGCAGGGGATCTCAGGCTAGCAGGGCGGATGAGCTCTGCCATTGCACCGCCTTAGTTTGCGCGGCATTGAGCGCAGACTCCTGCATTTTCAGGCGGGCGGATTCCCAGTAAAATACGGGGGCGAATGAGCCGAACACGAGCCGCTCCAAAGGCCAGGTTTTGAGCAGGTTTTCCACGCCGCCCACGCCTTCGATCATCGCGAAATCGATCCACACATTCGGGCATTCCTGCAAATGGCGAAGCAGCATGGCGGCGTTGGCATTGAGCAGCATGATGCGGGATTCCTTCATCTCCTGCAGGATGCCTGAGAGCGGCTTGAGATCGACCGGTGCCACACGCACCTGCGGATTCTGGGTGCGTTCATCCTCCATCTGGACCACCAGTTGCACCAGCAGACGGTGCTTTGCAGCGAGAGGGAGCAGTTCACGAAAAGCCGGAGCTTGCAAGTCGTAGCCGTGATAGTTCGGATGCAGGCGAATCACGCGCATGCCGTGATCTTCAGCGCAGCGTTTGACGTCATTCTGCCAGTCTGGCAGCGAGAGATTGATGGTGCCGCAGGGGCGGAGAATGGAGTTTTGGCAGGCTTTGGCGAGCTCACGGTTCACATTGGCGACATCACGCCGCAGCAGGCCTTCAAAGGCGCCGGTCCAGGCCTCCGTCACGCCGCGCAGGGTCAGACGTTGAATGAATTCCTGGGGATTTTCAGCGCCAAGCTGCCGAAACGGATGGGAGCCCAGATAGACATGGCAGTCAGTCAGTTTCGTTTCTTCCACCGCGCGCAGGGATGTGGCTGCAAGCATGGCGCTGGAGGTCAGCATGAAATTCCGGCGATTCATGCCGGTAGTTTGAACGATTCGGGGGCTGTGAAAAGCATTTCCTCCTGCCTTGCGCTGTTTTGATGCGTGCGTAGCCTTGCCGCATATTCCGATGAACTGGTACTACAACAACGCAGGCGCAGCCGAGGGTCCCATGGATGACCAGGCGATGACCGAGCTGGTCCGTGCCAAAAAGCTGTCTTCGGATTCTCTGATCTGGCATGCGGGACTGGATGCATGGCAGACGGTGGCTGTGCTGTCACCTGCCTGGTGGGCGGCATCGTTGCCGACTCCGGCAGGCCGACCTGCGCCTGTGGCGGCCAAAAAGCCTGCTGAAGAAAAATCGGACTCAGGTGTCCGCAGGCTGGCCGGACCGAACGCCCCAAACACTGAAGCTGCCGAGACCAAATCAGGCGGTGGGTTCTTGAAGCGCCTCTTTGGCTTCGGCAAAAAGAAGGGCTGACGTCACGCTTTGATGCCTTTGGCCTGCAGGATGGGCAGCATGAGGCCGCGCAGATTGTCGCAGAAGATCTTTTGTTTGTCGGTATCGCTGATCTGCGCGCCGTGAACTTTCGCCAGCTGGCTGGCGAAGCTGCGCCCGCCGCAGTCGCTGCCGTAGATGACGCGCTCGGCGCCGAGCTCACGTACCGCCATCTCCGTGAATCCTGCCGTGGGATCTGAGCCGGCGAGATCGGCATAGAGATTGGTTTGGGCACGAATGGCACGAATGCCCAGCTCCCAGGTGCCGCCCGTATGGCCGCAGATGATGGGCACATCTGGAAAGCGCTTTGCCAGTGCGACGAGTTCGTCCGGGGTCGATTCACCGGGATAGTTGGCGGTGGTTTTGAACCAGGTGTGCTGGAAAATGACGGCTTTCAGTTCAGCGGCGCGACGGATGATCGAATCGATGGCGGCCACGTTGCATCGTTCCGCCACCCAAAGCTTCACGCCCACCATCGGGCCGTTGGCCACGCAGCGTTCCAGTTCAGCGAGGCTTTCCTCAGGATGCTTGGCGCTGAGATAGACAAATCCAAAGGCGCGATCAGGGGATTTTGCGATGGCGCGCAGCACTTCATTGTTCTGCTGCACCAGATCAGCGGGGGAGGGATCCTGAGACCATTTCAAGCCCATGTAAACGCACAGCCGCTCGATGCCCATGCGGTCGGCATAAACGAGCAGTGCCTTGAGGCGTTCTTCCGGCGTGAGGCCGGGGACACCGGACATGTGGCAGTGCAGATCCCAAATGCGCATGGGGAAGAATGAAGCGGAAGCACATCACCACGGCAATGTTTTCTTTGCGAGCTTGCCGCGGCGCTTCATTTTGAACTCATGCCCACCACCAAGCCCACTGACGTCCGAGTCATCGCCGCCGAAGTTTTCTTTCTGCCTGTCACGATGCGTGTGCCGCTGAAGTTTGGCCCGGAGACGGTGACCAGCGCCGTCTGCCTGCGGGTGCGCGTGACGGTGGCCGACCGGAGCGGCAAAACGGCGCAGGGCTGGGGCGAGACGCCGCTGAGCGTCTCATGGGTCTGGCCCAGCAGCCTGAGCGTGGCGGTGCGTGCGCAGCGCATGCAGGATTTTTCCACACTGCTGGCCAAGCGCCTCGTGGAGAGCGGCTTCAGCGGTCATCCGATGGAGATCGGCCAGGACTTCATGCACGGTCCGCTGGCGGCAACCTTGAAGGAGGCCAATGCTGCTGCAGGCGGGTATGAGATGCCCTACCTCGGCTCGCTGGTGGCCTTCAGCGCCTTCGACATTGCCGTGCATGATGCGTATGGCGTGCTGCACAACCGTGACATCTACTCCACGTACAATGCGGAGTTCATGAACAGGGATTTGTCTGCGTTCATCACTCCGGAAGTAGGCAGCGGCATTGATTTCAAGGGACGCTATCCGCAGGACTACCTCGTGATGGATGCGCCGAAGCAGCTGCCGGTGTGGCATCTCGTGGGCGGTGTGGATGCGCTGGAAGCAGCGGATTTGAACGGCACGGAGCCGAAAGACGAGCATCCGCTGCTGCTGGCAGACTGGATCAAACGCGACGGCTTGAAATGCCTCAAAGTGAAACTGCGCGGCACGGATGCAGCATGGGATTTTGAGCGCATGCAGCGCATCGGCCGCATTGGTTTCGCCGGCGGCGTCCAGTGGCTCAGCGCGGACTTCAACTGCACCGTCAAGGAGCCTGGGTATGTGAATGACATCCTCGACCGGTTGCTGCGTGACGAGCCGGAAATTTTTGCCCGCACCTTGTATGTGGAGCAGCCGTTCCCGTATGATCTTGAGGCGCATCAGATCGACGTGCGCAGCGTTTCAGCACGCAAGCCGTTGTTCCTCGACGAAAGCGCGCATGACTGGGAGTTCGTGCGCCTGGGGCGCCGTCTCGGCTGGTCCGGCGTGGCCTTGAAGACCTGCAAAACGCAGACCGGTGCCTTGCTGAGCCTGTGCTGGGCCAAGGCACATGGCATGCCGCTCATGGTGCAGGATCTGACTAACCCGATGCTGGCGATGATTCCGCACGTGCGCCTGGCCGCCCATGCGGGAACGATTCAGGGCGTGGAGTGCAACGCCATGCAGTTCTATCCCGATGCGTCACTGCCTGAGCAGGAGATTCACCCCGGTCTGTTCCAGCGGCGCAATGGCATCGTGGACCTGAGCACGCTCAGCGGCCCGGGATTTGGCTATCGTGCGGATGAAGTGAAGCGCGTGCTTACGGCAGCTCCTCAATCGTGATCGTGTAGCGGTGCGGGCTGTCGGCGTTGCCGAAGATGATTTTGTTTTCGCCGGTTTTCAGCAGGCTGGTGATGCAGCCTGCATCAACGCTGACGTGCTCGCCGTTCACCCAGGAGCCGAGCTTGCTGCCGCGATCACGCAGGACGAAATGACCGTGCTCGAAATCGATCTCGCAATGATTGCGCGAGAGCTGATAAGGATGCGGCTCTTCGATGGAAATATCGTTGCGGGCGAGGGAGGACACTGCGGTGTCAAAGTAAGTGCGACCGATACGGAAGGGGAGCTTGGTGATCGTTTTTTCCACCGGAGGATGGTCGAAACCGGTTTCATCGTAATGCGAACGGATCTTCACGCGGAAGACAGGTTCTTTGGCCGGTTTGGGTTTGGTGGTCACCAGCGGCACAGTGGCATTCGTGGTGGTGGTCAGCAGCAGGTCGGTCCTGCGGATGCGCTCAAACAGCGTGGCGAGGTAGACATGCAGGCGGTCGGAGCGCTGGATGATCTGCTGCTCAAACTCCGCCTCAGCGATGGTCTCAAGCGTGGTGTTTTCCAGCGCGGTGGCGGTGGCGGAGCGCGGGCGGTCCATGATCATGCCCATCTCCCCAAAAATTTCACCCGGGCCGATCTGGGCGAGTGACTGGACGCCATGGGAGGTGTTGATGGAGATCTCGACCAACCCACTGACGATGAAGTAGGCTTCCTTGGATTTGTCGTTTTCACGAAAAATGACCTGACCTCGTTGAAAGTGCTCGGTTGCCATAAGTGCGGAGGATATGGGGTGGCCCTGCAAGGTCAAGCCTCAGGTCGGATAGTTTAGAGGCGGCGAATCAGCACGCCGCGAATGCGTGACTGTGTGTCATAGCTGGCGAACCCGAAGGGAAGGCATTTTTCAATGTCACCGCTTCGCAGGCCGAGCCGGTGGCCTTTGGTGCTGGTATTGACGAAGAGCTTGTCATTGATCCAGGCCCGCAGTTCATCATCGCGCACCTCAATGCGCACCTTGTGCCAGCGGTTGTTTTCAAAGCAGCCGTTGCCGTGGGTGTTGTTCTCGCTGGCGTCCATTTCATCAATGCTGGAGATGCCGACGAGCGTGCCACCCCAGCCGCCGACGACGAGCGAGACATGAGCATCGTTCACCGGAAAGGTGACGGTGCCGAAGAAGTCGTTCCCCTCCACACGCATGGCCTCGTATTCGATGGAATACCGTGTGACGGGCAGGCCGGCGGACATCCACGCGTCAAAACGTACGCCGGTCATTGGCTGGCCGGGCTGCAATGTGATCTCGCCGTCATGGATCAAAACTTTGCCCTCTTCGAAGATGCCGGAGGCTTTCCATGCGGGTGCAAACTCGTCCGAGACCAGCTTCCACTCGCTACGTGTTGCCGGACCGCAGTGAGTGAGCACAAAAAAGAGGCAGAGCCATGCGGCCCTGCCTCCGAGAGATTTGATGAAACTGTGCATCAGCCTTTCACATCGTAGCAGGAGATGAACTCCTGGTCACGCAGGTAAAGCTTGCCGTTGCTGATGACGGGATGAGTCCAGATCTTGCCCTTGGGATTGCGCTGTGAGGAGGTGGCTGCGAGTTTGAAGCTGCTGACCATCTTCCAGCCGCTTTTGGAAACCTCCACCAGGGCGATGGTGCCATCATTTTCCGCCTGGCAGTAGAGCATGCCGTCCGCGCTGGTCACCGCACCTTTGCCAATGCCTTTGTCCTGCCAGACGATGTCTCCGGTTTTGAAATCCTGGCAGGTCCAGCCGCCCTTGTCGGAGTGGCCGTAAAGCAAGCCGTCGATCAAAATCACGCCGCCATGGTGATTAACCATGTTGGTGTTGGAATACAATTCAGTGACGCTGCCACCGTCAATTTTGACCGACTTGCAACCGACGCCGTAACCAGCGGCCACATACACCTGACCGTCGTTGTAGATGGGGGTTGGAATCACGGCGGTTTTGCCCGGGAATTCGGTCTTCCACAGCACCTTGCCCGTTTTGGAGATGCCGAGGATGCTGTTCATGAGCAACTGAACGTATTCGCGTTCACCGCCCTGGGTGATGGGGATGACGGAGGAATATTGGGCGTTTTCCGTCACATCGCTGGTCTGCCATGCGACCTTGCCGGTCTTGGCATCCAGTGCAGCGACGGCGCCTTGGGCACCGCCGGGAGTCACGATGACGAGATCGCCATCCACGAGAGGGGATTCGGTGTAGCCCCAGCCTTGAACTTTACCGCCGAGATCCTTGGTGAGGCTCTTTTCCCAGATTTTCTTGCCTGATGCTGCATCTGCACAAATGATTTCGCCGGTGCCATTCGTGGCATAGACCATGCCGTTGGCGACGGCGGGGGTGGCACGTGGTCCATCTCCCCAGCCGTTCTTCAGAATCGGGCCGACGGCGGTTTCCCACAGCTTCTTGCCGGTGGTGGTGTCGATGCAGATGAGCTTCTCTTCAGCATCGTACAACCCCATGGTGTAAAGCTTGCCACCGACAACGGCGAAACCGGAATAGCCGAGTCCGGCTTCCTCATTTACCCACAGGCGCTTCGGACCTTCGGCTGGCCATTTTTTGAGCAGGCCCGTTTCCTTCGAGACATCGTCACGGCCGGGGCCCCGCCACTGCGGCCAGTCGCCTGGAGCGCCGGCGCCAGCGCTGCCGGAGGCACCGCCACCGAGGAGCGCCTGATCTGCCTTGCTGAGAGAGGCGACCGCCAGAGTGAGCAGGGTGCCGTTTTCACGCTTCAGAGTGACTTTGCCTCCTGCGACACTGACGAGCTCGGCTTTGATTTCGTGGGTGCCTGAGGCGTCCTTCCAGATGCGGATTTCGGCGCTGGCCCCGAGGGTCAGGCAAAGTAAGAACAGAGCGGTGGTGGTGATCTTCATGGATTGGTGTGAATGAGCGGCTTACTTCAAACGGGCGATGAGCCCCGGGTTTTAGCACAGACTGCCACTTTCGCTGCATTCTATCTGGCAGCGCTTTTCATCCTCCCATGTCCTTCAGCAGGGACTCGGCGGCAGTTCGCGCGGGTTGCTCTTTGAAACGGGCGTCACTGAGTGTCTCACGCAGCAGCTTGCGTGCGGCATCAGCTTTTTCACTGCGGTGGAGCATTTCAGCACGGTACAATCTCAAACGCAGCAACTCGGCGGCATCCTGGGTGGTGGATTCTGCGTGTTCGAGCAGGTCGATGGCCTGGGGTAATTTGGACTGCAGGGCGGAGAGCAGGGCGGTGAGTTCGAGGAGGCGGGGTCTTTGACGTTTTTCGGCGAACTCGGTGAGCGCGGTCTTGATGTGTCCATCAGGCTCACCCGCCAGACGCAGCGCCATGCCTTGATAGAGTGCGTAGTCGCGGTCGGCTCCTTCACCGAGCTTGGTTCCGCTGCCTTTGCCAAAGGGGCGGTACAAGGGATCACCCAGGACGACGTTCATCCAGGAAAGCGCCGGAGTGGCATTCCAGGCGGCTTCGCCGACCGTGAAGCCTTCGAGGAGGCGCTTGTTGAAGATGTCAAAGTGCAGCGTGAGCGCGAGGTAGGGCTCAAACACATTGCCAAAGGTGACGGCGGCTCCGTGCGAGAGAAGCGGGCCTGCCCAGGCCCTGTCATGCGAGCGGATGATGCTGGCGCTGAACGAATGCAGATGGCAGGCGATGGCACCCCGTTTGAAACGGAAGGCAGGTGAAGCCAGCGCGCCGATGATGTGATCGGTGTACCAGCCGAAGTAGAAAATGGTGTCAGGCAGCGGCCAGCCATCACGCAGCACATCAGCTGAGCGGTCGATGAACACGGGAATGCCGGCACGGCGATAAGATTCGGCGCTATTCTTGAGCCAGTCCTCGCCCTCCTGATAGGCGCCGGTTTTTTGAGCGAGATCAATGACGGCGCGGCCAAGCAGGCCAGTTTGCTCGGCATAGATCGCGTCGTCGATCATGCGTTTCACCGTGGGGGCATCAGGTCCGTCGAGCCGGCCGACGATCAGGAGTCCAAGTGAGTTTTGAGCATGGGGAAAACGCGTCTGCTGGTCGAAGTAGGGATTGCGCAGGCCGCCTTTGACAGGCGGATTGTTGAGCCCGAGCACCGCAAGTTCAGAGTCGACACTGGCCTCATCTTCCTCGGATTGTTTGGGCTTTTGCGCCGCACGGCGGATTTGAAAGGGGATGCCGCGCATGAGCACCAGCACTCGCACCTTGCTGGACGGGGTCGTGGTGGAGGAGATGCCGTCTCCGGTGAGCGGTTTGCCTGGTGTGGGTGGTTCTGCGTTCCACCAGTGCCTTGATTCAAAGAGCTGCAGCAAGGGGCCGCGCAGCTGGGCTTCGAACTCACCGCGTGAGATGGAGTCCTCCTGCGAGCAGCGCAGTCCGATGACGCGCTCCTTGGGGATGTGGCGCTGTTCGGCGTAGTAGGCGGCCAGCTCCGCAGAGCCGGGGAAATCTGGATTGAAAACGACGGCGGTTTCAGCTGCGGCATCCCAGTCGGCGATGAGCTGGGCGCGAGCGGCAAGTGTGAGCAGCAGGAGGATGCAAAAATGACGAATGCAGGCTCTCACAGGGGCTGTGCTGCGTGTCTGCTGATTCAGCATGAGAATCCCAGGCCTCATTTCAAGTCCACTCCAGTTTAAGGCCATCGTAGGCGATGTTCACCCCGGGCGGCAGTTTGGGGTCTTCCACCGAGTGCATGATCTCACATTGGATATGGGTGAACCAAGTCTGGCGTGGCTGGAGCTCGCGCTGCACGGCCAGGGTCTCTTCAAAGCTCATGTGGGTGGGGTGCGGCGTGTGGCGCAGGGCGTCGATGATGAGCGTATCGACCCCTTTCAGCAGTTCGAGAGTTTTGGGCAGAAGTGTCTTGCAGTCGGGGATGTACGCACAGAGCTTTTTGCCGCCGCGTGAGAAGAGAAAGCCGATCGTGTCCACCTTGCCATGCTGCACGGGCAGGGGGGTGATCGTGGTTTCGCCCAGATGAAACGGACCGTGAATCGGTTTCGGAAAGGGTTTCAAATAGCCGCGATAGCGGTTCTCACCATTGAAGGCGTAGGTGAACATGCGCTCCAGCATGGCGAGGCAGTCCGGCGTGCCGTAGATCGGCATGAAATGGTCCGCCTCGGTGGTGAAACGACGCAGATCATCGAAGCCGGTGAGGTGGTCCATGTGCGGATGAGTGAAAATCGCGGCATCCAGGCTGCGGATGTTTTCGCGCAGGCACTGCATGCGGAAATCCGGCCCGGTATCCACCACCCATGCCGCCTCAGGCGTGTGGATGTACACGGAACTGCGCAGCCGTTTGTCCTTGGGGTCCGTGCTGCGGCAAACCGCGCAATCACAGCCAATCACCGGAATGCCGACGGAGGTGCCGGTGCCGAGGAATGTGAGTTGCATGGACATGGGATTTATTCGACCTCCTGCACCGGACGATCCACCGAGCCTTTGTTCCAGCGGCCATCAAGGGTGAACGAGAGATGCGGGGTGTAGAGCTGGGGTTCGAGAAGGAAGGAGTCGTGGCCTTTGTCTGAGTGCACGGTGATGTGCATGCTGGAGACCTCGGCTTTTTCGAGGTGGCTGACGAGTTCGGCCTGCTCCTCGGGGTAGAAGCAGAAGTCGCTGTCGATGCTGAAGACGAGGTAGTGCTGCCCGGCGGCGGCGCTGCGGGCGAACAGATCGGCATAGTTGTCCACACCCGCATCCCCTAGGGGATCGTAGCGAAGCCACATGTCAGCGATGCGCAGATAGGTGTTGGCATCGAAGCGCTTCACGAATTTTTTGCCCTGATGCAGCATGTAGCTCTCGACGTTGTGCTGGACGCGGTACCACGAGAGCGTGTCGCCGCCGTGCTTCACATCCTTCCGCGCACGGCGCTCAATGGCGTCGAGATGCACAAAGGTCTTGTGGCTGATCATGCGGGCAAGCGCGAGTCCATATTCGGGCGCCTTGCCTTCGTAAAAATCTCCGCCCCGAAAGTGCGGATCGTTTTCAATCGCGAGAACCTGCTCGAATAACGTGAGACGTGTGAGCACCGTGGTGCGGCAGCCGCTGGCGATGGGGACGACGAGTTTGACACGCTCAGGATGCAGGGTGGCGAGATTGATCGCGAGGAGGCCGCCGACGGAAGCACCCATGACGGCGTGGAGTGTTTTGATGCCGAGGCTGTCGAGCAGGGCCAGTTGGGATTTTACAACATCACTGGTGCGCACTTCGGGAAAGGTGCTGCCGTAGGGTTTGCCGGTGGCGGGATTGATCGAGGCCGGTCCGCTGGTGCCGTAGCAGCCGCCAAGGTAGTTTGCGCAGATGATGAAGTAGCGGTTGGTGTCGAGCGCCTTGTCGGGGCCGATGAAGAGATCCCACCAGCCGTTGTGGATGTCCTCCGTCCAGCGCTCGTCCGTGTTTGGCACTTCGGTGGTGACGCCTGCCGCATGCTGGCTGCCGGAAAGGGCGTGAAACAGGAGAATGGCGTTTGATTTGGCGGCGTTGAGCTTGCCGTAGCTTTCGTAGGCGACCGTGATTTCAGGCAGTTGAGCGCCACTGGCGAACGTGAACGGTTCCTTGACGCTTCCGGTTTGGAAAAACTTGGTTTCTTCTGTTTTGACGGCCTTCGACATGAGGCGCGGAAGAAACAGGGTTTTGGAGAAGCGGCAAGGCGGATTGCTTGCTGCGAGTTGTTGGATGCCCGATTGCCGGATGTTTGGATCAATGGTTGGTTGGTGCTCGCCTTGAATCTGCATTAATACGGTCGTTTATTACCTGAAACCCGGCTGCCAGACTCCAGTCCTCCCCCATGCTTGATCCGTTTGTCACTCTCGAAGAAGCAGGTTTCTCCCTGCGGCGGAGTGGCGGTGTGGACCGGCTGGCCGGCTGGTCGCCGGAGTTGATCGCCTGCCTGGACTGGGCACGCCTTTCAGAGCTGGCACGTGCGATTGCGGCTCAGGCGGGCTGCGAACTTTCGGGCTCACGCATCATGCCGGACGGCGCAGTGCTGTTTGGCATGATCGAGGAACCCAGATCGGTGAAGGCGCGGCGCGCGATCGTGAAGACTACCCCATGGAATGAATGGGGGGCTACGCCGGAGACGGTGCAGCGTTTTGCACAGGAAGTGCGAACTGCGCGCGATACCCGCGGTATTTTGATCGCGCCTGCTGGGTTCAGCCCGGCGGCGCTGAGCACGGCGCAGGAACTGCGCATCGAAGCGGTTGATGCGGTGGCGCTGGATGCCGCCGTGCGGGCTCTGCCGGCTGAAAAAAGTGATTTCCTCTTCGTCGTCACTACTGCGGGCGACTTTGCCACGCCTTCCTGCCCGATCTGCATGAAAAAGCTGCAGCGCATCGAGCAGGAGTCTTTGGAGCTGCCTTCAAGGACGATCGACATGGACGGACTGATCGCTGACAGCATCGTCTGTGATCGCCTTGAAGTGGCTGCAGGCTGTGAAGTGACGTTTTTGCAGGAGGTGCGGGCGCGCTCGATCACCGTCGCTGGCCATGCTTCGGGGGATTTTGTGTGTGAAGGGCCGGTCATCTTGGAAAAAGGTGGCACCTTGTCAGGCACCGTGGCGGCGCGTTCGCTCCAGGTGCTGGATGGCGGCGAGCTGCTGGGGCAGTTCCGCATTCTGGAAGGCAAGCTGGGTTCGTTTGTGAAGCCTGCGGTGCGCTGGTACTGGCGCTGTGCGGGCGCTGACGGTCAGCGCCAGTGTGGCGGGGTGATTTTCGAGCCGCATCAGTGAGATGCGAGATCGTTCTTGGCACGCAGGGCCCGTCTGTGGCATGTAACGACCATGTCTCCCAACTCCTCCGGCCCCGGCGCTCTGCTTCGACTGGTGTTTTATGCCGCCGCCATCGTCATGGCGCTGCTGCATGTGTTTGTGACGTTTCGCGGCCTGAGCAGTGCTGAAGGCATGAATCAGGCGCAGCTCGCACGGCAGATCGCCCGGACGGGCTCGTATCAGACGCACGTGATCGAGCCGTACGCCTGGTCACAGATGGAGGTGGCGCAGAAGCAACCGACACCGCTGGCGATGCCTGAGACTGTGCAGCCGCCGCTCCAGCCTCTGCTGTGGTCGGTGGCGTTTCGTTTCCTGAAGCGCTGGGAGGTTTATGATCCCGTGACCAGCGGGGCGATTTTCATGCTGGACCGGGTGATCGCGTGTTTCGGCGTGACGTGGTATCTGCTGACGATTTTTTTCACGCATGGCGCAGCACGGCGATTGTTTGACGAACAAGTCGCGGCGATCGCGGCCATCGCGCTGCTGGTGTGCGAGCCGGCGTGGGAGCTGATGGTCAGCGGTGCGCCACGGGGGCTGCTGGTGCTGCTGTTTGCGCTGGCGTTTCGACTGTATGCTTCGGCTGCGGGACGTGCGGTGGAAAATCGCGGCATGTTTGTGCCGCTGACGCTGCTGGGAATCGTCTGTTCGCTGATGGTGCTCACGCACTGGATGGCACTTTGGATCGTAACGGGTGTCATCATCGGCATGGTGGTGTTTCTTCCGCGTGGGAAAGCTGGAGCCATTGTGGTGGCCTTGTTCCCGGTGCTGACACTGGCCGCCTGGGGCTGGTGGAATCTTCAGCTCTGCGGTGACCCGCTCGGCGGCATCAAGGCCTTGTTCCAGGCGCAGTCTTCTGCTGTGGCGCATGATTTGCTGCTGCGTGACTTCTCTCCCAGCGTGCCGCTGCTGCAGGTGGATGATCTGCTGCGGCGTGTCGGTCTCGGCTGGCAGGACCAGCTGGGGCTGCTGATGGCGCATCTGGGATATGTCGTGCCCGCTTTGCTGTTTTTCCTTTCCCTCATGCACCGCTTTCGCAAGGCGGATGCGGCTTCCGCACGCTGGACGCTGGCGGTTGTTTTCGCCTGCGTGACCATCGGCATGGGGCTCATCGGCCTGGGAGACAAAGAGAAGGACGACAATGCGCTCTACATCGTGCTCATGCCCGCCATGTGCACCTACGGTGCTGCGATGCTCGTGGTGCTGTGGTCCCGCTTTCACATGTCCGGCGACTTCATGGCACGCTGGGGTGCGCCGCTGGTGGCCTTGTTCATCACCGCGATGCCACTGGCGGTGAATCTGCCTGTGCTGATGAAGTTTGGGCTGACCATGGGCGGCAAAATCCCGCCACACTGGCCGCCCTTTTTGCCGGAACGTGTTTCCATTCTGCGTCAGCTCATGGAGAAGGAGGAGTTCGTCATCTCTGATTCGCCCGCATTCATCGCCTGGTATGGGGATGTGCCCTGCGTGGACCTGTGCACGCAGCGCGGTGACTACGAAGTCATGAAATCAAAAGCCGAGGCACGCGGCGTGAAGCTTGCCGGCTTCGTCATGACGCCTGTCTCAGCCAAAGTCGAGCGCATCACCGACATCTACACCGGTCCCTATGCCGAATGGCGTGATCTCATCGTCCGCGGCCCCATGCTCGCCTTCGACCGAGATTTTGCCCCCAGCCCTGAGTTTCCTTTCAAGAACCTCATTCCGCTCGTCGGGCAGACGGTGGGCGACAAAGAGCAACTGAGCCTGCCGATGGTTTTTTATACGGACAAGGCGAGGTCGGTGAAGAAGTAACCCTATGAGGAGAGACAAGCGCTGAAAAAACGCAGCGTTTCTGCCAGATGCTCATGCCAGTAGTCCCAGGTGTGGCCGCCGGGAAACTCCTCATATAGATGAGGAATGCCTGCAGCTTCCAGATCGCTGTGCAGCGTGCGGTTGTGCTCGATCAAGATATCCTCGCTGCCGCAGTCAAAGCGCAGATGAGGCAGACGTGAATTCAGCTTGGCGCAATCAATGACCGCGAGAGGCTCGGTTTCGGCCAGCTCAAATTCTGCCAGGGTCTCCTCCACAAAGTCCCTCATCTGCGGCGGCACGTCGGTGATGCTGCTGTGCGCACTGATGGCCGTAAACTTTTTCGGGTGCAGCAGCCCGAGCCGCAGCGCACCATAGCCGCCCATGGACAGGCCGCTGATGAAGCGTGGTGCTTCGACGCAGCGTGAATCGATTTCAGCGGCTGCCTCGGGAACTTCATCGACAATCCAACTGGCGTAATCGGCCGCAGCATGTCGCACATAACCCGAGCCATCGCCCCACAGGCCGTCTGAAGGCATGGCCAGCATCATCGGCGGTAATTTTTCTTCTTTGATCAGTCGGTCGAGCACCTGATGTGCCCCGCCTTTGTAGAGCCAAGCCCAGTGGCTGCCGTAAACGCCGTGCAGAAGAATCACGAGTGGAAGCTTTTCTACCTTGGCCTCGGGCGGCACATAGAAGCTGATGTCTGCACGACGACTCAGCGCGGCAGACTTCACCGTGGCGTGATGAATGCCGTCGCCGATGTGGGCTGATTCAAAGGTGCGGAAACTCATTTCACGCGAGGATATCCTTGATCACTTTGGCACCTTCCACACCGCTCAGGCGCGCATCCAGTCCCTGGAACTTGAAGCTGAAGGCGTCGTGATTGATGCCGAGCTGATGCAGCATGGTGGCGTGCAGATCGTGGACGGTGGTGATTTTTTCGATGGCGGCATAGCCGAGATCGTCGGTAGCTCCATGCACGATGCCGCCCTGGATGCCTGCACCTGCCAGCCACACGGACATGGCTTTGTTGTGATGGTCGCGGCCGCTGCCGCCCTGTGACATCGGAGTGCGGCCGAATTCGCCGGCCCAGACGATGAGGGTCTCGTCCAGCATTCCTCGTTGCTTGAGATCGGTGATGAGCGCCATGCAGGCGCGGTCGATTTCCTGCGCTTTGAGCGCGATGCCTTCTTTGACGCCGCCATGATGGTCCCAGTCTTTGTGATATAGCTGGATGAAGCGCGTGCCGCGCTCGGCGAGGCGGCGTGCAAGAAGGCAGTTGGATGCGAAAGAGCCATCGCCGGGCTGGCAGCCATAAAGCTCAAGCGTTTTCGCGCCTTCAGCGCTCACGTCCATCAAATCGGGCACGCTGGCCTGCATTTGGAAGGCCATCTCGTATTGCGCAATGCGAGTGGCGATTTCAGGGTCGTCCACAAGGGTGTCGTGCTGCTTGTTAATCGCGTTGATTGCCGCCACGTCGCGTCCCTGTTGATCACGCGTGATACCATTCGGATTGGTGAGATACAGCACGGGATCGCCCTGGGCGCGCAGTTGCACACCTTGGTATTTCGATGGCAAAAAGCCGCTGCTCCACTGCCGTGCGGCGATGGGCTGGTTTTGCCCGCCTTTGCCGAGTGATGTCAGAACAACGAAGCCCGGCAGATCCGAGGCCTCCGTGCCGAGTCCGTAGGTGATCCATGAGCCCATGCTGGGCCGGCCTGCGATCTGCGAGCCGGTGTTCATGAACATGTGTGCCGGATCATGATTGATCGCGTCCGTGGTCATCGAGCGGATCAAGCAGATGTCGTCGATCACGCTGCCAATCTGCGGAAACAGGGAGCAGATCTCGATCTGGTTCTTCCCAAATTTGGCGAAAGGATGCTGCGGTCCGAAGCAATTCAACGGTTTGCCTTGCAGCTGCGCGAGCTGCTGCCCCTTCGTAAACGATTCGGGCATCGGCTTGCCGTTCATTTCGGCAAGCTTCGGTTTGGGATCAAAAGTCTCCAGATGCGATGGGCCGCCCGCCATGGTGAGCCAGATGACTCGCTTCGCCTTCTGCGGGAGGGGCAGAGTTCCCAGCACGCCGCGCACCGGTGCGGCATGGGCTGGCTGCAGCAGCGATGCAAGCGCCACTGCTCCGAGTCCCTGAGAGGTTTTGCCGAGGAAAGCGCGACGTTGGAGCAGTGGTGATGAGTGCATGATTACTTGGAACTCGGTTTCTTGCCGAGATTTTTCAATTCTTCTTCCGTCCACATCGCCATACGGGCCTTGTTTTGCGCGCGCAGGGTAGTGACGGATTTGGTTTCAACCGGCGAGCCGTTGTGCTCCCATTCACGGCGGATGTAGGTCAGCACGCCGGCGATGTCGTCGTCGGTGAGCTGCGGCAGCGGCGGCATGGCGAGGTTGAAACTGCGGCCTCCAACCTTCACCGGGCCAGCGAGTCCGTGGAGGACAATGCGGGTAAGAATCTCCGGCTTGCCGAGCACCCATTCGCTGTCCACCAGCGGTGGCGCGAGTCCATCAAGGCCGAAGCCGTGCGGCTGATGGCAGGCGGCGCAAAGGGTGGCGTAGACGGTTTTGCCTTTCTCAAACAAGGCTGTCTGCGCCTCGTTTAGAGGCACGATTTTCGGGGGCGGTGGTGCTCCTGGTTTGCCGGGCCATGCAAGGCGCGCTTCGACGCTTGCAAACAGCTTGGCTCCCGCTTTGTCGCTCATCACTGACTTGAGTGTTTTCAAGGATGCAGGTTCGGCGTCGAGCCAGAGCAGCTTGGCGGGCGTTTTAGATTTGGGGTCACCACCATTGCTGGCGAGTCCTTTGATGACGGCCATTTGCATCGCGCCACCCTGAGGCTGTGCGACGGCGAGTTCGAGCATGTCTTCAAATGGTCCTGCTTTGCCAGCCTGGGCCAGGAGCGAGCCGAGGGCCTCCGTCACGGGGATGATCTGCGCGCTGTTGTCTTTGGTGAGCTGGCTGGCCATGAACTTGGCAAAGGCAGCCTCCCTGCCGCGCATCCCGGTCAAAGCACCTTCACGAACCAAAACGTTTTTGCCGTTGTTTGCGAGAAGTTTTGCAACGGCGGTATCGGCATCCGGCAGATTGAATGAGGTTAGCTTGATGGCGAGATGGGCGAGGACGAGCGCGTCCTTTTCCGCAGTCAGGGCGATTAAATCCGGAGCCAAGTCACGTGCGGAAATGCGGACGGCTGCAGCGCGCACCTGCACGTCTTTGTCGGTCAATGTGGCGCGCAGCAGATCAGGAGTGAGGGCTGCCAGACCATCGAGAGTCCAAAGCGCATGAAGACGTGCAATTGCTGATTTGTTGGTGAGCATCTCCTTGAGCGCGGGCACGGCGGAGGCATCGCCAGATTCGACGATGAGGCGCTGTGCAGTGTCACGTACCCAGCCGTTGGCATGGGTGAAAAGGCTCACGTCTTTGCTCACTTTCACCGGCTGCGGGCGCTCTTTTGAGTCCGGTGCGATGCGCCAGATTCGGCCCTGATTGAACGGCGTCTCCAATTTGCGGTCCTTGATGTTCGCAATGAGGTAGTGCGTGAGAAAGCTCTGGTGCTGGATGATGCCGCGATACATGTCCACGAGGTAAAGCGCGCCATCAGGGCCATTGGCGGCCTGCACTGGGCGGAAACGCTCGTCAGTGGAGGTGAGGAATTCGGTGGTCTTGGCCGTGTTGATGGCCTTCACGATGCCGTCCGTTTCGCTCATCGTGAATCGCTTCACCAGATTCGCGCAGGGCTCCGGAACGAAGGCGTTGCCGCGGTAGGCGGTTGGAAAAGCATCGCCGCGATAGATCAGTGCGCCGCAGGTGCCAGTCGGTTTTGGCAGGGTGCCGTCGGCGCGAAGTGATTTTGCCTCGTAACCACGATTCACGCCAGGGGTGGGATGGGAAGGGTAGAGCGTTTGATCCGCAGCCACTTTGGCATTGATGCTCGTCGCGTTGCGCAGCAGCGGGTTGCGCGTGAAGGCCTCCGTAGGCAGGAGGTCGGCACGGAGCATGTCGGAGTTGTAGTTGTAGTAGAGTCGGCCGAAGTCGTCCTGGCACAGGCCCCACTGGCCGCGACCGAGACCGGTGTCCTTTTGCCACACTCCACCGCGCAGTTTGAAACGGGTTGAGTAACCCGCGCTCCAGATGGCATTGTCCATGGCCCAGATTGGCGTGTTGGCCATGTGCTCTGGCTGGCCGCCTTGCGTGCCGAAGTCGGTTGCAATGACATCTTTTACATCGGCTTTGCCATCGCCGTCGGTGTCTTTGCAGAAATAGAGATTTGGCGGCACAGCGATCAAGGCCCCGCCATTCACGGCCAGCACGGCGCGGGGCATGACGAGGTTGTCGAGAAACGGCGTCGCTTTGTCCATGCGGCCATCGCCATCCGTGTCTTCGAGCAGTGAGACGCGACCCGTGGGTTCTTTTTCGCCGCCGCCCTCAAGGTCATGCATGTAGCCGCGCATCTCGACGACGTAGAGCCGACCTTGCTCATCAAAGCTCATCGCCACCGGCGATTCGATCATCGGCTCGCTGGCGACGAGTTCGATGTGAAAACCTTTTTCGACCTTGAATGTCTTCATGGCCTCCTCCGGAGACAATGGCGCGGGCGGTGGCAGCTTGAACTTCAGTTCGACCTTCTCGGGGCCGGCGTTTTTTTGATGAACGGCCTGTGCCGAAGGCAGGAACGACGACGCTAGAATAAACAGCGACGAACGCAGCATGAATGAGGGGAACCTTTGGGGAGGCATTGAGGTGCGGTTTTTTGGTTTTGAGAGGGGGTAATCACCAAACCATATGCCGGGCAAAATCCTAGTCGCTCAATGACCAAAGTTGGTATTTCTGACGTCGTGGTTTTCGCCTCATTTCTCCTTTTTCGGCTTCGGCTGCTCAGAGCCTTTGATGGTGAGCATTGGCACGGGCTCGTTCTTGCCTGCGAAGGCATTCCATGCCTGCTGAAACACGGCGGCATCGCGCACATCACCTTCCGCGACGAGCCATTGGTAGTGCAGCTTGAAGGGAGCTTCGGCGGTGGCTTTGCCTTTCGGGAACATGCCGAAGCGACCGTAATCGCGATAGGCAGAGGTGGCGGTGTCCTTCGGATTGGCGGGATGATTGAGAATCACGACGGTGAAGGTCTTGCCCTCCACGGTGAAAACCTCGGCGACCCATGGCAGGTCCTTGACCTTGTGCGCATCAATGTTTTCACCGGGGAAGATGTAGGTCGTCGTTTTGGTGTCCACCAGTTCGGAGGGGCGGAACTGCGCGCCGGCGTGTTCGGGATCGCCACTCATCTCAGCCTCGCCGCTGACGGGCTTGATGACGCTGGTCATGTCGATGCCGAGATAGAACGGCTTTGCGGGGGTGGAGAAGGTGAAGCGGCGTTCTTCCGTCAAAAATGCATCTTTGGTTTCTCCCTGCCAGTCGATGGCGGCGGTGAAGCTGGAATCGCCGGGTTCGATTTTGGTCACGACCTGATCGCCGCCTTTCATGTGCCAGCGGTCGTAGGATTTGCCACCGTAGCTGATCTTGCTGAAGCCCAGGAAGATGCCGCGATGATGGGTGAAGTTGAATTTCGGACCTTTGGTAAGACGGGTGGCTCCGGTGGAATCGAAGACGTGCAGATAGGGTTTGTAGGTGTCGTGATGGCGATCAGGTGTGCTCAGATCATTTGCCATCATGAGCCGGGCGACGACTTTGCCGCCGTTTGAAATATCGACGTGGTCTTTTTCCGCGACCGTGATGTCAAAGGCGGCGGCGTTGAGTGCTAGAGCGAGAAGGATGAGGGCGGTGGGTTTCATGCGAGAATTTTTTGAATGACTTTGGCACCTTCGACGCCGGAGAGCCTGGCGTCGAGACCTTGGAATTTGAAGCTGAAGGCGTCGTGCTGGATGCCTAGCTGGTGGAGCATCGTGGCGTGGAGGTCGTGTACGGTGGTGACGTTTTCCTGCGCGGCATAGCCGAGGTCATCGGTGCTGCCGAAGGTGATTCCGCGCTGGATGCCTGCGCCGGCGAGCCACATGGACATGGCCTTGTTGTGATGATCCCGGCCGATGGGGCCTTTGTTTCCCTGCGCCATGGGCGTGCGGCCGAACTCACCGCTGAAGACGATGAGCGTGTCATCAAACATGCCGCGCTGCTTGAGATCCTTGATCAGCGCCGCGCAGGCCTGATCCACTTCCTTGGCACGCAGTGGCAGCTCCTCCCTGAGCAGGCTGTGGTGGTCCCAGTCGCGATGGTAGAGCTGGATGAAGCGGGTGCCGCGCTCGGCGAGACGACGGGCAAGAAGGCAGTTCGAGGCGAAGGAGCCATCGCCGGGCTGACAGCCGTAGAGTTCGAGTGTTTTGGCGCCTTCACCACGGATGTCCATCAACTCGGGCACACTGGCCTGCATTTGGAACGCCATTTCATACTGGGCGATGCGGGTGGCGATTTCGGGGTCATCGCAGAGCGCGGCATGCTGTTTGTTGAGCGCATTGATGGCGGCGAAATCGCGGCCCTGCCGCTCACGTGTGACGCCGTTTGGGCTGGTGAGGTAGAGCACGGGATCGCCGAGCGATCGCAACTGCACTCCCTGATACTTGGAAGGCAGGAAGCCGCTGTTCCACTGCCTCGCGGCGATGGGCTGCGGATTGCGGCCTTTGCCTGTGGACATCATCACGACGAAGCCGGGAAGATCATCCGCCTCGCATCCGAGACCGTAGGTCACCCACGACCCCATGCTGGGACGTCCGGCAATCTGCGCCCCGGTGTTCATGAACATGTGAGCCGGATCGTGATTGATTGCGTCCGTCGTCATGGAGCGCACGAGGCAGATGTCATCCGCGACAGATCCGATGTGAGGCAGCAGTTCGGAAAGCTCTGTCTGGCATTTTCCATGCTTTTGAAAACGGAACATCGGTCCTTTGCACACGAGCTTCTGCCCCTGGAGCTGCGCAAGCTGCTGCCCTTTGGTGAACGACTCCGGCATCGGCTTGCCGTCCATCTCCGCCAGCTTCGGTTTGTGGTCGAAGAGCTCCAACTGTGATGGGCCACCGGCCATGGTGAGCCAGATGACGCGCTTGGCTTTTTGTGGCAACGGCAGGGTGCCGAGAACTCCACGAGATGCGGCATTCAAAAGCTGTGGCTGCAGGAGCGAGGCAAGCGCCACGCTGCCGAGACCTTGCGTGGTGCAGCCGAGAAAGGCGCGGCGGGTTTGGGCGGAGGTCGAGTGCATGGTTCAGCTCCTCGTAATGGTTTCGTGCAGGTTCAGGAGCACACGGGCCACGTGGGTCCATGATGCGAGCTCGCCTGGGTTCAAAGTGGGCGGGACTGGCGCTGCACCAGTCTTGAGCAGTTCTGCTGCTGCGGCGGGCTCTTTTTGATAATCGGCGAGCTGCTGGGCGAACAAGGCCGAGAGCGTCTTGAGTTCTTCCGCACTTGGCTTGCGCTGCAAGCACTGCTGAACGGCCCAGGTGATGCGCTGGCTGGCATCGCCGCTTGATTCCGTCAGGATGCGTGCAGCAAAGACGCGGGCGGCTTCGACATAGGTCGGATCGTTCAATAGAACGAGGGCCTGTTGAGGAATGTTGGAGCGGTTGCGCTCGGCTACACATTCCTCACGACTTGGCGCGTCGAAGGCGAGCATGGACGGATGCGTGAAGCTGCGCTGCCACCAAGTGTAGATGCCGCGCCGATACAGGCTTTCACCGCTGTCGTTCTGCCATTCGCGTGTGGGGAAGTTCAGGTTTTCCCAGTATTTGGCGGGTTGGTAAGGCTTCACGCTTGGGCCGCCGATTTTGGGGACGAGCAGGCCGGAGATGGTGAGCGCATTGTCGCGCACGAGTTCGGCATCCAGGCGGAAGGGGCTCTGGCGGGCGCACTCGCGGTTGTAGGGATCAGCGGCGGTGAGTGCCTTGGTGGAGGTGGAGACCTGCTGGTAGGTCGCGCTGTTCGCAATGATGCGGATCATGTGCTGCATGTCCCAGCCGCTGTCCATGAATTCACAGGCCAGCCAGTCGAGGAGAGCGGGATTTACTGGTGGCTCGCCTTGCGCGCCGAGATCGTCGAGCACCTTGCTCAATCCGGTGCCGAAGAACTGCTTCCACAGGCGGTTCATCACCGTGCGGGCGGTGAGTGGATTGTCCTTGGAAACGAGCCACTGGGCGAGGTCGAGGCGGGTGAGATCACGGCCTTCGATTTTGGGTTTCGGCAGGTAGCCGGGCAGGGCGGCCTTCACGACTTCGCCACTCTCATCCATCCAGTTGCCACGCGGAAGGATGCGAACGGTGCGCTTGTTGGTGTCGCTGATGGAGACGATGCACTTGGGCGCGTTGTTTTCGAAATCCGCCTTTTCCTTTTCGACGGTTGCGATCTTGGCGCGGAGGTCGTTGAGTTCGGGGGCGATCTGCTTGTAGGCGGCGGTGAGTTTCTGCTTTTGCCCAGGGGTGCGCTTATCGGGCGCTGTTTTGAGGATGCTGGCGATTTCGACAGCCGGGAGGGATGTGCCGGGCGCACGGATGGGCTTGGGTGAGTTGGTGGAGCTGAGACGCAGATTGGCGATCTCGTGATTTTCTCCCCAGCCAAAGTTGAGTGTCAATGTGACTGCGGCATTGGCTTCCGTGACAGGTGCGGCGAGCTCAAGGTAGAGCGACTGATCGGCACCGGAGGCACCGAGAACGCCCCAGCCATTTTCTTTCTTGTCCGCAATGCCATCAACAGCGGTGGCGGCGGGAAAGGTTTTTTGCTCAAACGTGGCGCTGGCAAAAGCGACGGGCAGCTTGTTCTTTCCACCTGTGAGAGTGACTTCGCTGAGAACGAAGTTGCCATTCGAGGCGAGGCCGATGCCGGGCAGCTTTTCTTTGAGGGCATCAAGGCGGATGCCGGTGGTGCCCAGCGGCAGCTTGGTGATGAGAGTGTAGGTCTCGGTGCCGTCGTTCTGTTTCCGCTCGTTGCGTTTGGCGTCGATGGTGGCGCGCACCACGCCTTCTTTGTCGGCCTTGAGGGCCACGTTTTTCTTGGCTGATGACGCCGTGACTTGCTTCAACGGCTGCCACATTCCGCTGGCGGTCACGGCCTCCAGTGCCTGCTTTTCCCACTGCGCCTGTGCGGGTGCGAGCTCGGGGCGCGGTTTGGCAAATTCGGCCTGCAGTGTGGTCAATCGCTCTGCAATGTCGGCTTGGCGTTTTTGACCTGCTTCATCGAGCACCATCATGCCGGGTTCACGGCGGCCAAGAATCGGCTCCTTGATGTCGGCAAAGAACGCACCCAGAGAGTAGAAGTCGCGCTGAGTCCAAGGATCAAATTTGTGATCGTGGCACTGGCAGCAGCCGGTGGTCTGGCCCATCCAGGCATTGCCGACGGAGCGGACGCGATCAGTGAGCATGCGCTGTTCGTAGTCCTTGGCCTGTGCGCCACCTTCTTCGGTGGAAAGCAACAGGCGGTTGAAGGCGGAGCCGACCCGGGTCTCCTGAGTGGCGTCCGGCAGGAGATCACCGGCAATTTGTTCGAGGGTGAAACGGTCGAAGTGTTTGTTGCTGTTGAAGGACTGGATGACGTAGTCGCGGTAAGGCCACACGTTGTGTGGATTGTCACTGTGGTAGCCGATGGTGTCAGCGAAGCGAACCACATCGAGCCAGCCGATGGCCATGCGCTCTCCGTAGTGCGGGTTTTTGAGCAGGCTTTCGACCAGCTTTGCATAGGCGGCAGGAGATGGGTCCTTTTCAAAGGCGGCCACTTCCTCCGGCTTTGGCGGCAAGCCGATCAGATCCAGGTAAAGCCTGCGGATCAAAGTCCGGGCATCGGCCTGCGGCGAAGGCTTCAGACCGATCTGCGTGAGGCGCTGCTGCACCAGCACGTCCACTCCGTTCTTGCCAGCCGGGATCGCTGCCTTCACCGGTTTCTCATAGGACCAGTGCTGCTGATAGGCCGCACCCTGATCGATCCATTTTTTCAAAATGTCCTTCTGCCGCTGCGTGAGCTTCTTGTGCGAATCCGGCGGAGGCATGAGATCATCCGCGTCCGCGGTGAAGATGCGCGAGACGAGTTCGCTCTTCGCCGCCTTGCCGGGAATGAACGCCTCCGCTTTCACGGCTTCGTCGCGGATGTCCAGCCGCAGATCAGCCTCCCGGTGCTTGGGGTCGTTGCCATGGCAGTAGAAGCAGTTGTCCGACAGGATCGGCTGCACATCGCGATTGAATTCGATCTTGGCCGGGACTGGCGGCTCGGCGGCGTGGAGGCCGAATGTGGCAAGCAGAAGAAGGCAGGTTGGTTTGGTCATAACGAGGGTGCTTTAAAAGAACGGAACCAAAGCATGGGATATTCTCACATCGCGCATGGGAAATCCGGTATTGAAGACCCAGATTTCAGACTGCTGTCGCCACCACATCCGAGACCGGATGCAAAATCGTCTCGGCTGAGATGCGCGAGGGCAGGGAGGTGAGGATGACGCAGGTCGTGTCGGTCGCCGGATCGGCCCAGGCCAGGGTGCCGGTTGATCCGCTGTGGCCGAAGCTAAGCTGTGAGCAGTTTTTGCCGAATCCTTCCGGACCCAAGGCGAAGCCGATGCCTCGACGGGCGGCGAGGCCCGGTGTGTGGTTTTGCAGCATCAGGCGTATCGTTTCCGCGCGCAGAACCTTGCCGGAGGGATGCATGAAGGAATCAAGGAAACGCGCGACATCGGCGGCAGAGCCATGCGCGCCGCCCCAGGGGGCGGCGAGGTTGCGCCAGTAGGGGCTGTTCCAATCCCACGAGGCGGCATGTGGATCACCCGCACCGGATTCGGGCGCGGCGTGTTCGGTCTGGCAGCGGATCGTGTCTTGCAGCTTGAAGCGGCCAAGGCCCAGAGCGGTGTGAGTCATGCCGAGCGGTGTGAAAACTTCCTTCGCCAGAAAATCCGGCAGTGGCGTCTTGGTGATGCGCTCAACAATTTCCGCCGCGAGCAGGATGCCCATGCTTTGATAGTGATACTTCGTCCCCGGAGCGAACAGCAGCGGAGTGCGGATCGCACCTTGCACGAATTCGGAGAGGGGTGCATGGCGGGAACGCAGCTGGGTGTTGTTCTCCAGTTGATCCGGCAAGCCGGAGGTGTGCGCGAGCAGTTGCTCGATGGTGATTTGTTTGCGTTCACCTTCGTTGAACGCCGGGATGAATTTCATCGCGGGATCAGAGAGCCGCAGTTCTCCGCGATCCGCCAGCACCATCACGCCTGCTGCTGTCAGCGTTTTCGTGATCGAGGCGAGAAGGAAAACTGCATCTGCATTTCCCGCTTTGCCAAAGGCTTGCTGAAACGTGTCTTTGCCCTGCCTCACATGCAGCACGGCGGATTCGAGAATGCCGGCATCGACTTGTTGCTGGATGATCTGGGCGGCGGCTTGCATGCGGTCAGGAGTGGTGCTGTGGCTTTTCGTCGCCGCAAGGCCGGTCAGCAAGGTCAGGATGGAGCGGCGGTTCATTGAGCAGTTTCTTTTTTTGCGGGTTCTTTGGCCTGGATGATGAAATCAAAAAGCTGGCCGTAATGCCTGCCGTCGAGCGTGATGTCCATGGGCACCATTTGCACACCAGCGATGACCTGGGCGGGATCGGCGGTGAGTTTGATCTTAAAGCTCTGGCGTGATTTCGCGGGGACAGTGCCTTCGAGGAAAGCGGGATCTGCGGTGATGCCGGGAGGAAGCTGAAGTGCGATGTGATGCTGCTGCACAGTGTCGCGGAAATTACGCACTGTGATGCTGACTTCCTGCGTGCTCTGCTTCTGGAGGTCCACACGATACGGATAGGCGCTGACCCAGTAGGGATCGTAGAGATACTCATAGTTCGCATCGGGCAGCAGCTCCTTGTATTCGCGGATGATGCGCTGCGCCCAGTCATGGTATCGCTCGATGAAAGCCTTGGGCTCGGTCATCAACACACCGTGTGCGCCCATGATGATGTCCGGCTGGAGCTTTTGCAGGTATTTGGCGGCGACGAGGTAGCCCTCATCAATGATGGCGCTGTTGCGCGCGTTGACGCATTCGTGGCCGTTCTGGGTGGGGTCGGCAGGATCGCCAAAGAGGTTGTCGCCGGTAAAGACGATCTTTTTGCCGTCGAGCTCCAGCCAGAGGGCATTGCCGAACTCGGTTTGGCCGGGCATCCAGTCGATGTGCAGCTTGTAACCTTCCCAGTCGATGATGTCACCGGCTTTGAGGATGCGGTCGATCTTGGCCTGCTCAAATCCGGCGTTGTAGGCACCGATCATCGCGGGGTAGTCGTAGTAGCGCGGGTTTTCGCATTTGTCGGCGATGGTGTCCATCGTCCAGAATTTCACACCATGATCCTTCAGAGCAGGGAAAAGCGTAAAGTGATCTCCATGCGAGTGGGAGATCCAGCAGGCGTCAATTTGCTTCAGCCCCAGAAATTCCTTCATGTCGCTGATGATGCGTTCGAGCACGAGCTTCGGAAACAAACCGCAGTCCAGCAGCAAAGCGTGGCCGCTGTCGGCAATGATGATGGCAAAGTTCTTCCCCGCCATCTCCGGGCCGAACATGTAGAGATGTGGCGTCACTTGCACGATGTAATGAGCCTTGGTGGTTTTCGTTGCCGGGTGCTGCGGACGTTTGCCAAAAGATTCCACGGGATAACCACGCACGTAATCCGGACGGAACTGGGTGAGCCGCTCCTTGTAGGTCTTGAACTGCTCCGTGGCATTTGCGATGACCGGGCCTTGTGATGCAAAGGCGGTGTCAGGCTTGAGTGCGATCAGTTTGTCCACCGTGGCGATGAGCGAATCGAGTCCCTTGGCGAAGCCGTAGTCCCACTCGGTGTCGAACCAGTTGGTCATTTTTGCGCCGTCGTGCATGACTCCACCGGTGAAGGCCCGCGTGCGCTCGCCTTGCTTCAGCATGAAACTCATTCCGCCCGGTGAGTGGCCGGGTGTGCTCACGCAGGTGAGAGTGAGGCCGTTCCAAGTGAAGGTGTCGCCATCCACGAGGCCTTTGTCGATCTTCACCGGCTGGGCAGGCGGGCGAAGATAGCTGGAACCATGAACTGTGAATTTGTCGCTGAGGCGCGGGTTCCAGTGGCGAAACTCATTGGGCGTTTCGAAGAAAGCCTGCTCTTCTTTCGGCGCAGCAACCTGAGTCGCTTGGCGGTCAAGCTTCGATGTCCCCTGGCATTGCTCGCGGTGATGATCGGTGAAGAGAACCCAATCGACCTGCTTCACGCCGATTTCCGCCAGGTGCTCCAGCACACTGCCATCGCCGAGATTGATGAGCAGTGCGCGATCATCGTGCTTCAGCACATAGACGTTGCAGGTGTCCTGCCAGAGAAAGACGTCAGGCGCCGGTTGTTGGAACTCGGCGAGCGCGAGGCTTCGGAGGATGAAGAATGCGGCGAGGAGGCGGATCATGCGACTATCAACGGCGCGAACGGGTGCTTCGCTTCAATCTCGATTGAGTTCGTTCAGCACCGCGAGAGTCATGGCTTTGACGCCGAAGGTGATTGAGGGCGCTGGGTCGGGACGATAAAACGGCGAATGAAGGCTGGGCAGGATTTCGCCGGTCGCTTTCGCCTGCTCGATTTTTTCGGGTGCGACGGTGCCGAGCCAGGCGAGGAAGACGGGGATCTTGTCGGGTGTCATCGTGTAGCGGGAGAAATCCTCTCCGGCCATCGTAGGCTTGCGTTCGATGAGGCTGGTTTTGCCAAAGGCATCCGCCCAGACTTGGGTCACGCGCGTGGTGAGTGCCGGATCATTGTACACAGAGGGAGTGCCGGGGCCGACCAGCGAGATTTCCGGCAGCAAATTCTCCGGCAGTCCGGCGGCGATGCCGAGACCGCGGCAGATGCGTTTGATCGAATCCAGCACTTGTTTGCGTGTCTCGGGGCTGGTGGTGCGGACGGTGAGGCCGAGTTCGACCTTGTCGGGGATGATGTTGCTCTTGGTGCCGCCGATGAACTTGCCCACCGTGATCACGACCGGCTCCACCGGATGCAATTCACGGCTGTCGATCGTTTGCAACGCCAGCACGATTTGCGAGGCGAGCACGATGGGGTCTTTGGTCAAGTTCGGCATCGCGCCGTGGCCACCGATGCCTTTCACGACGATGTCCACGGTGTCGGTGCTGGCCGTGGCCGGACCGCTGGTGAAGCCGAAGGTGCCGGTAGCGAGACTTGAATCGCAATGCAGTGCGAGGCAGACATCGGGCTTGGGAAAGCGTTGAAACAGGCCGTCCTTGATCATCGCCAGCGCACCCATGCCGCGCTCCTCCGCCGGTTGTGCGATGAAGACGAGCGTGCCTTTCCATTGATTTTTCGAAGCCGCGAGCGCCCGCGCCGCGCCGATCCAGCATGTCATGTGCATGTCGTGTCCGCAGGCATGCATGACGGAGACCTCGTTGCCCGCGTCATCCTTGGTGGTTGTTTTGCTGGCGTAAGGCACGGAGCCGATCTCGCGCACTGGCAATCCGTCCAGATCAGTGCGCACGAGCACCGTCCGACCCGGCCCGTTTTTCAACACGGCCACCACACCAAAACCGCCTACCTTTTCCGTCACTTCAAAGCCCGCCTTTCTTATTTCATCCGCCATGCGAGCGCTCGTTTTCTCTTCACGAAATGAAAGCTCGGGATGCGCATGCAGATGCTCATAAAGCTGGATCAACGAGGGCCGTTGTTCCTCAATGAAGGTGTCGAGAGAGTCTGCGGCGTGCAGGCTGGTGGAGAGGAGGAGAAGAGAAACGAACAGCTTCATACGGGAATGGTGGTGGTGAGGAAGCTCAGTACTACAGCTCCTTGATGAAGATGTGGCGGAACTCCACGGCGTCCTTGTGGTTTTGCAGGGTGATAGGTCCTTCAGCTGGTATGTCCTTCACGCGTGCGCCTTGGATGGCATCTTTGCCGTTGAGCGACACATCCACGCGATCTCCGCGCAGCGTGATGATGAAGCGGTTCCACTCGCCGGGGCCATTGTCGGCGCGGACACTGGGCATGGTTTTCATTCGCTCTTCCTTGGTGGCCTGCGTGTCTTTGGACTTCGTGCCCACTTCGCCACTGCCGCAGGGCTGGCACCAGATGTTGATCTGCGCCGCACGTGCGCCGCGCAGAAACACGCCGCTGTCACCCCAGGTTAGATTGTCCTTCATGATCACCTTGCCGGCGGCATCCGTATGGAACTGACCGTCGTCCATGAGCCATTGGTGCGGTTTCACCACCGGTTTGCCAGTGAGCCGCCAGTCGAGCATCAGGGTGAAGTCTTTGTATTTCTTCGAGGTGGAGAGGTTGTAGTCCTTGTCGGCCACGCGCGGTGGTTCGTCGGTGCGCAGGCGGATGACGCCGTCCGCGATCTCCCAGACGCCATCGAGATGCGGGTCATGCTGCCAGTTTGCCCATGTGCGGCCATCGAAGAGACCTGTGAAGCCCTCAGGTGCCGACTCATCCTGCGCTGCTTGGCTGCTAAAGCCCCCAGCCGTTTCGACCAGTCCAGTTAAGGTCAAAGTTTGGATGAAGTGACGCCGGGAGGCTTGGGCTGTGATCGGTGTGTTCATGATGTGGCTTCAAAAATTCAGTGAATGCTCACAAAACGCACGGGGGGAAGAATTCATGCGCAAACCGATCCCTTCAAAAAACGCGCGGGGGCCGCCAACACAGCAGGCAGTTGATAACGCCCGCTTCACCGAAATGTCGCCCGATACTCCAGTCCTTCTGCCTCGCCTCCATCAAGCTCTGTCAGATTAAGGGTCTGCTGCCACTGCCAGGTGCGGTGGCAGCTTTTGAAGACGAGCACGTTCCAGCCGGGGTTTAGTTCCACTTCGCGGGAGGTCTGGCGTTTCGGTTCCTGCGTGATGAGGTTGGAGTAAAGCCGCTGGCCGTTGAGCCAGACTGTGAGGTGAATGACCGAGCCGACACCTGAGGTTTTGAGGTCGAGCTTGAGCTTGCGCGGCTTGTCTGAACGAATCCAACCTGCGCCGTAGCCTGCCTCGAAATTTTGGCCAAAGCAGATGCCCGCGAAGTCCACGCTGCCGGGGTTGGTACCATCGGTCAGATTGATGGTGGATTGAAAAGGGCGCCATACCAGTGGAGCGCCATCCGCTTTGGCGGGGGCCTGGGTAAAGTCTTCACCGCGTTCAATGGCGAGGTCGATTGGATTGGGGGCGAGATCGGCATCTGTGGGTTTTTCCTGCCAGCCGCGCAGGATGATTCCGCTGGCAACCAGCCATGGTGGCGGCGCTGTGGGGGCCAGACCGGGTTTCAGATTGGCCAGAGTTTTGTCCAAACGCTCGGTCTTCAGCCACTCGGCGGCCTTCTCATCGCCGAGTCCACTCAGCATCGCCCGAGCGATCACGACATGGCCGGTGGGGCCCGGGTGGATGCGATCACCTGCGAGCGAGAAATCAGGCTGTGTGCGTCGGGCCTGGTTGAGCGTGTCCCAATACATCGCATTTGTCGGAATAAGGCGTGCCTTTAATGAGGTGGCGAGTTTGGTGATGCGCTCGTTCATGCGTGCCATGACGCGATTTTTCGGTGTCTCGGAGTCTTCTGTCTGGGGCGTGACGGTCGCGAGACCGATGACTTTGGGTTTCAGCCTGGCACTGAGCGTGGTGATCAGTTCACGATAGTTCGCCAGCCATTGGTCCAGGCTTTCATCCGTCTCATTCACATAAGGCGCGAGCACGTCGTTCATGCCAAGCATCACAATCATGACGTCTGCAGGTTTGGCCAGTACGGCAGCGACCTCGATGCCTTTCACATCGAGATCATGCCTCTGCTTGTCATCATTTTTGGCCAGATTCAGCCAGGCACCGACGCCCATGCCGCTGCCACCGAGCGGCACTAGATCGGGTTTTGCATCGGGATACGCCGCGGTTAAAGCCTCGCGCACTTTGAAAACATATCCCGTGTCCAACCAGCCGCCGCCCTGGCCGGTGATGCTGTCGCCGATGAAGACCACCCGTGCGTTGCCATCGAGGCTGGCAGAATCAGCGGCAATCGCGGCTGCACTGAAGAGCAGCCACGTAAAAAGTAGATGCTTCATACTGCGGAGGGGGATGGCTTACGCTGGTTTCACCGAAAAGTCGCTGTCGTCGAGCGATCGCAGCACGAGCTCACGGGGAACGCAGAAATCGTCCATCTCAAGGCAGCTCACGATGCCGTTGGCGATGTGCTCGGGTTTGAGAAAAAGCTGCTTGGGGGCCTGGCGCTGCGAGGCATCGTCCCAAAAGGCGGTGTCCACGCCGCCGGGCAGGATGGCGGTGACGCGGATGCGATGGGCGGCGGCTTCTTCGGCCAGGCCCTGGGTAAAACCGCGCACGCCCCACTTCGCGGCGCAGTAAACGGTTTCGCTGGGAATGCCACGCAGGCTGGCTGTGGAAATGACGTTGATGATGTGGCCGTGCTTGTGCGGGATCATGGCCTTCAAGGCGGCCTGAGAGCCGAGAATGGTGCCTTTTAGGTTCACCGCGAGCATGAGGTCGATCTCCTCTTCGGTGTAGTCAGGAATCCAGCGATGACGCGCGAGACCCGCGTTGTTCACCCAGACGTCAATGGGGCCGAGTCGTTCAGTGATTTGATTGACGGCTGACTGCACATCAGCGGCGCGTGAGACATCGCAGCGGATCGACAGCGCGCGCGGATGATCGAGCGCGATGTTTTCAAGATCGAGCAAAGCCACACGCGCACCGCGTGCGAGGAGGGCTTGAGCAGTGGCGAGACCGATGCCTTTGGCACCGCCAGTGACGGCGCAGACTTGGTTGGTGAGGTTCATGGTTCTTTGTTCTTGGTTCCTTGTTGTTCCAAGGGGTGTGTCATGGCCTGAATGGCGGATTCTTTGCCGTAGGCGGTGAGTACATCGCCAGGCAGGATCATATCGTCCCGGGCAGGAATGCCGGAGTGGACATGGCCATCGCGCTTGATGGCGAGGATTACGACACCTCGATCCCAGGGACGTGACTCGCGAAGAGTGCGGCCCGCGAGGTAGGTTCCCGGCGGCACCTCAATCTCGGAAACGACGTAGCCGTGCTGGATGCGCAACAGCAGCTCGTAATCGAGCGCATGCACCATGCCGGTGCGCTCAAGAGTGCGCTGGATGATGTGGTCGAGAACCTTTTGAAACCAGGTGAGGCGGGAGATGAAAAGCATCACGATGAGCCCTCCGATGAGCCAGCCGAGCATGAGCATGGTGTCGCCACCGGAACTGCTTTGCAGGAGGGTGACAATGAGCGTGGCGAGCGCGGAGGTGAGACCCACATTCCCGGCGAGAATGAGATCGCGGATGATGCGGCGGCGCACAGGGTGGTTCACGACGAGTTCCGCCTCCTTGGTGGTGAACCCGACGCCGAAAAAGGCGGAGTAAGCCTGAAAACTCGCCGTGTCCCAGCTGATGCCGGTCATCATCAGCGCCGTCGAACCTACGCGCACCGCCAGCAGCGAGACGAGGGCAATGACGAACAGTGCGATGACAGGAGCGACCATGAAGGAAGACGACGAATGACTACATCAGAATGACGCTGGATCAGAGGTGCTTCTCGCTGATGGATTTGTCGTGGTCGTAGATTTGCTCCTTCGTCTGATGGCCCTTCATGTCCCAGTAGCGGTTGAGGCCATGGCGCTGACCGTGGTCAAAGTTGGTTTCTGCGGACTGCTGGCCGTTCTCGTACCACTCCTTCATGACGCCGTGCATCTTGCCGTCGATGTAAGGGTATTCACCGGCGGTCTTGCCGTTGGAGTGTTTTCTGCGCGCGAGTCCGGTGTAGGGCTTGCGCTTGTAGGTCGCTTCTTTGCCTTCATTCAGCATTTCGAAGTTTTTGTCGTCGAAATCGACTTCGGCGGGCTGCTGTTTTTCGCAGGAGGCGAAGCAGAGAGCACAGAGCAGGAGGGTGAGGAGCTGTTTCATACGCGCAGGTTGGAGATGGCGCGTGGGTTTTCAACTCGCAGCGCGACTCACTTTGCCACCACCGCCTGCTTCCACTCTGCCGGTGCTCCCGGCAGCGTCTCGGCGAGGATGCGGCGAATGTGGCCGCGTTCGGTGGTGGTGAGGTAGTCGTAATGACCGGTGGTGTCCTGGCCTTCAAGAACAGTCCAGAGGCGGTGAAGGACTGTTTCCTTGAGCGGGGCGGTGAGGTGCTGGAAGGTGAGGGAATAGACCATGTAGCTGCAGCGGTATTTGAAAAGGCGGTGCAGGAGCTGAAAATCCTTCAAGCTGCGGCCGTCGCTGCTCTGCGGGGCGCGTTTGGTGAAGGCGGTCTGGAAGGCTGGATCTCCCTCGATGCCGCCTTCGGGCAGGGCGGCTTCGTCTTTAAAGAGCAGGGCTTCGATGACGTCCTCTGCGGCATGGTCAATGATGCGGCGCGCGGTGCCGGTGGGTTCGCTCATGACGGTTTCGCCCAGTTCGCGTTGAAGGCTGGTCTGCATGTGCATGGCGCGAAGAGCGGCGTGGTTCGCCTTGGTGAGGATGTTTTGCACCGAGGTTTGATGCTCCAGCACCATGAGGGCGACGATGTCACTCTGCTTGCGCTTGTAGGGGGTGACGTCGAAAAACTTGGCGAGGTTGGTGATGTTGGCACCGGCCTTGAAGTCGATGTCGATGGTCTGATCGTTTTTCTCGGCGGCGGTGACGTTGCCACGATGCAGGACACTGCCGTGTTTGCCGGTGACGTACCAGCCGCCCCAACGGTCGCTAAACGGTGTCGTCGAATCGACGACTGTGCTGCCCTGGCTCATGATGGGATGGCCTTCGGGGCCGGGATACACGGAGCGCACAATGACGCCGGGCACCTCGGGGGTGAAGGGGCCGCCGTGGCAGCTCAGGCAGCTGTTGTCGCGCTGAAAGTGCAGGGGTTTGCCGGGCTCTTCATCAGGATCGAGCAGATAGAAAATGGGTCCGAGCTTCGGATCAATGGTTGCGACCTCGATCGAGCCCCCGAGGCAGTAGCCAACGTAGGCGTTGTCACCGAAATAGACCACGCGGGGCGTTTGCGGGCTTATGCGATCATTCTGCTTGCTGGTCTTGGAGAAGACCATGACCTGCGACTCCTGCGGGATGTCGAACTGCTTCATCACATCGCGCAAAACAGTCCAGGCATCGGTGCGGTCGATTTTGACCTTGCCTACGGCCATGAGGTTTTCGAGGCGCTGAGTGGCGTCGTTGGGTGTGGTATCGGAGTAGCGGATGGGGGCGTTTTCATACTCATCCTCGGCGTGGAGGATGAGAAATGACGAAGTCAAAATGGCCAGGCTCAACTGCAAGAAGGATGAGCGCTGCGTCGGAGACTTGGAGGCAGGGGTGTTCATGGCTGATAATTCGATTTTCGTCATTGCTGCGGCAGCAGCCTTTCCTTGATGTCTCTGCCAGCGGAGCCGCTGACGAGGTCGCGCAGCGTGTGGCGGTCGAGAGCTTCGTAAAAGGCGTTCACGGCCTGAGCTAGCGCTCCCTTGAGACGACAGGATCCGTTGATTGCGCAGGTGTTGTGCTTCTTGTCGAAACACTCGACAATGAAAGGTGTGTCCTCCGTGCGGCGAACGACCATGCCAATGCGGATGTCCTCCGGCGGCATGCCCAAGACGATGCCACCACCTCTGCCACGGCGGGTTTCGAGGTAGCCGAGCTTCGCAAGGAAGTTCACCACCTTCACCAGATGGTGCCGGGAGATGTCGTAAGCTTCAGCGGCTTCGCTGAGAGAAAACGTTTCCCCCTTCAGCGCGGCAAACATGAGCACGCGCAGGGAGTAATCTGAGAAAAGACTGAGTCGCATGTCTCGATTTACGAGCACATGGGGTTAAACTTGCATATGGCATGCATGTTTAAACAAGCCGCGACAAGAGACGCGCAGTGGAGGGCAAAATTGGCCTAATGTGATCACAAAAAAGCCCGGAGGTTGAGCCTCCGGGCTTGGAGATCCGATCTGAGAGAAATTACTTCTTCTTGGCGGGAGTGTGGCTTGCGCAGCAGGCGGCGGTGCTCTTCTTGGCGGCAGGAGTGCAGCAGGAGGAGCAGTTTTCTTTCTTCTTGGCGAAGACGCAATGGCCATTGGCGCAGCTGCTCAGCAGGAGGCCGGAGGAAATGAGGGCAAGAGTGAGAAGTGATTTCATAGTGTGTGGTGTGTATGTCTTGTGACTGGCAAAGGCCGAATGACCTTTGAGCAGAATTAAGAGTGGGAATAAAACGAGTTATTTCATGCAATCTCAAGAATAATTGAAAAATCGCCAAGATCTTGGCTCTGTTCACAGGCATGAAAAAGCCCGGAAGGGTCGCTTCCGGGCTTCAAAAGGCGAATGAATCACCTCACTGGAATCAGCCTTCCTTGAGGGACTCCACTTTCTTGTGGGAGCTGACGGCGGTCACTTTCTTGCCGACGAGCTTGTCAGCGCCGGTGACGGCAGCGGTAAGGGTGAGAGTGACGTCTTTGCCGCCAGCGTCGATCACGATGGACTTGGAGTCAGCGTTAACGGACTTGAGCTTGCCGCTGGTGGTTTCGGTTTTGCCGCAGCCTGCGAAAGCGGACACGGAGAGGCCGAGGACGGCGAGGGTGGTGAGGATGGATTTCATGTTGAGTTTGAGTGTGGTTAGCTTTCCGTCAGGAAGTGACCGAGCGGATTTGCACCTATTCAAAACGAAAGCAGCCCCCCCTGACAATCAAAAAATGTGGGGTTTTTGAAAAAAGCTCGTCACAAGGCCCCGGCCTGTGCCACGCTGGCAGGATGAAGAACTTGGCAACCAGCCTCTGCGTGCTCTCTTTTATGGCTTTTATAGCCCCCTGCCTGGCTCATCCGCTGCCGGATGTGGCGGTAAGGGCAAATTTTGAGCAAAACGGGGATTGGATGATTCAGGTGGAGATCGACCCGCGCAGCTTTCAGCCGGACCCCAATGTGGCACCCTACCTTACCAATGCCGACTTGGGCGTCACCCCGGCGGAACAGCAGGAAAAACTCAAGGCCCAGGCCCGTGAGTATGTGAAAAAGGTGGTCGAGGTCGTTCTCGATCCAGTGGCGGAGGTAAAGCCCGATCTTGCCTGGGAGTTTACCGCAGCGGAAAATGCGCCGCTGAAACTGCCTGAAGACCCGGTCATGCTCACCGGCACCTGGCGCACGAAGCTTCCTGGTGGCAGCACGGGCTACTCGATCAAGGCTCTGCCGACGGGAACACTGAGCGTGCTGTATCACAACACCGCCTTGGGCAAGAAAGTGGAGCGTTACCAAATCCTCTTTCCCGGTGAAACGAGCTACGTGCTGGATTTGAAAACATTCACGCCGCGCACCAAGGCGCCGCCGCCCATCACGGCAGATTCCGTGCAGGCCGCTGCAGCGCTGGATGGCGCGGATCCCATGTGTGCGCTGTGCGGCACCGGTTCAGACGGAGGGTATTTTCTGCCAGTGGTGATTTCCGTGGCAGGCATAGTCGGACTCGTCGCCTGGCTGAGAAAGAAGCGAACGGCTTGATCCTCAGGGGCAACTTCCGTTTGCGCCGCCATCGTGTCCGCGTAAATGCCGCGCGTGAAACAGGCATTTGTATTGGGAGCAGGCATTGGTGAGAGGCTGAAACCGTTGACGGAGCAGCTTCCGAAGCCGCTAGTGCCGGTGTTTCACCGGCCGCTGATCACCTATGCATTTGATCGCCTGATGGCGGCTGGTGTGTCACGTCTGGTGGTAAACACTCATCACATACCGGAAGCTTATGCCGAGGCCTTTCCCGATCAAAGTTACAAGGGCACGCCGATCCAGTTCCGTAATGAGAGCCCGGTGCGCCTCGAAACCGCCGGCGGCATTGCAAATGTGCGTGATCTGCTCGGAAACGAGCCTTTCCTTGTCTACAACGGCGACATTCTCACTGATCTGCCCCTGAAGCCACTGCTCACCGAGCACCGTGAAAACGGCAATCTCGTCACCCTGGTGCTGCGCAGCCATGGGCCGTCGCTGCATATCGCTTTTGATCCTCGGCGCGGTCTCGTCACCGACATCCGCAACAAGCTCGGCACAGGTGACGAAGGGAAATACCTCTTCACCGGCATCTACGCCTGCGATCCGGCCATTCATGACTGGATCACTCCAGGCAAGGTGGAGTCAGTCATTCCCATCTTTCTTAACATGATTCGATCCGGGGCGAAACTCGGCGCCGTCGTGATTGATGAGGGCAGTTGGTGGGATTTGGGCAGCCGCACGGCCTATTTATCAGCGCATTCAGCTTTGAACGGCATGTATGGCCCTGCGATCGATCCCGCAGCGCAAATCGAAGCCGGAGCCGTGCTGCGTGGCATCAATGTCATCGGTGCAGGAGCCGTGATTGAAGCCGGGGCTCAACTGGAAGACAGCATCGTCTGGCCCGGCGGCCGAGTTAAGGCGGGTGCAGATCTGAAGCGCTGCATCGTCCGCAGCGGCATCACGGCGGCGGGGAGCGCTGAAGACGTCGATTTTTAGGCGATAATTGCTTTGTGTTGGACATTCAGCGTCCGCATTCGTCATTCTACGTTTCCCCGCCATGCTCCCCGAACACGAGGCTTTGCTCATATTCACCCGCGAAAAGTTCCCTGAACTGAACGCCACGCCATGCGATGTGGAGGTGATTCTCAAGGGGGCCTCCGACCGCCATTTCTATCGTCTCAAGTGGCAGTCTGAGCGGGAGCCGATGATCCTCATGGTTTATACGCTGGCGCGGCGCGACAATCCGAAGTTCGTTCCCGCCACCTATCGGCTCAGGAAAATCGGTGCGCATGTGCCGCAGGTGTATGCCTTCGATGAGCAACGCCTTTGTGTCTGGCTGGAGGATCTGGGACGCATCGACCTGCAGTCCTTCAACGACCACCCCTGGGAACGGCGTTTACCACTTTATCAGGCAACCCTGCGTGAGGCGGCCAAGTTCCATGGCGTGGGCGAAAACACCCTCACACCGGTGGACATCAACGAACTCGAGCCCAGCTTTGACGAGGAGCTCTACGAATGGGAGCAGGGCTACTTCCTCGAGCACTTTGTAAGGGGCTACCTGGGACGCGAGTTTTCCAATGTCGAATACAGCGCCGCTCATGACACGCTCCGGCAGCTTCGCCGCCGCCTTGCCGACCTGCCGCGCTGCCTGGTGCATCGGGATTTTCAAAGCCAGAACGTGCTCATACGCGGTGAGGACGCGTGGCTGGTTGACTACCAGGGCCTGCGCCTTGGCCGCGCGGAATACGATCTCGCCTCGCTGCTCTACGACCCCTACGTGAGCCTCGCGAAGACTGAGCGCGCCTGCCTGCTGAGCTACTATGCCGAGCATCGCGGCCTGGTGCTCCATGACGTGAGTGAAGTGTTTTACCTCTGCGCGGCCCAGCGGCTCATGCAAGCGCTGGGGGCTTACGCCAACCTGAGCCGCAATCTCGGCAAACCGCAGTACGAGCATCACATTCCGGCTGCGGTGTCGAATCTGGCAGAAGTTTGCGCCGAAGGGCAGGGGCTGCACGAGCTTCGCACGTTTTTTGCCGGTGGGCTGTGATCTACCGGCCAGATTGGATGTCCTAGGCTGCCATGAGATTAGAAATTAACGGGACAGGAAGGAAAGCCAAATGCGAAATCGCATTGCTCTCACCTGCTGGATAGGCTCTAAATGACTTACCCCAACTGCCGCATGTCCGAAACCGCCGCCGCCACGCCGACCACCGCGCCCAGCAAGCGTCGCGTTTTCGCATCCCGTTTGTTCAGCACCCTGCTGCTGTGGTCCCTCCTGACCCTGGCCTTTTTGCAGTGGCAGAACACCTGGCTGATCATCGCCATCACGGGTTTTTTTGGCGTGTCTGGTGCCGTCGAGTATTTCCGGCTGCTGCGCAATGATCCGCAGGCGCGCTCCTTCAATGCGCTGGGCTTTGTCATCTGCATTGTTTACTGGGGGGTGGTTCTCTGGTACACGACTTCCCGCCACAAAGCTCCCCCCATGGAGTTTGATCTCGCGGCGCTCACTGCCAGCGTGCACGGCTCCTTCATTCTCTGCTACCGCCATCAGCTCGAAGGCGCGTCCACCTTGCAGCGAATCTTTAACACCGTCTTTGGCACCGTCTACACCGTCATCTTCTTCGGCTTCATGGTGCGGCTCATGTACTTCCATGCGGATGGCAAGGGCATCACAGACATCTTCCTCGTGCTCTTCCTCATCATGGTCACGAAATTCAGCGACATGGGCGCCTACGTGGTGGGCGTGCTGTTCGGGAAGCACAAAATGATCCCGCACATCAGCCCTGCGAAATCGTGGGAGGGCTTTGTCGGCGCTTTCATCGGCTCTTTCGGCGCCGCTGCGGTGCTGCTGGCCACCATTCCCGAAAAAATCGCCCCTATCACCTGGGTGCATGGAATGATCCTCGCACCGCTGCTCTGCGCCACTGCCGTCACTGGGGATCTGGCTGAATCCGTGCTCAAACGCTGCGTGGCCATCAAAGACAGCGGTCACGCGCTCCCCGGCATCGGCGGCATCCTGGATCTCACTGACAGCCTGCTCTTCACCGCGCCGGTGTTTTATTTTTACTTGTCCGCCATCGCACGATAAGCCAAAGCAAGCATTCGTGATGCGCAAAGTTCTCCTCCTCGGCTCCACCGGATCCATCGGCACCAGTGCCCTCAAAGTCGCACGCGACATTCCCGAGCGCATGCAGATCGTCGGTCTGGCAGCAAATTGCAGTGTCGAGGCGCTTGTGGAGCAGGTCCTTGAAACCGGCGTAAAGCAGGTTGCCCTCACCGATGCTGCTGCCGCGGAAAAAGCACGTGCGCTGCTGCCCTCAGATGTCGTGGTCCACACCGGCACGCAGGGGCTGGTCGATCTTGTGAACGAATCCGATGCCGACATGGTGCTCGTCGCCATCGTTGGCACCGCCGGCCTTGCGCCAGCGCTCGCCGCTATTGAGCGTGGTATGCATCTGGCCGTGGCCAGCAAGGAAATCCTCGTCATGGCCGGGGAAGCCGTCACTGAGGCCGCGAAACGCAAAGGTGTGAACATCCTGCCCGTGGACAGCGAGCACAACGCCATCTTCCAGTGCCTCGAAGGCCACCGGCACAGCATCGTCCAGCGGATTCTGCTCACCGCCAGCGGCGGCCCCTTCCGCCAGTTGCCTGCCGATCAACTGCCCAGCGTCACCGTGGCGCAGGCGCTGAAACATCCCACCTGGACCATGGGCCGCAAGATCACCATCGACAGCGCCACCCTTTTCAACAAGGGCCTGGAAATGATCGAGGCCAAGTGGCTTTTCGATGTGCCGATGGACAAGATCGAGGTCGTCGTGCACCCGCAGAGCATCGTCCACAGCATGGTCGAATTTGCCGACAACAGCGTCATCGCCCAGCTCAGCCACAGTGACATGTGCTTTCCGATCCAATACGCGGTCACCTGGCCTGACCGTGTGACGAACAATCTCAAGCCGCTCGATTTTGCCAAAGTCGGCGCATTGCACTTCGAAGCGCCCCGAGTGGACGATTTCCCCGCGATCAACCTCGCCCGTCACGCTGGGACTGTCGGCGGCACCCTGCCTGCCGTCCTGAATGCGGCCAACGAAGTCGCCGTCGAAGCATTTCTTAACGGTAAGATTTCATTCCCCGGCATCTGGCAGACAGTTGAGCGCGTTATGACGGCGCATCAGACGGTTGAGCATCCAGATCTTGAGGCGCTCATCGAGGCGGATGCGTGGGCGCGGCGAAAAGCGGCTGAATTGATCTGATTCGAGGCCAGGTCGGAGTTTCCAAAAACTCTCCAAAAATATCCTCGCCCCTGCGGGGGGCGTGCTACTCTCACGGCGAACCCACTGTTCGCCATGAAAACCTCTTTCAGCCTCGCGCTGCTGCCAGCCATGACGCTGGCGTTTGTTGCTGTCTCTGCCATCTCTCACGCGGCTCCGCCTAAAGGCCGTTCTGAAACAAAAGCGCCGCCACCGCAGGAACTGCATGCGGACATCACCATCAATCCTGTGGAGCTTGCGCCGGATTCAACCATCGAAGTCGTGTTTCCGACGGCGATGGTGGCGAAGGATCAAATCGGCAAAAACGCGACCACCTCTCCGCTGGTCATTCTGCCAGATCTGACCGGCACGTTTGAGTGGACGAGCACCCGCAGCGGTCAGTTTCACCTGACGCAGGCACCGAAGTTTGCCGCCAGCTACGAGTTCAAACTGCGCACCGGTTTGACGGACCTCGCGGGCAAACCCCTGGCAGCCGAAAAGCTCGACTCTGTGGAAAGCGCCCGTTTTCGCATCATTGACCAGCATCCGCGCTGGTTCGACGATGATGCGCAGAATCGCACCCCGCGCTTTCTCTTTGAGTTCAACGACAGCGTGACGCCTGCAGAGGTCGTCAAGCACATCAAGTTTGTCTCTGAATCATCGCCGCAGCCGGTCGCTGCCAAGATCCGTCACGCCACGGGCAAGGACTTCACCCGCATGGGCACCGAGCCGCAGGCGACTTGGGCGGAGGAAATCTCCAAGGTGAAGCCTTCCGTGGGAGATGATGCGGCCCGCCTCAGCGCCATCATCATTGAGCCTGAAACTCAGCTCTCCATTGGCAAATGGCGCCTCACCATCGCTGAAACCCTCAGCAATACCTCCGGCGTCAATCAGATCGCCACGGGGGATGACATCCAGCTCGGTGAAATCAAACCGTTCGAGGTGCGCGAAGTCGAAGCGCACACGCCGTTCGACAGCGACTACTACATTGATGTCGATTTCAACAAGCGCCTCCTGCCGCCGACCAATGATGAAATGACCAAGGAGATGGTCGAAGCTTTTGCGCAAAAGCTCGCGCCATTCGTCACCATTCGGCGCACATCACTTGGGCAAAAACTGGCCTCGGTGGTTCACAAGGATGAAGGTCCGCTGACGGGACTCAAGGTCGAAATTCAAGGCCGCACGCTGCGCTTCACCGGGCCTTTCGAAGTGAACAAGAAGTACACCGTTACAGTCGATATGGCGATGACTTCGGGGGACAATCTGCCGCTGCAGGCGAACTACAAAAACGAAGTCACCTTCATTCCCAATCCTCCCTACTTGGCCGCGCCAACCTTCATCAATGCGCAATTGGCCAAGGGTGATGCGAATTATGAATTTAGCGCCGCAAACGTGAAGCAGGTGCGGGTGCGGGCGAAACGGCTCAACGGTCCCGAACTGCTCAAAGCTCTCGATGAATACCGCGCCTATCGCACAGCCTATTACGGCAACGACAAACAAAAGGCGGCTTACAAGACTCAGTCCATCGACGCCTACCCCGGCACACAGGTGTTTGACCGCAGCTTTCCAGTGAACAAGCCGCTGGATCACAGCGAGATCCTGAAGCTGAACTGGCGCGAAGTGCTCGGCGATTTCCCTGCTGCGCCGCTGTTCATCGAACTCGAAGGCACTGCTGCTGATGGGATCGAGCAGAAAGGCGTTGTCACCCAGACGCTCGTGCAGTTCACCGATCTGGGCATCATGCAAAAGAGCAATGATCGCGAGTCGATGATCTTCGTGACCTCCCTGGAAACAGGCAAGCCTGTGCCAGGCGTGCGTCTCACCCTTGTCGACACCGATTTAAAACTCATCGGTTACGGTGACACCGACGCCAGCGGCATCGCCACCGCTCCGGGGGCCACACCTGCATTCGTGCTTGCTGAAAAGAACGGGGATTGCGCCGTCATCGAGTGCAACGCCAGCAGCATCTCCATTCCCTACGACATCTCGCAGGCCTATGAAAACGTCTGGCAGCCGCAGCGGCGAACGTTTGTTTTTTCTGATCGCCCACTCTACAAGCCCGGTGACACTGCGCATTTCAAGGCTCACACGCGGCTGCTCATCGGTGATGATTTGAGCCTCGATCAAGCACCCGCCCAGGGGCGTCTCGTGATCCGTGATCCGCGCTACCGCATCGTGATCGACAAACCGGTGACGTTCACCGCCGGCGGTGCCTGGGCGGATGATCTTGTGCTGCCGACCGGCCCTGCAGGCTGGTATGATCTTTCGATCAACCTCAAGGCGGCCAATCCGAACAGTCAGAGCAATGACGGTGGCGGCATGACCTTCCGCATTGATGACTACAAGCCGAACACCTTTGAGGTGAAACTGGACACGAAAGCCATCAAGTATCAGCCCGACCGCATTCATGTGCCGCTCAGTGCGAACTACTACATGGGCAAGGCTCTCTCCGTTGCCAAGGTGCAGTGGAGCGCAAACTCGCAGCATGAATACGAAGCGCCGGAGTCCTACCGTCAGTATCATTTCGGCGAAGCACCTTTGTGGTCACACTATGCCCAGGATCGTGATGCCGATGGCGACTACGCCGGGCATGAAAATGACGATGTGGAGAACGAGTGGTTCGTGAATGGCAATCTCTTCCTGGCGGAAGACGGCAGCGCTACGCTCGAAATGCCGCAGCCGCCGCCAGACCGCGCCGCACTGCCACAGCGCGTGCGGGTGAATGCTGAAGTCACTGACATCAACGAGCAGACCATTAGCTCCACCGCTGAATTTGAAGTCCCCGGTGCGAATTTTCTCCTGGGCCTCAAAGGTCCTGATTATTTCGGCAGCGCTGGCAAGGCGCTGCAGCTTGAAGTCGTCGCGATTGATTCCAAAGGCGCTCCTGCCGCAGGCACTGTGCACGTGGATTTCAAAGTCGAACGTCAGGAATACCACACGCTCAAAATCGCCACCGCTGGTGGTGGATCGACGACCAAGGACCAGGTCATTCTGCGTGAGGAACTGAAGCAGAGCTTCGATTTGAAAGCCGTCACCGCAGGTTCCGCTCCCTCGGTCACTGTTCCGTTCACTCCCGCCAGCGGCGGTGTGTATTTCGTTACCGCGGAGTCGGTGGATGCCAAAGGCACGAAGGTGCTTTCCCGCATGCCGTTCTATGCAGTCGGAGGCAAAGAGTTCCCATGGGCGATGGAGGACGGCAACCGCATGAACCTCCAGCCCGAGAAAACCACGCTCAAGCCTGGTGAGGATGCTGTCATCGTGGTCAAGACACCCATCGCTGGCACTGCCCTCGTCACCGTGGAGCGCAACAAGCTGCATCGCCAGTTTGTGACCGAACTCACGCTCGAAAATCCGATCATCCGCGTGCCGCTTGGCGAAGACGAGTTCCCCAATGTCTTCGTCTCCGTCATCGTCATCCGTGGTTCTGCCGCCAGCACCAAGCAGCACAAGATGCCTGAGTATCGTGTCGGATACTGTGCTCTGACGGTTGAGTCGGATGCGAAGGAATTGAAGCTCGCAGTAAAGCCGGATCATGATGAAGTGCGTCCTGCGGAAGATGTGAAAATCACCACGACGATCACCGATGCCAAAGGCGCAGCCGTCGCAGGTGCTGACGTGACGCTCTACGCCGTCGATGAAGGCGTGCTCAGCCTGATGAAGCATGAGACGCCTGATCCTTCCGCGTATTTTCACGCCGAGCTTCCGCTTGCCATCGACAGCTTCACCTCCTTCGACAATCTGCTGTCTGAAGAGGCTTCTGCTCGTGACCGTGGCAACAAGGGCTTCGTTGTCGGTGGTGGTGATGGTGACGGCAACGGGCCGGACGCTAACATTCGCAAAAATTTCATCGTCACGCCGCTGTGGCTTGCCTCCGGGATCACAGATGCACAGGGCAGGTTGACTGCCAGCGTCACCGCGCCCGACAATCTCACGCGTTATCGCATCATGGCCGTCGCCGCGCAAGGCGTGGATCGTTTTGGCAGCGGTGAATCCGCCTTCAAGATCAACAAGCCGCTCATGATTGAGCCCGCCGTTCCGCGTTTCGCCCGCCTGGGGGATGAATTCCTCGTCAAAGCCGTTGTTCATAACACCACGCCAAACGCCGGCGCGGTAGAGGTCACGCTCGAACTCGATGCCACGGCGAACTTCATTCAGGAGAAACGTGATTTTGTTCCTGCTTCGCTCAAGGTCGATGCCGGAGGCAGTGCCAAGCAGCAGAAGATCATCCTGCAAATCAAAGCCGGTGAGACCGCCGCCACCGCTTTCCCGGTGCAGTTTGTGCAACTAGGCACCGCGAAATGGAAATGGACCGCACGTGGCGTGAACTGGCCTGCTGCAGCCAGTGACGGCACAGAGTCGACCTTTGAGGTGAATCATCCCGTGCCTGAGCTGCGCTACGTGAGTTACACGCGGCTCAAAGCCGATGAACCGAACGAAAACCTCATCAAGGATGTGAACCCCGCGCTGCTCGAAGGCGAAGGATCGCTCTCGCTCGGCATCAGCAACAGCCGCCTGTTTGAGGCCCGCGATGCTCTCGATTACCTGCTGCACTATCCGTATGGCTGCGTTGAACAGACGACCTCGGCCACGATGCCCTGGCTCGCCCTCGGTAAATACGAGCCGCTCTTTCCCGATCAACTCGGAGGCGGCAAAGCCAAGCAGGTCGTGCAGGCCGGCGTGGACAAACTCCTGCAAATGACCACGGATGAGGGTGGCCTCGCTTACTGGCCCGGTGGCACCGAGTCCAGTTTCTGGGGCAGCGCTTACGGCGGCATGATGCTGCTGCGCGCGCGCGATCAAGGCGCTGATGTGCCTGCGGATGTGATCAACAAGCTCGTCGAGTTCCTCTCGAAGAAGCTGCGTGGTCTTGATGAAGAAAAAGACCTCTACAACATCACCGATTCCGCTCTGGCACTCTACACCCTCGCTAAGGCAGGGAAGCCTGAACCCGCGTACCAGAACCTGCTTTTCGGCAGACGTGAACACCTGCCTGAAATCGCCAGGCTCTACCTCGCGCTCTCCATGTGCCTGAGCAGCGCTCCCGAGCAGCAGATCAAGGACACGCTCGGCTGGAAACCTGTCGAGCATCCCGCGCCTGCGAAGGCAGACAGCAAGGCCAAGGTCGCCAATGCCAAGTCCAAAACCGTGGCCAAATCCAAATCCAAATCCAAAACGGAAACGAAGGCCAAGGCTACACCCTCGCCAGCACCACGACCTGTCGTTTGGAGCCACTGGGCCGGCAACGGTGCGAACAAGGCGCTGCGTTTGATCTGTTACACGCACCTCGGCCTCACTGAAGACGCGGAGAATCTTGCCGTGTCGATCCTGCAATCGCGCAATGGGCGCGGTGAGTGGGGCAACACCTTCACCAATGCCTGGACGCTGACCGCCCTGGCCGCCTATGAACGCAGCCTGAAAAAGGTCGGCGAACCGCTAGCTGCGACGGGGCATTGGGATACCCAGGCCATTCCGCTCAATCTTGCCGCAGGGTTCTCCAGCACGCGTGTGAATTTCGCGCTCAATCAGGCGCTCAGTGCCAAACCGCTTAGTGTTGAACTCCCCGCTGGCCGCGAGATCTACGGTCGCATCGAAGCGCGCAGCTTCCCACCTCAGCGCGCTTTTGCCGGTGAGAACAAAGGCTACGCCATCGAGCGCAGTTACGAAGAACTGAACATGGACGGCTCCACCTCCGGAACCGATGATCTCCGCGTCGGAGACATGGTGGTCGTCACGCTCAAGATCGAGATTGGAGGCGGTGATCGCTACCTCGCCATCGACGATGCTTTGCCTGCCGTTTTCGAAGCCATCAATCCCGAATTCGGTACCCAGAGTGAACGTGAAGGCGACCAGTTGCCCGACGGCACCCAAGCCTGGTTCTGCGACCACCGCGAAATCCGCACGGACCGCGCCCTGTTCTTCACCGACTTCGCACCAGCCAAAGGCAAGTTCAGCCTGCAATACCTCGCCCGCGTCATCGCCGAAGGCGACACCACCGCCCCGCCCGCCCGTATTGAAGCGATGTATCAGCCTGATAAATACGGCCTCAGCCCCACACAACGCATTCGTACGCTGCCTTCGGGAAATACGAAGGTGGCAGGGAAATAAAATCGTGCGCTCACTTTCTGTATGTCATCGCGCTGGTTGCTCCTGCTGATCCCGCTGTATTTTTTAAGTTTGGCGGTTAAAGCAATCAAGCATGGCAGGATTCAGAGTGCTTGGCGGGGAAAAACCGATGCTTTTTATCGCCATAGTGATCCATGGATGTTTTGGTTTTTGACAGCCACATTCATCGGCATGTCCATCATCATATCTTTTTGTATCATTATTGCCTCTGCTGCATCAGTTAAACCGTAGTTTCCTTCATTGTCCGCCACATCTGCAATCTCACAAATTCGCGCTTCCTTCCCGGAGCAGGGCTTCTTTGCGGAGAAGGAATGGGTGCTTTCTCCAGAAGCGTTCGCCTTGGATACGGCAACGGTGACGTTGATCCGCAATCTGGGACCTGCGCTGCGGGCGTTTCAGCGCGCATGCAATCGGTTGTACTTCGATGAGACTTATCCCTGGGTAGCAAAGCTGCTGGATCAGGGCAAGCCACAGCGGGTTACCGATTTGGGGCGCAATCCACGCTGGCATGAAGACCTGCCGCGCGTGCTGCGGCCGGACTTGGTGCTGACGGAAACCGGGGTGACCATCTCGGAGCTGGATTCGCTTCCCGGCGGCATTGGTTTAACGGCTTGGCTGAATGAGACCTACGCAGCGTTGGATCAAGACGTGATCGGTGGAGCCACTGGAATGATTGAGGCATTTGCCGCTGCGTTTCCGAGCGAGGACATCCTCATCTCGCGTGAATCGGGCGATTACCTGCCTGAGATGAGCTGGCTGGCGGAGCGGCTGGGGCGTCGCGCATTGCGGCCGTGGGAGGTGCAGCCGTATGAACTCAATGGCGCTGCGATTTACCGCTTTTTCGAGCTGTTTGATCTCGCGAACGTCGAGAACGCCGATGTGATGCTGCGCATGGCGGAACGTGGTGAGCTTAGGTTTACGCCGCCGATCAAAGCTTGCCTCGAAGAGAAGCTGTGGCTGGCGTTGTTTTGGTCGCCCGCACTGGTGGATTATTGGAGCTCGGCACTCAGCGCTGAGCATCTGACGCTCTTGCAGCAATGCATCCCGATGGGCTGGGTGGTCGATCCGGTGCCACTGCCGCCTTTTGCGGTGTGGCCGAAGCTCGAAATTCAGAGCTGGCATGAAATGAAAGCCTTCGGTGGCAAGCAGCGGCAGCTCGTGCTGAAGATCAGCGGTTTTTCGGAGCGTGGCTGGGGCTCGCGAGGGGTGTTCATCGGGCACGATTTGTCACAAGAGCAGTGGGGCACGGCGATTGATGAGGCTTTAGCTAGCTTCCCGACGAATCCTTTCGTGTTGCAGGAGTTTCATCGCGCCAGGGTGGTGACGCATCCGGCCTGGGATGAAGACAAGCAGGCCACGCGGGCGATGCAGAGCCGGGTGCGGTTGTGCCCTTATTATTTTGCTACGTCTGAGGAAGACAATGACCCGGCGCTCGGCGGGGTGCTGGCCACGGTCTGTCCGGCGGACAAAAAAATCCTCCACGGCATGCGGGATGCGATGATGCTGCCTTGCGTTGCGAGGTGATTTCCGCTCCATTGGCGGCACCATGAAGCTCATTCCCGCCCTTCTGTTTGTCTCTTCGTCGCTTTTTGCCGCCGAACCGATCGTTGTGAAACTTTGGCCGGGAGGTGCGCCAGAACAGCCCGGGGTGAAGATCGAGGCTGAGAAGGAAGTGCCGAAAAAATCGGCAGATGATGTGCAGCGCATCACGAACGTGACCGATCCCATGATCACGGTTTTCAAACCGGAGAAACCAAACGGCACGGCGGTGATGGTGTGCCCTGGCGGTGGCTACGGCATTCTCGCTTATGAGCATGAAGGCTCGCAGGTGTGTGAATTTCTCAAACAGCATGGTGTCACCGGCATTCTGCTCAAATACCGTGTGCCGAAGCGTGATCCGAAGGACCCAGGCCGCGAGGCTTTGCAGGATGCACAGCGCGCGATGGGCATCATTCGTCATCACGCAGCAGAGTGGGGTCTCAAGCCGGATCGCATCGGCATTCTCGGCTTTTCAGCCGGCGGGCATCTGACCGTGATGACGGCGTTGCATGCGAATGCGCGGACTTACACGACTGATCCTGCGCTTGATGTCGAGGACGCGACACCGAATTTTGCCATCCCGGTTTACCCGGCCTACCTCGTCAGCAAGGAGGACATCACGCATCTGCTGCCAGGTTTTGAAGTCACCGCCAAATCGCCGCCAATGTGCTTCATTCACGCCAATGATGATCCGTGGCCTGCAAGCGCGAGCGCATTGCTCTATCTTGAGTATAAAAAGCTCAACATTCCCTGCGAACTGCACATTTACGCCAAAGGAGGCCACGGTTTCGGCATGCGCAAAAGCGGAGGGCCTGTGAACGACTGGCCAAACCGCGCGGCGGAATGGATGAAGTCGATGGGATACATTCCGTGATCCCCTCATCTGTGTGGTGGCTTGTACCCCGAACCGGACTATGGTGATTCCGCGCCTGCATGAAGACACGCAAAGCCCGAACCAAAGCGCCTCCGGCTGCTACGAGTGAGCTGCTGGCTCAAGATTCCCACCGCATCGTGGTGGAGGATCTGACGGAGATTATTTGCCGCTTTCTTCCGGATGGCAGACTCAGCTATGTGAACGAAGTTTACTGTCGCTTCTTTGGCAGGACACGTGAGCAACTGATCGGCCAGCGATGGCAGCCTGGCGCAGTGGCCGAAGACGTGCAGCTGATCGAGGAACGGCTGCGGCTGCTTTCGCCGAAGACTCCGGTCGTGTCCATTGATAACCGGGTTTATGACGGCAAAGGGCGGCTGCGGTGGATGGAGTTCGTCAATCGTGCCATCTTCGATGATCAGGGGCTGCTGAAGGAGATGCAGTCGGTCGGGCGGGACATCACGGAGCGTGTGCTGGCGGAACAGCGTCTGCAGGAGGGCGAGCAACGCTGGAAGTTTGCCCTCGAAAGTTCTGGTTTTGGAGTGTGGGACTGGGATCTTACACGTGATACCGTCTTCCGATCCAGCCAGTTTAAGGTGATGCTCGGCTATAGTGCAGATGAGCCAATCACAGACGCAACGCTCGGCTGGCAGAGAATGGTGCATCCTGAAGATCTGCAGGGAACCGAACTGGCGGTAAATGATCATCTGATGCAGCGAACTGACGACTTCGCCAGGGAGTTTCGCATGCGTTGCAAGGATGGTTCGTGGAAATGGGTGATGGGTCGCGGCAAGGTCATTCGCCGAGATGATCAGCAGCGAGCCTTGCGCATGACGGGTACGCTGGAAGACATCTCCCGCCGCAAGGCTGCCGAGGAACGCGAGGAGCATAATTTGCAGTTGATCGTGGAGGGGGCGCCGTGCACCGCCGTGCTGGAAGCTATTTTGCGAAGTGTTGAGGCGGGGCATCCCGGTATGCGCTGCAGTGTGATGCTGGCTGATGAAACGGGCACGAGGCTTTGTTTGCAGGCCGCCCCCAGTCTGCCCGAGTATGTGAGAAAGGCACTGGATGGAACTCCCATTGCACCAGACATCGGCATTTGCGGTGTGGCCACCTTCAACGGCAAGCGGGTGATTTGTCCGGATGTGCTGGCTGATCCACGCCTGGAGCCATTTCACAAACTGGCGGAGAAGGCCAGGTTGCTGGCCTGCTGGTCAGAGCCGGTGGTGAGTGGTGCCGGACAGGTGCTGGGAGCCTTCGCCTGCTACCACCGTGAGATTCACACGCCGGACCAGCAGGAAATTCAGGCAATAGCCGCAGCGGCGCGTCTTGCCGCGCTGACCATTGAAAGTGAAGAACGCAAGCTGGCGCTGCAGGTCAGTGAGGAGCGGTATGCGCGTGCCATGCGCGCCACGACAGACGGCCTGTGGGAGTGGAATATCGTGACGGGTGAAACCTATCTCTCACCGCGCTGGAAGCATATGCTTGGATTTGCAGAAACCGATCAACTGGGCAAGGACCAGGAATCGTTCATGTCCCGCCTGCATCCGGAGGACTGGCCACGGGTGCAAGCGGCACGAAAAGCGCACTTTGAAAAGCGTGTGCCTTATCAGGTGGAATTGCGCTTGTGCAACAAGAAGGGCGAATATCGCTGGTTTCTCACCCGGGGTGAAGCCGACTGGAATGAGCAGGGAGAGGCGGTGCGCATGACCGGCACCATCTCAGACATCGCAGACCGCAAGCAGGCGGAGCAGGCACTGCTGGCCAGCGAGCAGCGTTTTCGCGCCGTGTTTGAGCAGGCAGCAGTAGGTGTTGCTGAAATGGACACAACCACGGGGCGTTTTCTCAGCGTGAATCAGCGCATTTGTGAGATCAATCAACGCTCACGCGACGAGATGCTGAAGCTGACTTTCAGTGATTTGACCCTGCCGGAGGATCTGCTGAATTCATTGCGGCACATGGAGGAATTGAAGGCAGGAAAGATTCGCAGCTACAACCTGGAGAAACGCAATTTGCTGCCAGACGGCACCCTGAAGTGGGTGAATCTGACAGTTGCACCGATGTGGCTTCCCGGCGAGCCCCCCTTGCGTCATGTTGCTGTCGTTGAAGACATCACAGAGCGCAAACGCGTGGAGCTCGATTATCGCCGTGAACTGGCCTACAACCAGGCGCTGGTGGGACACACCTCCGCCTTCATCGTGGTGCTCGATCTGGCCGGACGCTTCGTGCACGCCAATGCGTCCTTCAGTGACACCATGGGCTACAACAAAAAGCAGGTGATCGGTAAAACCCCCTGGGAGATCGGTCTCATGGATGCAGCGGAGACGGCGCTCTCCAAGGAGCGCTTCGCGCGTCTGCTGCGCGGGGAGAAAAATCCGCCCGCCGATTCACGCCTGCGGACGAAGGATGGGGAGTGGCGCAGTGTCGAACTGCGCAGCATCGCCACTTGCAAACCGGATGGCACTCTGGACCGCATCGTGGTCACGGGGACGGACATGACAGAACGCAATCGCTTGCAGCAAGAGGTGCTGCGCGTGGTGGAGCAGGAGCAGGCGCGCGTGGGACATGACTTGCATGATGGCGTGGGACAGACCATGACCGGCATTGTTTCGCTGCTGGAAGCATTGGAGGCAGACCTGGATGGCGAGCCCCGGCAGCAGGCTCAGCGCATTCATGAACTGCTGCGCCAGTCAGTCTCCGAAGTGCGGCGCATGTCACACGGTCTCTCGCCCACCAGCGTGAAGTACCGTGGTCTCGTGGGTGCGCTGCAATTGCTGGCCGAGACCGTGCGCACCAACTTCCGCACGCCCTGCGAGTGCGAGGTGGACGCTGGCATCGCGATTCAAAACAACGATATTGAAGCTCATCTTTTCCGCATTGCGCAGGAGGCCGTCAATAATGCCCTGCGTCATGGCAAGCCCACGAAAGTGAAACTTTCCCTGCAGCACGTGAGCCAGACCGAGTGTGAGCTGCGAATCGAAGACGATGGAGCCGGATTGAAAAAATCCAAAGGCGGGCAGCACAACGGCATCGGTGTGCGGGTGATGGATTACCGCGCCAACCTCATCGGTGCGCGGCTGACGATCAAAGCAAAGCCCCGGCGCGGAGTCGTCGTGACCTGCCGCTTTCCATATGAGCCAGGCAAGAAGAAGAGATGACACTGGTTCACACTGCACAGGGGGCGGAGGAACGCAAAACAGGCACGCAGTCTAAATGCCGCGTGCCTGTTTCGTGATGAGCTTGAATACTGAATGGATCAATGCTTCAACAGCCACTCAGTCGAGCGCGGATTGAAGTCGCCCAGCTGTTCCCAGTGGAAGGCGTGACCGGCGTTGTCATAGAGGTGCAGTTCGGAGCCGGGGATGGCGGCGGCGACTTCCTTGCCCATCCACTGGGGTGTGAAGGTGTCGTCCTTGCCACCGATGACGAGGGTGGGGCACTTCACGTTTTTGAGTTCGTTGAGGGTGTTGTGCGTCATGGCGGCAGCGCTCTGCGCCTCGGTGGCATGCAGGGGCTGTGGCGCAGGATTGTTGGCGGCATCTTTAAGGCCTTGCTGCATATTGTTCCAGCAGTCGTCGTTGTCGAACCAGGGCTTGGTGAAAATGAGCATCTGAATCCACTGCATGAAATCTTCCGGACGCATGTTCGCCTTGGCCTTCATGAGGTGCTGCCAGGTGTAGAGGCCGAATCGATCCTGCCGGGCCCAGGTGCACATGAGGATCATGCTCTTCACCTTCTCGGGGTGGCGCAGGGCGAGCTGCTGGGCAATGACGGAGCCGAGTGAGCAGCCGACGACACGGGCCTGCTTGATGCCAAGCTTGTCCATGAGACCGGCGTAGTCGTCTGCCATCATGGCGGTGGTGTAGGGGCCGACGGGCTTGTCGGTTTCGCCCACGCCGCGGTTGTCACCGAGGATGCAGCGGAAGTGCTTTTCCCATGCCTGGGCATGCGCGTCCCACACGCCGCCGGGGGCGGTGACTCCCATGATGCAGACGAGCGGTTCGCCGCTGCCGCGTTCTTGGTAAAACATCTTGATTCCGTTGGTTTCGACGTGGGGCATAAGAGTGGAGTTGTCGGTTGGATGGTTCGCTGTTCGCAGGTCAGGCCGCGAACGGCAAACTGTGAACAGAGATCGGTGAAAGCAACAAGCAAAAATCACCTGCCGCCGCACGAACTTCGCGCATAGTGGGCGCACGCCATGCCTGAAGCTCCAACCGAAACGCCGCAAACCTCTGTTCCGCCCTGGGAAACGAAAGTTCCGATCACGCGACGCAGTCTGTCGCGCAAGCTTGTATTCTGGTCTGTCGCCGGCGCACTGGTGCTGGCGATGGTCTACGCCTTGCAGCCGAGGGCGGTGGAAGTTGAGACTGGAGTGGTTCATCAGGGGCCGTTGACGGTGTATGTGTCCGAGGAAGGCAAGACGCGCATTCGCAACCGCCACATCGTCGCCGCACCTGTGGCGGGCAGCATGCAGCGAGTGACTTTGAAGGCGGGAGATGCGGTGAAGGCCGGGGAAACCGTGCTCACCCGCATTGAGCCGACGCTCTCGCCTCTGTTAGACGCGCGTGCTCGCTCACAGGCGCAGGCTCGTGTCGATGCGGCGACTGCCACCCGCAGCCGGGCCAACGAAGACATCGAGATGTCACGCACCGGCCTGAAATATGCGCAGGCGAACTGGGACCGCATCAAGAACAACACGGACAAGGGGACCGTCAGCGACACGGACCGCGATACGTTTGAGCGTGAGGCTGAAATGAAATCGCGAGAAGTTCGTTCGGCAGAATTTGCCCTCCAGGTGGCCGATTTTGAACTGGTGCAGGCCAAGGCGGCACTGCAGCAGATCGACAAACCAAGCGCTGGAGGTGCATTCATCGAGGTGCGTGCTCCAGTCAGTGGCGTTGTACTGCGGGTGCAGCAGGAAAGCGCGACGATCGTGGCACCGGGTGCGCCCATTTTGGAAATCGGTGATCCTACGGATTTGGAGATCGAGGCGGAAATCCTCTCACGCGATGCAGTGACGATCAAGCCGGGGGCGCTTGTCACGGTGGAGCAGTGGGGTGGCGATGAGCCGGCGAAAGCCCGCGTGCGCCGTGTGGAACCTGCGGCATTCACCAAGGTGTCCGCGCTGGGTGTGGAAGAGCAGCGCGTGCTGGTCCTGAGTGATTTTACAGAGCAGACCCCCGCATTGAAAGCACTGGGAGACCGCTACCGCGTGGAAGTTCGTGTGGCCGTATGGCACAGTGATGACACGTTGCTGGTGCCGGCGGGAGCGCTGTTTCGCGAAGGCAGCGAGTGGAAGACCTTTGTTTTTGATGCCGGCAGCGCCAAGACTGTGGTCGTCAAAGCTGGACGCACCGACGGTAAATTCACCCAGGTGTTGGCAGGCCTCAAAAAAGGGGATGAAGTGCTGATGCACCCGCCTGACACGGTGCGGGATGGCACAAGTGTGGTGAAGCGCGCGGAGGTGAAATAAAAAAGACGGCCTCTTTCGAGGCCGCCTTGGAAGTGCTTACGGGCTGTTATTAGACTTTCCAGTCGGCGCGGTATTCGCGGGTGAGCCATTTGGCATCGCCACCGCTGATGTACTCGTGCTTCTCAGGATTCCACTTCATGGAGCCGCCATGGTAATAGGCCTGGCTCATGAGGTGGCAGGAGATGGCCGTGCTGGCGCCGATGGCGACATCGCAAATCGGCTTCTCGCGGGTCTTGATCGAGTTGAGCCAGTCTTCGTGGTGGTTCTTCGAGTTGTAGAGCTTCACCTTGGCATCGGCGAGATATTCGCGTTCGGTGAGGATCACTTCACGGTCAAGTGAGGTGCCTTTGTCAGCGTCCTTGTCCCAGAACTTGTGAATGGTTTTGCCGCCGAGGATTAGCTCGAACTTGCCGCGGTTCACGTGCACTTCACCATTGGCACCGTAGAAGGAGACACCTTTGCCTTTGCCATTGTGGAGAAGTGGGATGCCGCTGGCGTAGATGAGCTTGGCGCCGTCGGAGGCATCTGCATATTTTTCAGGGGCGATGATTTCGACCGGGCCGTGTTCGTCTTCACCGAGGCCCCACTGGGCGATGTCGATGTGGTGGGCGCCCCAGTCGGTGATCATGCCACCACCGAATTCGCGCGTATTGCGCCAGGCGGGGAAATGATTGTGAACGCCGCGCGGGCTGAGGACGCTGCTGTAAGGCACGAGAGGGGCCGGGCCACACCACATGTCCCAGTCGAGGCCGGGTTCCATGGGCTCTTCAGGATTGGCATTGGGCTTGGCGGGGGAACCGAACTGGGTTTCGACGTGGTCGATCTTGCCGATGATGCCATTGCGGACGAGTTCAGCGGCCACGCGGAATTCTTTGCTGGAGCGCTGCTGGGAGCCAGTCTGCAGGATGCGCTTGTTGCTGCGCACGGAGTCGATGAGGGTGAGCGCCTCATGGATGTTGTGCGTGAGCGGTTTTTCGCAATAGACGTCCTTGCCGGCGTTCAATGCCGCGATGGCAATGAATGCGTGCCAATGGTCAGGTGTGGCGATGACGACGGCGTCGATGTCCTTGCGCTCCAGCAGCTTGCGGAAATCGGCATAGGCTTCGCAACCCTTGAAGCCAGCGTCCTTGTCCTTGCCGTAACGTTCTTCGACGGTCTTCTTGGCGTTTTCGCGGCGGTTGGTGTCGACGTCGCAGACGGCAACGATCTGGACCTCTTTACGGCCCAGGAAACTGTTGAGATGGCCGCTGTTCATTTTACCCACGCCGATGAAGCCGAGCGTGAGGCGCGCACTGGGGGCGGTCTCTGCGCTCCAGACACGTGAGGGGAGAATGAAGGGCGCTGCCACCGAGGCGGCGGCAACTTTGGCGAACTGACGGCGTGAGGATGCGGTTTGCATGGTTGGTGTTGGGTGGGATTTGAGGGTGGAGCAGTACAGTCCATTTGCCAAGTCTCTTGCACATGCCGTTGGCGTGGGTATTCGGCAGGATGGAATTCTCAAAACAGCGTCTTGGGCAGTTGATCGTCGTTTCGGGGCCTTCGGGCACCGGCAAGACGACGCTGTCACGGAAAGTGTGTGATCGTGGCGAGGCCGTTTTTTCCGTTTCCTGCACGACTCGTGCGCCGAGAGCTGGCGAGGTGGACGGAAAGGACTACTTTTTCCTGACCGAGGAGGATTTTCTGGCGCGGGTGGAGCGAGGGGAACTTTTTGAATACGCCCGGGTGCATGGCCGGCTTTACGGCACGCTGAAGAGTTACGTGTATGAGAATCTCAAACGCGGGGTGGATGTGATCATGGACATCGACGTCCAGGGGGCGATGCAGGTGCGCGCCTGTGAGGACGAACTGGTGAAGCGCTGCCTGCTGGAGATTTTCGTTCTGCCACCCAGCCTGGAGGAACTGCGCAACCGCCTATCAGGCCGGGCGACGGAGGATACGGCGGCGTTTGAACTGCGCATGCAGAACGCAGCGGCAGAGATGGAGCATTGGCGCAAGTATGGCTACGTGCTCGTCAGCGGTGCTCGTGAAGATGATGCACGGCGGTTTGATGCAATCCTCGAAGCTGGGCGGATGCGGACAAGCCTGTGGTGATCAGGACGGGATGCCTGCATCTCGGAGAGCAGGGAATTGAGTGCGCCAGTCGCGGAGCACGGCTGGGTCGATCCGAGCGCTGATGACGCGTTCCTGCTCGGCGGCATCGGCAATGATGAGACCGTGAGGATCCACGACGAGGCTGCGCCCCGTATAAGTAAACTCGGGATCGGTGCCACAACGGTTGACCCCGACGACATAGGCGAGGTTTTCGATGGCGCGGGCTTGGAGCAACGTGATCCAGTGCTGGATGCGTTTCACCGGCCAGGCGGCGACGAAGACAAGCACTTCAGCTCCGGCGTGGACGGCAGTGCGCGCGAGTTCAGGAAAGCGCAAATCGTAGCAGATGAGCGGGGCGATGCACAGCCCCTGCCATTCAAAGACGCTGACGTCTGTGCCTGCGAGATGGGCGTGGTCCTCGCCGCCCAGACTGAAGGGGTGATTTTTTGTGTAGCGGGCAAGCACGGTGCCATTCGGCGCGATGGCGAGTGCTTGGTTCATGCCTCGACCATCTTCGGTGGAGGTCACCACTCCACCGATGACGCAGCTTTGGTATTGAGCGGCCATTTCGCGCAGGAACTGCTCGGTGGGGCCGTTCGTTGGCTCGGCAGTGATGGAGAGATTCATGCTGAAGCCGGTGGAGAAGGTCTCCGGCAGGATGATGAGCGATCCGGGCTGCGGACTGGCGCTGGCGATCAACTGGCGCGCCTTGGCGTGATTGGCAGAGCGGTCTTCCCAGACGGAATTGATTTGGACGAGGTGGACATTCATAGGCGTTCTTTACGGGCACCTGGACGGAGACGATCAGTGGATTCAGAATTGCTGCGGGCGCGAACGCCGATGAAGCAGCTTGCTGAGAGGATGGTCATGCCGCAGACGATTGCGAAGGTGTCAAACGACATGACCTTGATCATGGCAAAAGCCAGGGAAGGGGCAATGAGGCCGCGCACGCCGGTGAGAAAGGTGTGTACGCTCATGTACTCGGCGACGGCGTGTTTGTCGGCGAGCTTGGTAACCCAGAGCGCCCAGGTGACATTGCCACCCGCATTGGCCATGCCCCACAAGGCCATGCCAAAGGTCCACCAGAAGAGGCTGTGCCCAAGGAAGAAACACAGGATGCCAGCGGCAAAGAAGACGTTCAGCACTGCACGCACAGTGAAGAGGTGGAAGCGGTCATAGACCAGCCCCCAGGGATAAGAAAACACGACTCGGGCGAGTACCGGCACCACCCCGGTGATCCAGGCGACATTGAACTCGCTCAGATTGATGCCGTGGCGTGGGTTGGCGAGGTATTCGACGAAAAGACACGCCGCAGCGAGATTGCCGATGCCCATTATCATCCAAGAGATGAGCAGCGTGCGGAAATCGCGGTCCTCACGCACCCAGCGCATGGAACTCCACAGGCTGGTGCTGGAATTTTCCGGTGCTTCCCATGCTGTGACTGGCAGTCCATAGGTCCAGAAGCCTGAGACGAAGCCGCTGGCGGCGAAGGCCCACAACAACCAGGTATAGTTCGCAATGTCCCATCCGAGAAGTTTGCCGCCCACAAAGCCGAAGCACACCGCCGCCGCCGCCCGTGTGACCCCAGTGACCGCATAAAGTTTGCCGCGTTTTTCGGCAGGGTAATTGATGCGGTAAATCTGTGTCAGCAAAGGGATCTGCATGGTCAGGCAGAACAAGCCCAGGCTCAGACCGCCAATGTAAAGCAGAGGGTTGTGTGGAAACGCCGCTGAAACGGCCATGCAGCCACCACCCAGCAACTGCACTTTGGCCGCTGTGCGCGCAATGGTGCTTTTGGCCCGCAGCAGAAGTGGCACCACGAACAAGCTGGCCACCATGCCGCCACTGGTGGCGCTGAGGAAGACTGACTTTGCCACATCGCTCATGTGAAACACCCGCACGGCGATGAGCATGCCGAAGGTGGCGGTCAGGGTGTCGATGACTCCCGAGGGAATCGAGCGCCACAGTTCGTTGCGCAAGGTCCGGGAGGTGATGGCATCAGCTTCATTCACGCGGGCTATTCGCATGAACAACGATGCGCGTCCAGCACGGAGGCTGGGCGCGCATCAGACTAGAGATCGCAAACAGGCAAGGCGTTGTGGCCTCGCAGTCGCATCACGCGGCTTTCTTGGATTTCTTTGCAGCAGGGGCCTTGGCCGCAGGAGCCTTTACAGCGGTCTTCTTGACCAGTTTTGGCGCAGGCATCGGGACGACAGTCAGCCATTCCTGATAATGAACCCAGCTGTCGCTGCCTTCATCACGAAGATAGTCGGTTGCAGTGAGGAGTCCGCGCTTCTGGAAATCGAGGATTTCTTTTTTGGCGAAGGGTCCAAATTCAACGAAGGCGCGACTGAGATAAACGAGGTCTTTCATGGTATGTTTTATTGGTGTTTAGGTTTTGGGGAACTGGGCCGTAACATCACATGAGCTGTGGAACAAGCATCAATCTTGCCACAGTTCCACAAAAAATGGGGCTGGCCAAATTAGGACTAATTTTTGCTTTATTGGAGGCATGTCTGCTTGCGACACCCATCTCCGGCCTCTAGTTTATATGACAATTAATGATTATTTGCCTCGAATCATCCATCCTCGGCGGGTACCTTTCTAACGAAGTGCCCGGCTTGGTTACAGGTGTGTTTCATCTCGCTGGTCAAAATCAGCCCGTACGAGTAGAGTTAGTGGGTAATTTTCTGCGTGATATTGCCGGCTGCCGGGTGGATTTTCATAATCCGCTTCCGAATGCCAATGAAGACCATGTGGATGCCATCTCGGCCATGCAGCATGGATACAGCGGCTTGATGACAGCCTCCTCTCGCGTGCTGAAACTGCCGCGCCGACGATCACAATCTGGCATGGTCTGCACTTTGCCTGAGCCGCCTGGGTTGAAAAACTTGCTGTTCTTCGAGTGGTTCAATCAGGATCACCAACGCATTCTGATTCAGTCCTGGCATTTGCAGATGCGTGTCTCGTCACCACGCTGGCAGCTGACAAAGGAGGAAGAAGCCGCCTTGCTGCGACAGAACCGTGCCCGGAGGAAGCATTTCCTGCTAGGGGCCAGCCGCAATTCAAAATCCGCCGACGCTTTGCACAGTCCCGGTTTTGACGACCCTTTCCAGCCTGCCAAACCAGGCAGCGATCCATTCGCCTCAATCAAGGGTGATCCCACCGTTGAACCGCCCCGTCACCCTCCTGCCAAGGCGCATGGGAGCACTGACCTTAATCCCATGGCGCGTTCTGCGGCGCTGGCCAAGGAACTGCGGCGCTTTCAAAGCCTGCTGGTCTTCAATGAAGAGGTTCGCACGCGCCCGGCGGTCTTGCGACTGCTGTCCACTGTGGCGGATCTTGCTGCGCATCTCATCCACGTCCTGCGTCAGTTTGCCCAGGCAGAAAAAGATCAATGGCAGTTTTTGGTGGTCGATCTTGAACAAAGTCTGCCCCTGTTTGCGGCGGCTTTGAATGCAACGGACAAGCTGGTGCAGCAGCATCCCCAAGGTGCAGACATGGAATGGCTGGCCGGCGTGCAGGCCAGCCTGCTCAACATCGAGCTGCGCATGCGTGAACTGCTGGGACTGCTGCGCTGAAAGGTTACAGGGGGTTGATCCGCGCTGAGCTTGCGTCTAGCATGCAGCATGCGTCTCTCACATTATGCCCTGGCTCTCACGATCATTCTGCTCGCCATCACCGGCTATCTGGCCTGGGAGGCACAGGAGGAGGCCAAAGGAGCACGCAAAGAACTCGAATTGGTGCGCAGGCAGCAGGCAGCCCATGAGATGGCCATGCCGGCGAAACCTGACACGGTGACAAATTTGCCGCCACCGCCGGAAGTGCCGGCAACCTCGGTGCCGCCTCTGGCCGGAAGCAACCTGATGCCAGGAACGCCGGCCACCTATGCTTCACCGGCAGCCGCCGCCGCGCCTTTGACAGATCTGCAAAAGCAGCTTTTGGGCATGCCAGCCTTCGCCAAGGTGATTGAAGTTCACAACGACCAAGGCTTTGCCGTGATCTCTGCCGGAAAAGACAAACAACTGGCCGCTGGGATGAAATTCGATGTGCGGCGTGGCAATGGGTTGGTGGGCCGTGTGATCGTTGGTGAAACCATTGAAGCAGCGGAAGCTGTCGTGGACATTGACAATACGGCCTCGCTTCCTGGTGTTAGCATTGAAGCTGGCGACGAGTTGATTCTGCCGATTCGGAAATAACGATCATCCTAGATGCCCCGCGAACGTCTTGATCTCGCCCTGCTGAAGCTCGGCATTGTGCCCTCACGTGAGCAGGCGAAACGGCTGATCATGGCGGGTGAGGTCAGTGTCATGGGCAAGCGTATCACCCAGCCGGGCTGGTTGGTCGCTGAGCTTCAGCACATCGTCGTTCGTGAACGCCCCAAGTTTGTCAGCCGTGGTGGTTTGAAGCTCGAAGGTGCGCTGGTCCATTTTGGCATTGATGTGACGGGCATGACCGCACTAGATGTGGGGTCGTCCACGGGTGGATTCACCGATTGTCTGCTGCAGCGCGGTGCTGTGAAAGTCTTCGCCTTCGATGTCGGCACCAATCAACTCGCCTGGAAACTGCGCAGTGATCCACGCGTGGTGTCACGGGAACAGTTCAATCTTCGGCACATGCGCCCGGAGGATGTAGGCCAGGAGGTTGATATCTTGGTGGCCGATCTCTCCTTCATTTCTCTCACTTTGGTCCTGCCTGCGGTGTTGCAGGCGCTGCGCTCGGGCGGGCAGGCTTTGGTTTTGATCAAGCCTCAGTTTGAGCTCTCACGCGAGGAGGTTGGCAAGGGCGGCATTGTGCGTGAACCGGAACTGCATGCCAAAGCCTGTTCGCGAATTGAAGAGTTTGTGAAGTCGCAGCCAGAACTGGAATGGCGGAGTTTGATTGAGTCCTCCATTCAAGGGACGGAAGGCAATCGCGAGTTTCTGGCTTGGTTTGGCAAGCAATGATCCACTTGGTGGGTTTTCAAATGAGTGTCGTTGCGTCTTGATATTATCAATTATGAGACTCTCATTCGATTCTTTTACCGAAATTTGACAATTTAAGGTTGCATCTTTGCAATAATTATCACAATTTACCATCATAGATACAAGCAACTATGAAAAACCACGCGCACAAATCCAAGCAACGCCGAGCTTGTTCGGCGTTCAGTCTTTTTGAGGTCTTGATGCTTATCGCCATTATTGGAGTGATGGTTGGAATGGTGGTGCCGATGCTAGGCCAGAATGATGCCGCCTACGCAGCGCGTGATCGCCGAAATGCTCAGGAGTTGTGTTCAACTTGCATGATGGCGCAGGCGGCAGATCTGAATTTTGTGCAGGACGAAAGTGTGATCGATACCGTGCGTGCCATTGTTCGTGGCGGCATGTCCGTGCGTGGCTCGATGCGTGGCCGGGTCTTCGTGGTTCCAGGCCTCAGTGATGAGGACATCCAGGGGGCTGCCAAATACCTTCGTGTGCAAGACGGTCAACTTTTGTACACGACGACCGCAACGGAGTCTCCGCCTGGAGATCAGCGCCTGTAACAAATGTGGAAGCAGGAGCGGAACCACGATTCTGCCTGCAGCGATAATGGCCGGTGGCTCAGGCCTGCCAGAGAACAAGGTTTGAAGTTTTTTTGTCTCAAGCTGAGCAATATGCAGCCTTGATTTGCCATGTGTTTTACCTTGCCTGCGGCCCTCGTTTCAACCAGCATGCGAGCTTCATGAATTCTGCATTCGTCAAAAAGAACTGGTATTTCTTCACCCCTGCCGTGATCATCATAATTCCGGCGCTGATGGTTGTTTTTTGCACCGTCAAATACGGCTATTCTGTCCCTGACTCCATCAATGCGGTGTTCCATATTGGCTCCACTGGCACGCGCTACTCCATGGGGTTTTCGGAAAGAAATTTCTCGCTGGTGAGGCCCGGCATGGATGGCAGAACTGTTTATAGCACGATCAGAAACCCCATGGAAGGCAATGACCCCAGTGCTGATGTGGCCAACTGGCGCTACAGCCTTCCAGCCAGCGGGGCAGGGTATTATCATGAGCGCACCATTGTTTTCGTGAAGGATAAAAATGGCGTCCCTCGGGTCAAACAGCGCATCAGTCGTTTTCATGCGGCGAATTGATTCCTGCACGAAACAGGCGAATGTGACGCATACTCTCGCATGAATCATTTTACGCCATTGCTTCTCAAAGCTTGTCTGGTCTTACCTCTGCTATTGCTGGCAGCGTGTGAAAATTCTGGACACATCAAGGGGCTGCCCAAAGACCTGCCAGTCATCAATCTGCATGGGTCGCCGGACACACCGCCACACAGTTTGGGGCATGCGGATTATCCATTCGCGGCTAACGGTGATTACAAAAGTGACTGGGCTGCCGAGGGCGGGCAGGGGGCTGGCATGGACTATTCTTCTTGGCGTTCCTCTCATGGCGGTTCCTCCTCCCGCAGTTCCTCCAAGAAAAAACCTTCTTCCAAATCCGGCAGCAAGAGTTCGCGCAAAAGCGGATCATATACCATCAAGAGCGGTGACAACCTGGGGGCCATTGCCCGCAGGAATGGTACTACTGTGGCGAAACTCAAGGCTGCAAACGGGCTGTCTTCCGACAAGATCCGTGCGGGCAGAACGCTTAAAATTCCCTAGCGCTCGTGTATTCTCACCCCTCACGCATCGCTGCTTTCTGCCTGGCGCTGTTCGTGGGAGGTGCGGTGGCTGTTGTGGCAGAGGAGCGGGTGCGCTTTTCCACGGTGGTGATTGATGCAGGCCACGGTGGCAAAGACGGCGGCTCCGTCTGGAATGGGTTGATCGAAAAAAAGCTCTGCCTTGATGTCGCGAAGCGCGTCGAAACGGCGCTGAAATCAAGAGGCCTTAAAACCCTCATGACGCGGCGCACGGACACCTTTGTGGAACTCGAGCGGCGGGCGCGGATCGCCAATCGCGTGCCTTCCTCAGTCTTTGTCAGCATTCATTTCAATGGCAGCCGCAAAACCCTGATCTCGGGTGGGGAGGTGTATTACCGCGGCTCGCGCGGCAAACTGCTCGCCACAGCCATCAGCCGTTCGATCAAAAGCAAAGTTGCCGGTGGCACTCGCGGTATTTTTCATGCCAGCTATAAAGTGCTGCGAGAGACCGAGATGCCATCGGTGCTCGTCGAATGCGGCTATCTCAGCAACAAGCGCGAGGCCTTGCGCTGCGCGGATCCCGCTCACCGCCAGAAGCTTGCGGAAGCGATTGTCAGTGGACTTCTGGCCGTCCGGCGAAAAGAGTGAAGCCCGGCTTTCATTTCTTTTGAAAGTTCACCTTTGCGAGGCATCTGCGTGGCATTTGACGAAGCCCCTGCCGTGGTGGATGGAATAAGCTAGATTCCATGTCAGCCCCAGCCATCAGCGCCAGCAACCCTGTTTTTCCGTTTCACCTCGTGCGGGCAGACTTGGAACGCGTGGAAACGGCCATCCTCGAACAAGCACGTGCATTTGATCCCGGTGTCGAAGGTTACGTGAGTTATGTCTGCAAAACTTCAGGGAAGCGCATCCGCCCTGCTTTGGCCGTGCTCGCCGGCGGTGCCACAGGTGGTACGCACGAGGGGCATACGCGCCTCTCCGTCATTCTCGAACTCGTCCACATCGCCTCCTTGGTTCATGACGACATCATGGACGGTGCGGACATTCGACGCGCCCAGCCGACCGCCGTCGCGAAATGGGGCAGCAGTCTCAGCGTTCTGCTGGGGGACAGCCTCTTCGCCTATGCGCTTGAACTCGCCACTGAGTTCGAAGACACGCATGTCTGCCGCACCATCGCCCGTGCCTCGCGTGATGTCTGCACTGGGGAGATCCTGCAAACCCAGCGCCGCTTTGACTTCAATCTCTCCGTCACCGATTATCTCAAGATGATCGAAATGAAGACGGCTGCGCTCTTCGCCGCCGCCAGTGAACTTGGCGCCCGTCTCAACCAGCAGCCCGACTCCGTACAGGCGGCCTTGAAAGACTACGGCCTCAAGCTCGGCACAGCCTATCAGATTTACGACGACTGCCTCGACATCGTCGGTGACGAAAAAACGGTCGGTAAAACGCTCCGCACCGATCTCGCTCGTGGAAAGCTCACGCTGCCCATCCTGTATCTCCTTGAAGGAGCCACCGATGCGCAGAAGCAAAAGCTCAACCGCATGCTGCTCAAAGGTGAGCCCATGGACACCACCATTCTCGCCGGCATCGCAGACTACGAAGGTGCCGTTGACCGTGCCGTCAAATTCGCGCAAAACATGCTGGTCGAAGCCCGCGCCGATTTGATCTGCCTCAATGTTTCACCTCACAAGCAGGCACTCGAAGACATCGTCGGTTATCTGCACAGCCTGCTGGATCAGTGCCGGGCGCTTCATTGAAATCTCTTTTTAAAGTCGTGTGAAGTGAGCACCGATTCATGAGTCGAATCCACGACATCCCAGAAAACGACCGCCCGCGTGAGCGTCTGCTCCGGCTCGGCCCTCAGGCTCTTTCAGATGCGGAACTTCTCGCCCTCTTCATCAACACCGGCACCAAGGGTGAAAACGCTCTGCAGATCGGGCAGCGCATCCTGCGTGATTACAAATCTCTGCGCGATCTTTCCCGTCTGGAAACCGCTGTTTTGAGAAAGATCAAAGCCTTGGGTCCTGCGAAAACCGCCCTGCTCGCCGCTGCCTTTGAGCTTGGCCGCCGCTCCGCACAGGAGCCATCCCATACGGAGGTCATCCTCGATCGTCCGCAGCGCATCTACGAATACATCGGCCCCGAGATGCAGGCCCTCGGCAGCGAATCCGTGCGCATCATCCTGCTCAACACCAAGCTCGCCGTCATGCGTAGTGAAGAGGCTTTCAGAGGCAGCTTGAATGAATGCGTTGCCCATCCGCGCGATCTGTTGCGAAAGGTGCTCATCCATAACGCCTACGCTTTCATCCTCGTTCACAATCACCCTTCCGGGGATCCCACCCCGAGCGAGGCCGACCGTCGCCTCACCCGCCGTCTCCGTGAAGCTTCCGAAGCCACCGGGCTATTTCTTCAGGACCACCTCATCATTGGTACACCTGCGGATTCACGCCCGCTGCCTTACTTTAGCTTCAAGGAGCATGGGATGCTTTAGTGCTGCTGATTGAGGTCACCATTTGTTTGCCTGGATCACATCCTTTTCCCCCTTGAGGTAGTTCACGAGATTCAACGTGGCGCGCATGGCCTGGCGGGGCACGCTTTCGTAGGTGCGTGAGCCGATGTGGGGGGTGATGAGGGCCTTGGGGTGCTTGAGCAGCGGGTGGTCTGCGGGCGGTGGTTCTACGTCGAGCACGTCGGTGGCATAGCCGCCGACTTTGCCGGCATCCAGTGCGGTGATCATGTCGGCCATGTGGACGAGTTCTGCACGGGAGGTGTTGATGACAAGCAGTTCGGGCTTCGCCAGTTTCAAGCGTTCGGCGTTGATGAGGTTGCGGGTGCTCTCACTTAGGTTCGCGTGGAGGCTGAGCACGTCGATGTGCGGGAGCATCGTCTCGATTTCTTCGTGCTGGGTGATGCCGTGAACGTCTGCGAAGGCTTTGGGCCAGTACTGCGGCAGGTCCATGGCGTGAATATTCATGCTGAAGGCGGTGGCACGTTTGGCCACTTCCTGACCGATGCGGCCCAGGCCGACGATGCCGATGGTCTTGTTCCAGATTTCATGGCCGGTGACACGCTTCCACTGGCCGTTGCGCACGGAGTTGGCGGAATCGACGAGGTTGCGCACCATGGCGAGCAGCAGGCAGAAGGTATGCTCGGCCACGGTGGTGTGATTCACGCCGGGGGTGAAGAGCACGGGCAGCTTTTTTTCCGTGCAGGCCGCCACGTCGATTTTGTCCAACCCGATGCCGTATTTCGAGATCACCCGGAGGCGCGGCAGGGATTTGTCCAAAACGGCGCGGGTGATTTCGTCATCGCCGCAGAGGAATGCATCAAATTCGCCCGCGAGCTCCAGCATGCGTTTTTCCGGCAGGGGGCCGCGCTCCCGGTGTACTTCGTAGCCCTGCGCGGCGAGCAGTTCGTGGTGGTCGCCGGGGGTGTCCTGATAGCTGGTGGTGGTGAGAAGGATGCGCATGGCTGGAATTCAGATTGCAGATGACGGTTTGCGGAATGAGAGGGTGATCATGGGACAAGACGAAATCGAGCGCAACATGGGCGTGCAGCCTCTGGACGGGATCATGACCGAGCATGAACTGGGAAATCACGCCCTGGTGGCGGCCAGTATGGAGCCAATGACCCACAAAGCCGTGCAGCGTGCCCGCAAAGGCCGCCGCCTGACCAAGCACATGAAACAGCGCATGGCCGATTCCCTCAATCTCCTTATGAAACAGAAGGGCGTGGAGATCGAGCGCCCTTGGGTGGTGAAGGATTTGTTCACGTATTGAAGTGGCAAAACGGATAGTCACAGGTGCATCGCCCGGCTTGCTGGGGTGATTTCATCACGCTAGCTTCCCAACACCATGTCCGACGCCATCGCCAACCGCCGTTTCGTCACCGCTGCCGAAAAAATCGATTACCTCTCCCCGTGGACGCTGGAGGAGTGGATCTGCCGCAGCGACATCGTGAACAATGAGCACCTCATGATGGTGCGGGCTAACATGGAGCCGGGGCGCAGCCATCCCTTCCACTCGCACCCCACCCGGGAGGAGATGATCTACATCCTTTCGGGCAAGGCTGAGCAATGGGTCGGCCAGCAGAAGAAAATCCTCGGTCCCGGTGACACGGCCTTCATTCCCATGGGAGAAATCCATGGCACCTGGAATGTTGGCGACGAAATGCTCGTCTTCCTGGCCATTCTTTCTCCAGCCAAGGCGGACGAGCCCGGTTTGGTTGATCACAGTGAAGAAGAGCCCTGGAAGTCCCTGAGGAAGTAGCCCGGTTGCTACTCAGCACGCAGTTGTCTGCGCAGATCGTTGATGCCGTCACGAATGGCGAAGAGTTCGGCTCGGAAGTCGTTGAGCAAATCTTGCCGATCGCTCCAATTGGGGGCTTCCATCAGTTCGTTCAATGCGGCAAAGGCCTCGTTGGCCCAGTTGAGGCAGCGGCGTAGAATGGCGAGAGTATGACCGGTTTGGAATGAACCGCCAAAGTCAGGCGTACCGAGTGCTCCGGTCAGCTTGCCGCTGATGTTCAACGAGTTGCGGATGAAACGGTCCAGCGGGGTGTCGTCATTGCTCGTTGGGGTGATTTCGGAGCGGTCTTCCTCGATTTCGCTCAGCAGTCGAAGGACGAAGTCATGGGCCATGGTTTGCAGCGGGTGGGCTTCACTCTCACTCTCTTCCAGGAAGTCGGAGAAGGCTTGGTCATCGAGCTCGTCCTCGATTCCTGCCAGTTCAGGCAGCACTTCTTGGCCCTCTTTCCAGGCTTCACCTTCTGAATCATCGTCATCAGGTTCGCGTTCGCTGCTGCCACGCAGCATGTGATCCCAGCCCATGACAAAGGCGATGCGGTCATCATGCAGGCCATCGACACCGTATTTTTCAATCGCCTCCATGTTCGCATCTGTGAGGCGATCAGATTGCTTGAGCGAATTTTCCCAGGAATCCTCACTGTCATCGAATGAGTCATCTTCTTCCTCTTCCGGCTCGGGGCGTTGGATGATGCCGGCCAGCCAATCGCGCATGGCGTGGAGGTTGCTCATTTTTTGCGCTTCCTCCTCCGCTTCGTCCATTTCCCAGACCCACGCGGAGATGCTGACCTCAAAATCCGTGACCTCGATGAATACACGCCCGTTTTCCTCGGAGAACCATTCGATGTAGAGTGCATTAGCGCTCTCGACCTCCACTTTGTGGGAGGCGGTGATATCGCCGACATGGCCCTTCTGCTTCGGCTGTAAGGCGGGGGCGGGCCCCGGCGAGGGATTGGAATTGGTGAAGGTTATTTTGCAACCGCCGACATCGCGCCAAGCATTTCCTCTGAGGTCGATGATGACGGGATCTTCCCGACCGATCAGCCAGAGCTTGCCACGAACGTTGCCGCGGGTGGTGTTGTCGATTTCGCCATGGATGACGGCAGTGTCGAGACGCAGGGCCATGCAAGCATGAGAGAGCGGGTTTGGCGGGAGTGTCAAGGCTAAGGCATGGCTTGACTCTCCCCTCTGGCTCGCTTGAGATTGCCTGTCCGCGCCATGGAATTGATCTCGATCGTCGAAGCCCTTCTTTTTGCCACCCAGGAGCCCCTGGGTGTGCCGCAGATGTGTGCCGCCGTCAAAGAGACGGCCAAGGACATTTGTGATGCCGCCAGCGAGCCGCTTGCCGAAGGCAGTCCGATCCAGATCCCTGAATGGGTTGCCCCATTGGCGGCTACGACAGAGGAGCAGGTGCGTGCGAGTTTGGATGAATTGATCGCCCGCTACGCAGCAGAAAAGCATGCCTTCACCCTCGTCGAGCGTGCCAATGGCTGGCGAATCGCCGCCCGTGGCGAGTATGCCGAGTGGTGCCGTGCGCTTTATCCCGGTAAAAAAGTGCAGCGCCTGAGCCAGCCTGCGTTGGAGACGCTCGCCATCGTGGCCTATCGCCAGCCGATCACGAAAGCCGGCATCGAAGCGGTGCGCGGTGTTTCGGTGGATGCGATGGTGCAACAGCTCATCGACCGCGGTTTGATGAAGATTGAAGGCCGGGCCGATCTGCCGGGCCGTCCGCTGCTGTATGGCACCACGGAGGCTTTCCTTGACCATTTCGGCGTTCGCAGTCTCGATGACATGCCCAACGCCTCCGAGCTTCGCCGGGTGAAACTGCCGACCGCCGAAGAAGGTGCGGCGGCTGCCGAGCACCCGCAGGAGCACCAGCTCTCCCTGGCTCCCGTCACGCCTGCGGCGGACGAGTCTTAACCTTTTTTCTCCTGCGGTTCATGTCCCTCGAAGAAGTCCGCAACAAGATCGATAGCATCGATCAGCAGCTGCTGCGTTTGCTCAACGAGCGCGCCGAACTGGTGCACGCCGTTGGCGAGATCAAACGCAAGGATGACCTGGACATCTATGTGCCGGGCCGCGAAGACAAACTGCTGCGCAAGCTGGCGGAGATCAATCGTGCGCAAAACGGTCGTCTGACCGAGCGGGCCATACGCGCGATCTATCGCGAGATCATGAGTGCCGCGCTCGCTTTGGAAGACAGCCTCAAAATCGCCTACCTCGGCCCCACGGGTTCGTGGACTCATCAGGCGGCGGTGAACAAGTTTGGCCACTGCGTCGAATACCTCGCGGAAGCCAGCACCGAAGGTGTCTTTGGCCGAGTGGCCGCGCAGACCGCCGACTACGGCGTTCTGCCCATTGAGCATTCGACGGAAGGCGCGGTGCATCACACGCTTGATCATCTGGCCGACAGCGCGTTGCAGATCTACGCCGAGATTTTGTGGAAGGCCGATGCCGCCGTCATGGCGCAGGGGCCGAACAGCACCATCACCGAGATCCATGGCCGGGCACAGATGCTCGCGCATTGCCGTCCCTGGCTCATGCAGAGTTTTCCCGGTGCACAATTGATTGAGTCTGCCAGCTCCAGCGCTGCGGCCACCCTCGCCGCGCAGAATCCCACCGTGGCCGCTCTCGGCACGTCTTTGAGCGCCGAACTGCACGATCTGCGTGTCATCGCCACCTCACCGCGTGAGTACGCCACTCAAACGCGTTTCATCATCCTCGGACGCCGCTCCGGCCCGCCCTCAGGCAATGACAACACGATGCTCATGATCCATTCCAAGGATCGCGTGGGCGCGCTCATGGAGGTCCTGCAGGTCTTTGCTTCACGCAACATCAACGTCCGCCAGATCGAAAACCGCCCCACCACCAGCGGCGCCCAGGCCCGCTTCTTCCTCGAAATCAGCGGCCATCATTCCGATGCCACGCTACAGCAGGCCATCACGGCGCTGGAAGTCGAAGGCATTGCTGTCCAGGTGAAGATCCTCGGCAGCTATCCGGCTCCGGGCTGGGTGGAAGAGAGGTGATGATTCCGCGTGGCTGTCCCGGTGGTATTGTATTTTGAATTTCACCAGGTTCTAGGCAGGGGATCGTTCATCCAGTTGCCATCAATCCAGTCCTGACTTCCTTCTGCCTTGATGCGCTTGATCTCGCTCCTGCTTCTTTTAACGCTGCCGCTGGGTGCTGATGACACGGTTCAGTCTGAGCCATGGACGTTTGCGGACTATGAGCGCTTCACTTCGTCTACGTTCCGTCTGCATCCGCCTGCGCTGCGGGTGATGGATCGTGCAAAGATGGATGTTGGCCTGCTGAACGCGGCGATTTTCTTTGCCACCAATACGGAGCGGGAGAAGCACAAGCTGCCGATGTTCCAAACGTCTCGTGCGCTGACGGTATGCGCTTATGAGCACTCACGAGACATGGCCTTGGAGAATTTCTTTTCTCACGAAAACCCCAATGATCCCGCGAAACGCACCGCCTGGCAGCGCATGGAGGTCAAGGGGCTGAAAAGTGGCGAGCGCGCTGAAAACATCGCCATGCGAACCACGAACGGCCTCACCTACCTCGCCTTTGCGGATGAGATGGTGAAGTTGTGGATGAACTCTCCGGGCCACCGGGCAAACATTCTGAACCGCAATCTCCTCTTTTTGGGCTGCGGCGTGCATGCCTGCACCTGCCCGAAATTTCACCTCTATGCCACGCAGAATTTCGCGTCGGTAGTCCCCTGAAGTGCACGGGCGGTCCGTCGAGGCTGGTGATCACCATTCGAAAGACCTGTTGATCGTGGCAGGCACCTCAGCGGCAGCGAACGACCCTAAATCCGACATGTGCTGCTGGCAGATCTCCTGGCAGGCTGAAACGGCTTGCGCAGCGGGCTTCAGCGGCCGTATGCCGCCAGCTGCCACCTCTGACGACGCAGTTTTGGCCCTTGTCAGGACCGTGGGGATTTTTCAGCTGTGGCTTTGGAGTTCCGTAGCTTGGATCGTAGAAATCCCAGCACCACTCGGACACGTTGCCAGCCATGTCATGAAGGCCGAATCCATTGGGCTGAAAACTACCGATGGCAGCGGTGTAGGGTTTGCTGCTCATCAGGGCAGGCACTGTTCCTTCACGCTGACTTTTGTCATACTCAATGAGGTGTGATCCATGGTAGTTGGCATGCGCATGGGTGATTTCATTGCCCAATGGAAAACGTTTGCCGGCGAGGCCACCACGGGCGGCAAACTCCCATTCGGCCTCCGTGGGCAGGCGGTAACCATTGGCTGTCCAGTTGACCTGCTGGTTGCCGATGTCCACCCTGCCTTTGCGTGCGATGTTCTGCTTGGTAGTTGCGGTGTAGTAGCAAGGAGTGAGGCCTTCTTTTTCGCTGAGCGCGTTGCACCACTTCACAGCGTCTCCCCAGGAGATGCCATAGACAGGGTGGTTGTGTCCTTTGCCGTTGCACGCAGGGAGGTCTGGATAGCCATGGTCCCGGCCCCAAAGAATGACGCTGTCCCATAGCTCCAGTGTGACCTCATGTTTGGCCATCATGAATGGTGCCAGAGTGACTTGATGAGGTCGTGCATCCTTCAATTCACCCATTGGGTCCCCCATGGAGTAGCTTCCTCCTTTGAGTGTCACAAGGTCGACCTCGGGTTTCACTGATGACGAAGATTCGAGATCCTTACTTGGCAGGTCAGGACGAGATGCAGGGTCAGGTCGAGACGCCGGGGGACGATGACTAAGGCCGAGAAGGTAGCCTAGAACGGCCGCCATGAGGAAACCTGTGGCAACGAACCATTTTTGAAAAGGTTGTACGCGCCGATTGCGCTGAGAGGAGCGGCTGTAGAACGGCCTTTCATTGCTCCAGGTCACCTCGGCAGGCGCATGGGTCGCACGTGCTTGTTGGCCTTTTTCAGCCAGACCTGTCCGGTGACGAGCCCTGTTCTTCAGCCTTCCGGAATCACCCACTTTTTGGGGCGAAAAAGGAATAACGGCATCGTCACGAAATAACATAGGGACTCTGGAGCGGCCTGTGAAAACGTCTGATCAGGAGTTCCCAGTACATGCAAAAATGAATACAAATATTCTTGTTCTCCAAACCATTGTCATGCGTGGCCCAGAGCAAAAATGGAGGATGATTCAATGGAGCTGACATTTCCAGAAGGAAAGCAGCTGCAGATCATAGTTGAATCAATATTTAGTACGATCGGACTCGGCTTTCTTGGAAGAAAGCCGATTCAGCAAGCCACCCAGCGCCGCCATCACTCCAGGCCGGGCATCACGCCTGACCCAGAGCACCGAGCACTTTTGCGACGGTGTTTTCAACGCTGAGGCCGTGTTTTTTGCGGAGGACTGAGGGCGTTCCGTGTTCGATGAACTGGTCGGGCCAGCCGATGCGGACGACAGGAGTATGAATACCAGCGTCGCTGAGTTGTTCGATGACTCCGGTTCCGAAGCCGTTGCGCAGGACGTGGTCCTCAAGGGTACAGACAACCTTCACTTTGCTGGCAAAGGACGATATGCAGTCCATGTCGAGGGGTTTGATCCAGCGCGGATTGATGAGGGCGACGGAGAGGCCTTTGGCTTCGAGCTCAATTTTAGCAGCTTCAGCGATTGGGAACATATCGCCGAGGGCGATGAGGGCGACATCGTTGCCGTCGGCAACGACTTCGGCCTTGCCGATTTCAAGGCGGACGGGCTTGTCCTTGGGCATGATGCCCGGGCCATTGCCACGCGGGTAGCGGATGGCGATGGGACCGCTCTCATAGCAAGCCATGGTCCAGAGCATGTCCACAAACTCGTCTTCATTGCGCGGCTGCATGTGGACGATGCCGGGGACGCCACGGAGGTAGGCGATGTCGAACAGGCCGTGGTGAGTGGGGCCGTCATCGCCGCTGAGGCCGCCGCGATCCATGCAGAGGCGCACGGGGAGATTTTGAACGGCCATGTCATGCACGATCATGTCGAACGCGCGCTGCATGAAGGTGGAGTAAATGGTAAGGAATGGCTTGAGGCCACGGGTGGCGAGGCCGCAGGCAAAGAGTGCGGCATGTTCTTCGGCGATGCCCACGTCGAAATAGCGCTCGGGAATTTCCTTTTTGAAGACGCTCAAGCCGGTGCCGCCGGGCATGGCTCCGGTGATGGCGACGATGTTTTTGTCGGCCTTGGCGAAGTCGGTGACGCTGCGGGCAAAGACCTGGGAATAGGTGGGCTTGTCGCTGGTGGGAGTTTCTCCCGTCTCAATGGTGTACTTGCCAAGACCGTGGAACTTGCCTGGATCGTTGAGGGCAGGGGTGTAGCCGCGGCCTTTCTCGGTGATGATGTGCAGGATCACCGGTTCATCCTGAGTCTTGAGGAACTCGAAGGTCTGGATGAGCAGGGGGATGTTGTGACCGTCAATCGGGCCGTAGTAGCGGATGCCGAATTCGTCGAAGAGCGAGCTGCGATTGGACGGGGTCTGGCTCTGCGGCAGAAGGATGTTTTTGGCGTGGTCTTCGACCTTCTTGGCGATGCGGCGCGCGTCTTCGCCGAGCACGAACTCAAGCAGTTTGCCGGCTTTCTGATGCAGGTTCGCGTACGCAGGGTGCGTGGCAATGGAGGTGAAGTACTTCGCGATGGCACCGACGTTGCGGTCGATGGACCACTCGTTGTCGTTGAGCACGACGATGAGGCGCTTGGTGTGCGCAGCGACATTGTTCATTGCTTCAAACACCGGGCCGCAGGTGAAGGCAGCGTCTCCGGCCACGCAGATGACGTTTTCGTCCGTCCCGCAAAGGTCACGACCCGTGGCCATGCCAAGGGCGGCGGAGAGGGCAGTGCCGGCGTGGCCTGCACCGTAGCAGTCGTGTTCGCTTTCAGTGCGGAGGAGGAAGCCGTTCAGGCCGTCATGCTGGCGGATGGTGTGAATGCGGTCCCAGCGGCCAGTGAGCATTTTGTGGACGTAGCCCTGGTGCGCGACATCGAAGACGAAGCGGTCCTTGGGGGTGTCGAATACCCGATGCAGGGCGATGCTGAGCTCCACGACACCGAGATTTGGGCCGAGGTGGCCGCCGGTCTGGCTGAGGGTCTCGATGAGCGTCTGGCGAATTTTCTCCGCAAGTTCGGGCAGTTTCTCCAGCGGCAGGGCTTTGAGGTCGGCAGGGGAGTTGATGGCAGGCAGTTGGGTATCCACAGGTCTAAAAAAGTCGAATTTCGCCACCTTCAGGCTCGGCGGTTTTACGGCGGCGGGCTGGGGAGCGGAGTTTTTCGGTGTCTTCGGCGCTCTCGTCGTTATCAGCGACATCGTCAAATGAACTGAGCGAGGCTTTGCCACCTTCCAGATCGGCGCTGATCACATCAACACGGCGGCGGGCACCATCGATACGCTGCCGGCACAGTTTGAGGAGTCGTACCCCGTCTTCGTAGCTGGAAATCATTTCTTCCAGAGAAAGCTGGCCGTCCTCCATGCCTGCCACGATCTCATCCAAGCGCTGCATGGCGTCTTCAAAGGAGGGTTCGTCGGACTTGGGGCTGGGTTTGCTCATGTGTGTGTATCACTAGCCAAGGAGGCACGGAAGGGCAGTCATTATCCGGGCTTCATAGGAGGCCGCAAGCAGGAAAAGCCGTGCATGAAAGGCAATTGGTTACCCTGCGGCAGTGGTGGCTGATTCAGAATGACTCTTGGTGAGGTCCGATGGTGTTGCTTTTGACACCCCAAATATAGCCAATTGATTCACCTCTCAGTCAAGGTAGGAAAATATGGATCATCACAATAATTATTGAAGTTATATTTAGAGTGGCTAAGTTAATATTTAGCTCGTGAAGATCCTCGAACGCAGATTTTGTCTCTACGCGTGCGTCATTGGGGCCATTTTCTGGTCCCATGACGCCCATGCCTATTTGGGCAGTTTCGAAGAGCAAGATGGTTATCGTGTCCCCATGAACGGCCAAATTCTGTCCGCTTATCTGGCGGGGGATGCCCAGTTCTATCTCAACAACAACTCCGCCAACGGCTATACCGGGGTGGTGCCGCTGGGAGCCTACCCAAACTCCCTGGGAGACGGCACGAATGGGCCCGACGTCACACGTTACAACGCGGGTCAGTATGGCAGCAACAACTCTGGCCCTGGAGGCGGGGCGGAGGATATTACGGATGGCACTGGCCTTTGGCAGGTGCTTTCAGGAGGCAGATTGTACGAAGATGCCACGGCACCCTACTACTATGGTAGCCAGTATGATCGGAATCAGATCGTCGCCTACCGGAACACCATGCCGCACTCAGGGTCGCAGACACTGAACCTGATGGCTTCGGATCAAAGCTTCAGCTACCGCTACAGCATGGATTCACGCGATTATGACGGGATTACTCCCTCCAGCACTGCGGGATTGCAGGTGCAAATGTCGTTTTGGGTCAAGCCCTCGGACTGGGATGACCCGGACACCGGTAACATGATGGGTCTGTCGCTGCTTGATGCAGCCAATCAGCCTGTGTTTGAAGTGGGGTACACGGGCGACAATTTCCTGCAGTACCGCATGGTCGGGGGCACCTGGCAGACGACACCTTATCAAATGGGCACGCTGGGCTGGTCTGAAATCACCGTGGCGCTGGACACACTGAACAACACCGCAACTCTCGGCATAAGCGCGTACAATGACGGAAGTTCGCTGCTGGGAAGCAGCAGCAGCGTGCTCAACAATCAGAGTCTTGGGCTGGTCAGCGGTGCGATCACCGGCCTGCAATGGGATTTACGCGGGGGCGCTCTGGACAATGGTGCGGTGAGCTACATTCAAAGCTTTGAAGACTTTAACTTTGCGATCACTTCAGTCATACCGGTGCCCGAGCCTGGCGGTGTGTTGCTCTTGATCCTGGGTGCCGCTCTGCTGCATGCCCCACGCCGGCGTGCGTGAGCCGCGGGTTACGCAGGACAAGACCCCATAAAAAAACACCCGGTCTTGCGACCGGGTGCTTCTCATTGTGGAGATGATCTTGCGATAGGTTACGCGAAGATGTCGAGGACAGGAACGCCCTTGTCGCCGACCGTGAACGGACGGTTCGAGGGGGACATGACCACTTCATCCACAGGCAGGCCCATGGCATGGCCGATGGTGGCCTGGAAGTCCTGCGGTGTGCACTGCTTGTCAGCGACACGACGGCCCTCCTTGTCGGTGGAACCATAGACGAAGCCGCCCTTGACGCCGCCGCCTGCGAAGACGGTGGAGTAAGCGAGCGGGTAGTGGTCACGGCCATCATTTTCGTTGATGTCCGGTGTGCGGCCGAATTCGGAGCCCATGACGATCATCGTGGATTCAAACAAGCCGTTGGAAACAAGGTCTTCGATCAAGGCGGCGAAGACGTTGTCCATGGTCGCTGCGGTTGTGCCAAGGGCGGTGTCAATGGTGTTGTGCATGTCCCAGCCACCTGACTGAACTTCGACGAAACGAACACCGGCCTGCACCAGACGACGGGCAAGGAGGGCTCCCTGACCAAAGCTGTTTCTGCCAAACTTTTCACGCACCGCTGCTGGTTCCTGGCTGAGGTCGAAGGCCTTCAGGTCTTCGCTCTTCATGAGCTTGACGGTTTCGTCATAGAACTCGGAATAGGACTTCACATCGTCCGACTGGAACTTTTTGCGGAAGGAGGTGTCGAATTCGTCGGTCAGGGACAGACGCTTCTTGAACTGATCATCCGAAGTGGTCGGCTTGATGTTCTGCAGCCCAGTCTCAGGATTGGAGATCGGGATGGGGCTCATCGTGGTGGGGAAGAAGCCTGCGCCAGGGAAAGCATTGCCGCTGTTGACGACCACGCTGTCTGGAAGGGTTGGTCCCTTGATACGACCCAGGAAATGGGAAGCCCAGGCGCCGATGCAAGGATGGACAATCGTGCCACGCGGCTCATAGCCGGTTTTCATGACATAAGTGCCCTGATCATGCACACCGGTCTTGGAGCTCATGGAACGGATGATGGAGAACTTGTTGGCCACCTTGGCCATCTTCTCCATGGTTCCGCCAAGGCGGTCCATGTTGCCGGAGCCAGCATTGGCTTTGATTGGATCGGTCGGCCCCTTGGTGGCGCCGTCCTTTGGATCCCAGGTGTCGATGTGGGTCATGCCGCCACCCATCCAGAGGAAGATGACGTTTTTGGCCTTGCCGAAGCCGGGGGTGCCTGCACCGGTAGTGCCAGCTGCCGCCAGATTCAGAGAGGGCATGACAGTCACGCCGAGTGCTGCCTGGGCCGTGCGCATCATGAAGTCACGACGGGCGATTGGATTGAGTTTGTTGTGTGCTGGTTTCATATGAAAAGTTTAGCGCGTTACTTGTTGTGGTTGAGCCTGTAATTATTGGATGAAGATGAATTCGCGGGTGTTGATGAGCGCCCAGATCATGTTGGCATAGCCGTCTTCACCACCGGAGAGGGCGCGCTTGGCGATCTCTTTTTCCTGAAGCGTAGGGCGGCGGTTGAGAACGGAGACAAACAGAGCCTCAACCTTTTCAGGCGGCGTCTTCACCTTTTCCATGGTGCGGAAGACCAGCGAATCCGGGCTGGTGAGCATCTGCTGCGCCTTGCCGTTCATCATCATCAGCACCTGAGGCACCGAACCAGTCTTGACACTGCCGTCGATCAAGGAGCGCGGAGACTGGCCGAAGTCGATCAGGAAGTGGCCGTTTGGAGCGGGCTGCTCCAGTGTGGAGGCTCTGCGAAGGATCATGCCGCCGTAGGTGAGGGAAGCGTTCTCCATCGTGTCGCCAGCAGGCTTGGCTGCTGCCTTGCCTTTTCCTTTTCCTTTGCCGCCGTCCATCATCATGTCATCACCACCGGCTTCGGCAAGACCACCCCCCATGAGGGCGCGTTCCTTGGCTGCCATTTCACGGAAGGCGCTGTATTTGACCAGCACCGTCTGCGCATCCAGTTTGGGATTGCTGAGGTCAAGGTCAATGGAGCGGCTGTAGAGATCTTCCAGCGGCTTGGCATATTTGTCGGGGTCGCCGAGCACCAAGGTCATGTAGGAGTCCCAGGCCTGTTCAGCGCTCATGCGGCGGAGCAGGGGGCCCTGGAAGTAGTAGGGTTCACCCATGGCAATCTTTTCCGAGGTGGCTTCGGATTGATAGGCGCGGGTGTTGTAAATGATGCGCATGAAGCTCTTGATGTCGAACTTCACCCGTTTCATTTCTTCAGCCAGATGGACGAGCAGCTCTGGATTAACGGACTGCTTGGGGTCATCAATGTTGGTCACAGGCTCACAGATGCCCTGGCCGAAAGCACGCTTCCACATGCGGTTGGCAATGGCCATGGCAAAGCGGGGATTGCTGGGGTCAGTGGCCCATTTGGCGAATGCTGGACGAAGCTCTTCGGCGGACTTCATCTTCTGTTTGTAGGCAGGAAGATTTTTGTCGTCTTTGGTCCACGTGATGAACTTGGGTTCCACCGGATCATTGGGCTTGGCATCCGGATACTTGTAGTCATGCGGCAGCTTCATGGTGTTGGTGTTCGTGTCACCGACGATGAAGCGATTGGCTCCCATGTAGTTCTGGATGCCATTGCGCACACGTTTGATGTCTTGACCGCTCTGTGTGACCATTTCTTCGATCTTGGGCATCAGATCTTTCATGGCGTTCATCGCCATCATGCCGGAGGCATCCTTGCCTTTTTTGCGGTTTTCCGCAGTGCGCATGTTGGTGGTGGTGGCTCCAAAGAAAGAAGCCATTTCATAGAACTGGTGCTGAGTCCAGTCGGAGAACGGGTGGTCATGGCACTGGGCGCATGCCACGTCGGTGCCAAGGAACACAGCAAGCGTGTTGGCCAGATTGTCCAGTGGCATGCCTGCGTCACGCAGGAGATAACCGGCGGCACCATCCTGCCACATCTTCCCCTTGGCGGTCAGCATCTCAAACACCATCTTGTCCCATGAGGTGTTTTTCTCGATCTCGTGCTGCATCCAGTTGATGTAGGGAACGCCGCGCAGGTTGTCCTGTTCGAGGCGGTCTTTCACACGAAGCATTTCAGCAAAGTAGTTGAACGTGTTGCTGTTGTAACCGGGGCTGTCGAGCAGCATGTCGATCAGTTTGGCACGCTTGTTCGCATTGGAGTCCGCAACGAATTGAGTGGTTTCCGTGTAATTCGGAATGCGACCCACGATGTCGAGATAAACGCGGCGCACGAACTGCTCGTCGTTGGCCAGCGGATTGAATCCGGTGATCGGCTTTTTACCAGCAGTCTTGGCACGCTCAGGATTGGCACGTACAAGGCCATTGGCCACGAGACGGTCAACTGAGGCGGATGCCTGGGCGACCGTGGCGTTTGCCAGCATCACCGGCTGATCCGAAGGCTTCATGCTTTTTGCCAGCGCCTGGTCTTCTGGAGACAATCTGGTCAGCGCGAACTTGTGAGTGGCGCCGTCAGCGGTTTTCAGAATGATGTCCTCACCATCGAGTCCGATGAATGAGGCTGTGACTTGGCGGCCCGAGGTGTCCGTCCAAGTGCGAATTTCCGCAAAGGCGGAAGACGCAACAAGTGCGGAAACAAGCAGGCTGCTGAGCAGTTTCGTGGTTTGTTTCATGGTGGTGTGGAATGAAGGGAATGGAATTCCAATGGCTCGAACGTGCCGAAGGGGCCTCCAATTAGGCTAATTAGCTGTTTTTTTGCAGTTTCGGCAAGCTTGGACGCGGGAAAGGACCTATTTACCCGGCTCCAAACGGGCCTTTTCCAGCGCGGACGCCATGGCTTTGACCCGATTTTGCTGTGTTTTAGCCAAGTTTTGGCTTTCCCCAATGTCCTGAGACAAGTCATAGAGCTGAGGGCCGGGGGCATTCCCTGTCTCGATGATTGTATTCTTACTCTTGGCGGTTCCTGGACTGGCGGGGATGAATTTCCAGTTCCCGATCCGCAGGCTGATGGGGCCGCCCTGCTCGACCAGTTGTGTCCGTCCCCAGAAGGGCAGGTAAGAAATTTTGGCTGTCCACGGCGACGGCTGGAGCTGACTGGCCAGTCAATGCGGCGAAACTGGCGGGGAAATCGACTTGGCAGACTGGCAGACGAGGGCGGAACTCACGCCCGCCTTCACCTTCGCGGGCCAGCGAACAATGAAAACCACGTAGGTCCCCCCCTCGAATGCGCTGTATTTTCCATCCCGCAGGGGGACGGCTGGCTTATGATTGCCGAGCTTTTCGATCGTTTCGTCCTGGTAACCGTCATCCACCACGGGGCCATTGTCACTGCTGAGCAGTACAATGGTATTGTCTTTCAGTGCGTGCGGCGGGGGATTACTTCAGGGCCTTGGCGATGAATGCGGAGATGTCCGCATGCATTTTCTCCATATCCGGGCGGTTCGTGTACATCATGTGACCAGACTCATATTCGGCGAATTCGATGTTCCCGCGCAGTTCATCCGGCAGGTGCATCTGGCGCACGCTCAGCAGCATGTTGTCAGGTGGTGTCACCAGATCTCGCCAGCCCACCAGTGCCAGCACCTTGAGATGAGGGTTTTGTTTGATCGCCTCCGCCAGCTGGCCGCTCACGCTCGTATAGCTGTTGCCCTTGCCGTGGTTCCAGTTCGGCTGCGGTGCCAGCACTTCGTAGGGCAGGTCTTTTTCATACTTCAGTTCCTCGCGCAAATAAGCGTTCATCGAGGCCGCTGCGATGCTGCCCACCACGCGCATGAAAGGTTCGATTTGCGGATGATTTTCCGACTCATCGCCATCCCGTCCCGTCACCCGCGCATCGTAGGCTCCGAGTACCAGCTTTTCTTTGCGCAGCAGCCGCTCGCGAAACACCCCGCTGTCGATCCGCAACTCCTGCTCCTCGATCAGCTTCGGTTCCAGGCCAGTCAACCGGGCCAGTTTTTTCACCACCGCCTCACGCTCCGCGGCTGTCAGCTCGCTTCCCTTCAGCAGGGCCGAGGCATATTCGCCGAAGGCAAACGTGCGCGATTCCGCCACTGCTTTCTTGAAATCCGCCTGCAAATCCGCCGGCAGCTTCTTGTGGTAGTGCGCCGTCGCTGTCATGGCCGGCAGTCCCACCAGATACGGTGTTTCATTCAGCGGTCCGGGGATCAGCGTCGCATAATCAAGCAGTCCGGACACGATCACGATGCCGTTCAAGTACATGCGGTGCCGCTGCTGCAGATGCTCCGCCAGCCCGCCGCCGCGAATGCCGCCGTAGCTTTCCCCTGCTATGAATTTCGGCGACCTCCAGCGTTCCTCGCGGGTGACCCACAAGCGCATGAACTCGCCCACGCTGGCAATGTCTTCCTGCACCCCGAGAAACTCGCTGAGATTCTTCGGATCTTCCGCACGGCTGAAGCCGGTGTTCACTGGGTCGATGAACACCAGATCCGTCACATCTAGCAGTGAGAACTCATTGTTCACCAGTCCGCCCGGTGGCAGCGGGGGCGTCAGTCCATCCGCTGGTAAATCTACCCGCTTGGGTCCGAAGGCTCCCAAGTGCAGCCATACCGAGCTGCTGCCGGGGCCGCCATTGAAGCAGAACGTCACGGGCCGCGTGGCCGCGTCCTTCACATCCTTCATGGTGTAGGCCGTGTAAAAGACCTGCGCCGAAGGTTTGCCATCTGGCTTCAAAATGGGCAGCGTGCCCGCCTTGGCTTCATAGGCGATTTCTTTGCCGCCGATGGTCACCTTGCCGCTCGTCACCACTGGCTTGTCGGCCTCGGGCTTCTTACCTTCTTTCTTGTCATCCGCTTTGCCTTCCTTTTTCTCCGCAGGCGGTGCTTCAGGTTTGGCCGGCTTGTCTTCTTCAGCGGCAAGGCAAACGGGCATCGCAAGGGCCAGTACGGAGGTCAAAAGGGTCGGTCGGATACGCATGGTGGCCGGAAGCATGGCATGCGTGCCGCACCTTGAGAATCAAAATCCTCATGAAACCACCGCGATCACGCCTGCTTGCAGGCCTTGATCGTGTTCGCCATCAGCATGGCGATGGTCATCGGACCGACGCCGCCGGGGACGGGGGTGATCGCACGGCATTTCGGCGCGACTTCATCGTAGGCAACGTCGCCGACAAGCTTGTAGCCCTTTTCGGTAGTCGGATCGTCCACGCGGTTGATACCCACGTCGATCACCACTGCGCCTTCTTTAACGTGCTCGGCCTTGATGAAATGCGGGTGTCCAATCGCAGCGATGATGATGTCCGCCGTGCGGGTGATCGCGGCGAGATCGCGTGTGCGAGAATGCGTGACGGTGACGGTGGCGTCTCCGCCTTTGCCCTTTGCCATGAGCAGCAGCGCCATGGGTTTGCCCACGATCATGCTGCGTCCGACCACGACGGCATGCGCGCCGCTGGTTTCGATGCCAGCTTCGATCAGCAGCCGCTGGCAGCCCAGCGGGGTACATGGGACAAATCCCGTGGGGTCTTCCAGCGCGAGTTTGGCCACATTGACCGGATGAAAGCCATCCACATCCTTGGCCGGATCAATGGCCCGCACGATGGCGGCCTCGTCGATATGCTTGGGTGGCGGGCTTTGTACCAGAATGCCATGAATCGCCGGATCATTGTTCAAGGCATGTACATGCGCCAGCAGCTCCTCCTGCGTTGTCGTGGCTGGGAGTTCGAGTTTGACGGAGTGCAGGCCCAGATCGCGGCACTTTTTATCTTTGGAACGCACATAAGCCCGTGACGCCGGATCATCACCCACGAGGACGACCGCGAGGCCCGGCTTGCGCCCAAGCGCGGCCAGTTCAGCGATTTCGCGACGGCATTCTTCGAGGACTTTTTCGGCGACGGCGGTTCCGGAGATGATCTGCATGTTTTCTGGTCATGCAGACGTGGCGGCGAGTCAACAGCCGACGCCAAAAACCGTGGGGCGGCTTTTTCTGTAACCACCCGTCCCCTTGCGGCATTCGGCTCTCTGTGCGGCGCCCACGCCGCGATCCATCCAAACCAAACCGCAACGTGAAAATCACTCTCACTCTCCTATGAAAATACTGCCATCGGAGCAGAAAAAGCGCCTCGAATAGCCCCCGGACGAGATGTCTGGGAGCCCGCCTCGTTGCCATTCTCCGTTTTGGAATTACCTGCTTTACCTGCTGTGACCGCCGCCGCTCAAATTGAAAGCCATGTGGACGATGACCTCGTTTTAATAGAGGCGGCGCAGGCTGGAGATCTCGATGCTTTTGATCAAATCATCACACGCCACCAGTCCACCATGACCGCCATGCTTCACCGCTTCTCCGCCAACCGTGCCGATCTTGAGGACATGGTGCAGGAGACGTTTGTGCGTGCTTGGCGCGCATTGCCACAGTGGCGGCCGGACAAACCCTTTCTGCACTGGCTCAAACGGATTGCGGCCAACATCGGCCTCGAATTCTGCCGCAAGCACCAGCGTTCACCCTTTTCGCGCCTCGTTCAGCCGACTGATGATTCGCATCCTCTCGACCACATTGCCAGTGCTGACGACGTCCTAACTGCCAGCGACGCTCTCGCCAGTGCGCAGTTCATTCTTTCGCATCTCCCGCCGGATGACCGTGCCTTGCTCACGCTGTTGCACCTCGAACAAATGCCGCTAAGCGACATCGCTGCGCACTTTGGCTGGAGCAGAGTCAACGCCAAGGTGAAAGCCTTCCGCGCGCGGCAGCGCCTTAAAACCATTCTCACACGTCATGGATACACCCTCTCGTAAACCCTCCTCCTGGGACCAGCTCACACACCATGCCCGATCGGTTCCTGCGCCAGCTGACATGGATCTGCGAGCTGCCATTCGTGCTGAAATCACCTCGTCTCAGGTCCAGCCACCGGCCTCGTCTCTATTTGACGATGTTCTCAGTCTGTTTCGTTACCGATGGCTGCAGTCCAGTTTTGCGTGTCTCGCTGTTGCAGCCGTTCTGGCCTGCCTCGAGAACCTCGACGTCATGAATGAAATTGCCTGGATCTGGCAGCTTCAGGGTCCCGTGTTCGCAGGCATTTGATTTCCATGAACACTCCATCCAACACCTCGTCACGCTGGAAAGCCGTCCTTCTGCTGCTGCTGGTCTTTGCCCTCGGGGCAGGTTGCGGCATCGGCGGAGGACTGCTGGTGCTGCGTCGAATCGTTAAGCATGCCATTGCGCATCCAGATGAGTCACACGCTCCGGTTGACCGGCTGGTCGGCAAGATCGAATCCCTGCTGGTGGCGGAGCTTGATCTCACGGATTTCGAGCGCAGCGCGGTGCATGTGGAGCTGCTTCAAGCCGCCACAGAATTCAAAGCATTGCGCCGCGAAGTCTGGCAGAAGGCCGGCATGAGCGTGGCGGGTTCGCTTGATCGTATTTGCCAGCATCTCCCTGCTGAAAAGCAGGAGATCCTGCGCAAAAAAGCCGCCGAACGGCTGGGGCCTTGGGGCCTGCTCAGTGGCAGGCCGTAACTTTAATGGCGTTACTTTAGCGCCATTCTGCCGTGCGTCTGGCGGCTTCCACCTCAGGCAGCAGCCAGCAGCTTCTGTTTACCGCCTTCGGCCAGGAGGGCGGCGAGTTCAGGCATGTAGCGGGTGATCTCGTGCGAGAGCATCGAGAGCCGGGTTTCGGATTTCCAACTGCCTTTCTTGCTGCGGTCCATGTCGGTCATTTCGACTTCAACGAGGGTGGAGAAGACGGTGGAGTCAGCCTGAGGATCGTGTTGCAGTGTCATGATGATAGTGAAGGTTGATCCGGCGTCAGAAGAACGAGTTGTCCATCCTTGAGAGTCCATTTGCGTCTGTCCAAAGCCCCCGTGTTCAACATGGAATCAATCCCATTGCTCAAAAGCATCCTCGCCGCCTCGGCGGGGCTGCTGCCAAACGTGCCCTTCAAGGTCATGTCTTCGAGGTACTGCTTGATCTGCGGTGTGATCGCGATCGTCAGTGAAAGTGAGTCGAAGGTGTTTGAGGGGCGGGCCATCCAATAATAACCGGGTAATAACCCCATTTTAATTCCAACTTGGCCCGATGGTCAAGGTTGGCTTCCATTAATTTGGGGTTTTAACCCCATAAAAACCCCGGTTTTATTTAAGGTTTATTAAGTATCTGGCAGTTAGCGATGGAAACTGGCCACGAACTGCGTTCAAAACCGCCCAATCCTATGAAACGCTTACTCCGTATCTCTCTCCCTGCCGCCCTGCTCGGGGCAGCCCTTCTCAGTCTGAACGCCCAAACCAAGGAAGAAGGTGGCTGGCAGAACTGGTTTGCTGATGGTTCACTGCAAGGCGGCCAGATCATCAGCGGCAAAGCCACCTACAAGGTTGAAAACGGGGTGCTTACCGGCACCACCACGGAGGGCAGCCCAAACACCTTCCTCGCTATCGGCCCGTTTAAAGATTTCGAACTCGAGTTCGAGGTGAATGTGGATGATGCGCTCAATTCAGGCGTGCAGGTGCGCAGTCACATCGCCAAAGAAGGCGATCCAGTGCCTGAGGGCGCCAAAGGCAAGCTCCCAGCCGGACGCCTCTACGGACCGCAGTGTGAGATCGCCATCAACGGCACCGCTGGAGACTTTTATGACGAGGCACGTCGCGGCACCTGGTGGAGCATTCTGACGAAAACGGACGCAGTGCGGACGGATGCCGCGAAAGCAGCCTTCAAAAAAGGCGAATGGAACCACTACCGCATCGTGGTGAAAGGGGATCATTACCAGAGCTTCATCAACGGAGTGCCTGCCGCCGACTTCACTCAGCCCAATGACCCCGAAGGCTACATCGGCTTTCAAGTGCACGGCATCAAGGGCGGCACGGGCCCCTACAGCGTGCGCTGGCGCAATGTGAAGTTCCGCGAAACGAAATAAACTCCGACCAAAACCAGGCCGCCTGCTCCTGCGGCCGCCATCCAGCTGCGCCACCAAGGCGTGAGCTGGATGGGAATGGGGCGGGAACGATCTCCCGCCAGCAGGAGCATCCATTTAGGTGGCGCGTCAGGATGCGTCGCATCGTGTGTCCAGAGCAGCACGTCATGGAGTTTGCCCTTGGGCATTTCAAAAACGATCTCTGGCTCGGTGCTGCGCCAGCGCCAGGCTGAGGTAATCAAGGCATGAGCTTCGCCTTCGGTGCCAGATGGCAGGTATGAGGCAAGGGCGTAGTCCGCCCAGTTGTGATGCTGCGAGATGGTCGCCGTGGCCAGAGTGGCAAGATGAACCAGAGTTTCGTGCTGCCTCAGGCGCACCGGATCAGCCAGCGCATCCAGCGCGGCAGATTCATCCATGATGAGCGGGTTGCTGCCGTAGTCGGCTGTGACCTCCAGCAGCACCTCAGAATCCGGCAGGAGGGTGAGCTTGGCGCTCAAAAACTCTGCTCCATGCCCCAAAGCACACAGGGGGGCCAGAACGGCTCCCCCTGCGGCGAGAATGAGGATGGATCGCGCGAGGCGCATCATTACTTCTTCACGTTCCAGCGCAGCACGCGGCCCCACTTGTTCCACTCGGTTTCGAGGATGTTGCCATCGTTGTCGAAGGTGATGCCATGCGGGCTGGTCACGACACCCTGCTTCCAGTCCTTGGGCGCAATGCCGGGGGTGTTGGTCATCTGCGGGCTGGTGCCGAGATCGGCCACACGCTTGTTGGCCTTGTCCCAGACGCTGACGTTGCCGGCGATTTCGGCCACGCACATCAGATCCCCGTGGAAGCTGGCGGAGCTGGGGTTGCGCATTTCCGTGGCGATTTCGCCGATGAAATTGCCTGCGAGGTCGGTGTGCAGCATGCGCTTGTGGCCGCGGTCACAGATCATGACACGGGCGGGGTCAAAGCGCGTGTCGATGAAGATCTTGTGGGCGTTTGCCAGCGCGAGGGGCTTGTCAGGGCCGCCAAAGACGCTCTTGAACTTGCCATCGGCGTTGAACACGAAGATGAAGCTGCGGCCATAGCCATCGACGACGTAGATGTCACCGTTGGGAGCCACGTCGCAGTTGGTAAGCTTGAGACCGCCGGCTGCGGCGACGCCTTTTTCCTTGGCAATTTTCTTCTCGGTGCCGTCAGCGAGCTTCAGGGTGATTTCCGTTTTGGTATCTGCGATCTTCAGGCCCGATGCGATGGGAGTCTTCTTTTTGGGGTCGGCCTCGTCGGTTTTGGTCACACTCACAAAATCACGCTGCTCAGCCGGGAAGGCGCTGGTGGGGATCTCCATCACGATGCTGCCATCCAGGTTGCACTTGATGACCTTCTGCTCGCCAAGCACGGCGGCATAGATGTGCTCACCACCGCCAAGCTTGCGAATCACAAAGCCATGCAGGGAAGGGGGGAGGGGGAGTGTTTTGATGAATTTGCCATCCTTGCCATACACCTGCAGGCCTGCCAGAGCAGGGTCTTTGTCCTGCACGCTCACGTAGATGTTGCCAGCGGAATCCACGGCAATTTCGCCATGGCCGTCGCCGATGGTTTCTTTGCCGGGGGGCGGAGTGATGAAGTTCGGGACGAATTCATAGGCCACTTCGGCAGCAGCGGTGCTGGCGAGGGTCATGACGGACAGGAGGGAGAGGATGCGGTTGCTCATCAGGCGGATTCAAACGGAACGCAGGGGCAGCGTCAATCGTACAACAGTGATTTTGCTGGATGATCCTGTCATACGGCAGGAAACTTCAGGTCACACAGCGTGTTCCCATGCATCTTCCCATGAAAAAAGCTCTCTTCATTCTGCTCGGCAGCGCAGCGCTGGCGGTCTCTGTCGCCGGTCTGCGTGCGCAGGCGCAGCTCACTGAGTTCGACGAAAAATTCAAGGCGTTCGACCAGAACAGCGACGGTATCATCAGCGGGAGTGAAATGAACGGCGCGAACTTCCTGCCCCGGCTGGACCTGAACAAGGATGGTAAACTGACGCATGACGAAGCACTCGAAGCCGTCCAGAAAATGCGCAAGCTATCTGGTAATCTGCCCGCTGGGGTTGGTGATGAGCCAACGCCCGTCCTCTTTAAGCGCATGGACAAAAACAGCGACGGCAAGCTGACCGCTGAAGAATTGCCGAACAAGAAATGGTTCAACGGCCTCGATACGGACAAAGACGGCTCGGTGACGCTGGAAGAGGCGGAGAAGGTGATCGCCACTTTGCGCAAGCGCGGCAGCACGGGAAGCGCGACCACTGAGAGCCCGATCAAACCCGCCTCCGAGGATCCTTCCTTCAAGGAAGCGCCTGATTTGCTCAAGGGCGGCGATCATGGGGTGGGGCGCATGGTGGCAGATCTTGCTTTGAAGACCTTGGAGGGAAGTGAAATCAAACTGAGCAGCGCCGCAGGCAAGAACGGCCTCGTGATTGCACTTTTCAGCGCGAGCTGCCCGATCAGCAGCAAGCTGGCGCCCGAGACCGCCCGGTTGGAAGCGTCACTTAAAGAACAAGGTGTTGGCATGCTGCTGGTGAACGCTCCTCCAGGACAGAAAGCCGAGGAGATCACGCAGTTCATCGCAGACCACAAGCTGGTCTCCCCGGTCGCAACAGATGCGGATGGCATACTTGCACAGCAATTAGCTGCAACGACCACGACAGAGGTGTTCCTGCTCGATGCCGCACGCACGCTCGTGTACCGCGGTGCGCTGAATGATCAATATGGCCTCGGCTACTCAAAGGACATGCCGCAGCATCATTACCTTCGCGATGCGGTGGCTGCGATGCTGCGTGGCGAGCCGGCAGAACTGGTCGCGACCAGTGCGCCGGGATGTGCGCTGGATCTGCCGGCGCAACAGGGCATCGCCAGCACACCGGCGACCTATCACCGTGACATCGTGCGCATCATGCAGGCAAACTGCGTGGAGTGCCATCACAAGGGCGGCGTTGGGCCGTTCGCACTGGATTCGTATGAGGCGGTGATCGAGCACGCTGGAATGATCCGCAAGCAGGTGGAGCGCGGGGCCATGCCGCCGTGGTTCGCCGCTCCACTCGAAGGGCGTGCTCACTCGCCCTGGATCAATGACCGCTCTTTATCCGAACGTGATCGTTCAGATTTGCTGGCATGGCTGAGTGCAGATCGTGCCAAGGGCGACATTGCGGATGCGCCCAAGCCTCGCGTTTTCCCCGGCGAATGGAGCATTGGCAAGCCTGATGCGATCATCGCTGGAGCGAAGCCGATTGCCATCAAGGCCGAAGGCACGATGCCCTACCAGCACGTGACTGTGGCCACCGAATTTCCTGAAGACCGCTGGGTGCGCGGTTATGAGATTCTTCCCAGCGCCCGCGAGGTGGTGCATCACGTCATTGTCAGTGTGCATGAAAAAGGCAGCAAAGTGCGCGGTGGTGGTGATGAAGGCGCCGAAGGCTACTGGGCGGCCTATGTGCCCGGCAATACGAAGCAGCTCTATCCTGAGGGCTTCGCCCGCAAGCTGCCCGCCGGTGCGACGGTGAGTTTCCAGATTCACTACACGCCGAACGGCAAGGCGGTGGAAGACACGATCCGCATGGGGCTGCTCTTTTCCAAAACACCGCCGAAATATGTCGTTCACACCACCGGCCTCTCGAATACGCGCCTCAGCATCCCTCCGGGAGAGGCCAATCATGTTGAGGTGGCCCAGCGCACGCTGCCCGTGGACGTCAATGTGATGGCCTGGATGGCCCACATGCACGTGCGTGGCAAGGCCTTCAAATTCGAGGTCACTCTGCCCGGCGGTAAGACCGAGACGCTGCTGGACATCCCCAAATACGACTTCAACTGGCAGCTCCGCTACGACTACGCCCTGCCGCATTTCCTGCCCCGCGGCAGCAAGGTGAAGATCACCGCGGTGTATGACAACAGCTCCGGCAATCCGGCCAACCCTGATCCAACTAAAACCGTGCGCTGGGGGCAGCAAACCTTCGATGAGATGATGATCGGCTACATGGAGCACTACACGCCGTTGAACCCGGAGGTCGCCGACGTGAGGAAGTGATATTTCTCAGCGATAGCGCGTGGCGCCTTCGTTGAGGAAATTGGCATGAACCGTTTTTCTGATTTCCAACAATTCAGGAATGAACTGCTTCATATAGGGAGCTCTGTCTGCATTGGAGAGCATGCTTATTTGGGATGATGAAGTCTGTGCAACTGAGGCAAAGAATTCAGCAAACACAGGCACCACCTGGGTAATGGCCATTGTGCCTTTCGAGAACCCCAGCCGTTGATTGACCTTGGCGATGCCGTTGCTGATGGCCGCTCCTAAAGTAAATCTGCTGCCATCCACAATGACCTGGCGGATAATGTAATCACCTCGGGGCCGGCTGGGAATGTCAAACCCCCCGCGATTGGGCTTGGGGTCGAGATAGCATGCGGCAGCCAAAGTCAAAGTATCACGGTGGAAAGCTTTCAACTCGGCCAATGAACTCATCAGTGAGGTGTATTGCATTTTCCGCCATTTGGTCACCTTGTCAGGCCTCACCGCAAAGCGTCTTACATTTTCGAAAACGGTTCCCCGGGTCCAGATGTCACTTTTGCCTGAATCCAGATAGGTTGAGATGCCTAGCACCTGCTTTGTGTCTGTGAGGACAACTGGCCCGCCACTGTTGCCAGGTACGATCTGGCAGCTGATTTCGATTCGGTCACTTCCCAAACCTAGCACCGCGCCTTCCAGGGAAGTCACGGCGTCGCCCCCCAGACTGTTGCCGTAGGCGGTCACCCTTTGATTGACGGCGATTGAAAAATTGGTGTCTACAAGGGCATAGGAAGTCTCGCCCTCTTTGAGAGTCACAGGGAAACGTGCAACGTCTTCAAGGCCATTGGATGAATTGGGGTCGTATGTGTTCGAAAGCTCAATTTCGTATGGAATCGGGATATTCCGCCCCGATGCCGTTTTGATGCTTTCAATCTTGGAAGTGAAACTTTTGGGGGTGCCACAGATGACATGCGCGTTGGTATAGACGTAGGTTTTGCCATTCACCTGGGCGATGAATCCTGAGCCGCTGCCATGGTCTGTTTTGATGATGATGAGACAACCTGCATCAAAGGACGCGCCCGCCGCCGGCGCAGGTGCGGTTGTCGTCACGCTGGGGGTGGCTGGTGCTTGGGCTTTTGCCGTTTCCGGCAGCGTTGTGTCGCTGGTTGTGGACTTTGGTTTGAGCGCTGCTTCTGGAGGCGATGTTTTAAAAGCTGTAACCGCAGCAATGAGCTTGGGTATCAGGGCGTTCGCTCCCAGATCATATTTTTCTTTCAAATTCTCAGGCAGCAGATCCACCGTCACAGTGCCGACGCCATCGGCATAGATCAATGAAATGCCTGATTCATCCACTTTGCGGATTTTTGCAGACCGGACCAGCTTGCCATTGGTTAGAGTGAAATCTCCCAGTTCCTTGCCGGCGGCAGAGGAACGTGCGTTCTCCACTGCCATTTTGAATGAGTCGGTGTTCTGCGCCAGGTCGGCGTTGATTTTTTCCAGGCGCTTGTCGAGGATGCCCTTGGCCTTCAGAAGCACCTGATTTTTTTCCATGGTATCGCGGCGTTGATGGAGAAACGCTTTCTTTTGAGCGATGAAGCTGCGCTGGGAGGCAAGTCGGGAAGTAACTTCCTGCACAGCCAGTTCTGATGCCTTGAGCTTGGTGGTGTGATCGTAATAAAAATAACCGCCGAGGCCACCGCCGATAACAACCAGAAGCCAAAACTTGGGTGAGGTAAGCATAGTGGGGGGGGGATTATTGGGCGTTCAGGGCTTTGTAAGCATCAAGCTTGGAGTGAACCTTTTTCAGCAGATCATCACCCTGGGTGCATTTTTTGCTCAGCCCGGCCAGAGCCTGCTCGATTGCGGCATTGTATTTCACCCACTCCACATGCTGTTGCTCAAGCAGATTCAGGTCAGTTGTATTGGTGCCTTGGGCTAGTTCAGCATCGAGGTTTCCCATCTCTTCATTGCCTTGAATGAACTGTGCTTCCAATGCCGCCTGTTCTTTAGACATGGGCTCATTTTTATCGCAGCTTGCCAATAGAATGCCTGCCAAAGCAGTAAAAATGCATGGATAGTTCATGTTGAACATTCTTAGCATCAGACCATGAGGTGTCAAAAGTGACAAGAAAAAATGCTACGGCGTATCCCGGATGTTTGGATGAAGGCTGACGCGGCAATAGCGGCGTCCAGCCTCGAATAGGTAATTTCGAATTTTGGCACGATGGAGGCGGCCCCATTGGCGGCTGGGTGAAAATCACCGCTGTGTAACAGATACAGCACCCCCGCCAGTCCGATGATCCTTGGCTGTATGGCGCACTTCACTCCGCTGAATCCGAAGATGGCGAGCGAAGATTGGTCGTTACTTGCCTCTTATCGCATAGTCGAGTTCGACTGCGAGCTTTCCACGTTCTTCAACCAAGCCGGCCTTTTGATTCTCCAGCAAAGCTGCTTGGGCTAGATTTTTATTCGCATTTTCAGTGTGCCGTGTGGAAGGCACCCCCCGATATTTGGCTGCCTTTGCTAGTGATTGATGACTTTCTGCCGCAGTTCGATATTGCGCTGCCAAACCGCTGCAGTTTGCGATGCGTGAATCCAACTCTGCCATCCGCAATTTGATGCTTTTTATCTTGGAATCATCAACGCTGGTTTTTTTGGAAATGGGGCTGATGGAAGGCGAGCCGGCAGGTATTTCGAGGGGGGGGATCGATGTATTGTTGGTACCGTCCGTTCCTGGCTCTTGCAGAAATGCTGTTTGGGCTTGCTGAATCATGGAGACAAGCGCATTCGGCCCCAGATCATATTGTTCCTTCAAATTTTCAGGAACCTGATCCGATGGGATTGTGCCGACGCCATCAGCATGGATGAAAGAAATGCCGGACTCTTCCACTTTACGAATTTTAACGTTAAGAAGAGTTTTACCGTTGGCTAATTTGATCTCTCCCAGTTCGGTGCCAGGCGCATTGTTTCGCGTTCTCTCCACCGATTCTCTCATGGATTCGAGGGCATATTTGAAGTCGCTATCAGCTTTATGATAACGCTGGCCCAAGGTTTCTTGTGTCTCGAGGAGAGTGGTGTTTTTGTCAGCCTCAGCTTTGATTTTGTTTACAACCCGCTCCTTTTCGCTCCAAGCTTTCTTTCTAATGGAAAGCAGATCCTTCATGCCTGTCAGCTTCGATTGGCTCTGCTGCAGCGCTAAATTGGCATCATCTACCGTGCCTTGGTAGTGGATATAATAACTAAACGAAATGATGAGACTGACCAGAACAAGGGTGACCCAGATTTTTGATTCTTCAAACATGATGACCGATGGCTGAATTTAGTACAGGTATTTGGCTTTGTAGGTGTCCAAACGGGGACGAAATACACTCATAGCAGCCTCGGCTTCGGCGCAATTTTTGCTGAGATCAGCCAGCTTGGCCTCCAATTCCGCATTTTTTTTCACCGACTCTTCAAGGTGGCGCTCCAAGGTCATTCCGTTCGATAAATGAATGGTCCGAAGTGATTCAAATTTGTGATCAATAGAGAGCATTTCTTTACTGATTTGCTGAATCTCCACTTCGATCTTAGCCCGCTCATTCTTCAAAGTGCCAACTTTATCGCAGGAACTTGCAAAAAGAGTGGCTGCAAGGCCAGTTAAGATTAGGGGGCGGTACATTAGGTAATGTTGTGAGGGTGCTAGGAATGAATGAATATTGTGATTATCAATACATTTAGAAATAATGTTTGCATGCGGAAAATGGTGCAAAGAAAGTTTCTTTGTGAGGTCAGAGGAACACTGCTGGCCCTAGGGCTTGCCAGAGGGGGCTGATTTGGAGGTCGCCGGCGGAGTGAGTTCATCAATCAGGTGCTGCAGACCGCCATGGATGGACTTCGGGCCGAGGTCATACTTCTGCACAAACTCCATCGGCAGCTCATCGCTTTTCGCTTGGAGATTGGCCACCCCATCTTCGTGCAGAAAAGAGACCGAATCGTCGTTGATCTTGAAAATCTTGGCATTGTGTAGGGCTGAACGGCCTGGCAGCCTGAGTTCCGGTATCACGGTGCCGATGGCGAATGTGCGGGTGTTCTCCACAGCTGCCGCCATGGAATCTGCCATGTATTTGATCTCGCCGGTCAGTTTGCGCTCTTTCGTGTCCAGAAGGTCGCGCTTCCGTATGACCTCGTTCATGCGTGTGTCCAGCTGATCCAGCTTGTCTTTGGCGGTTTTGAGCTCAGTCCATTCCTGCTGGCGCAGATCCGCTGTCTCCCGGGCGGTGTCGGCCTGGGATTTCAATTCGGCAAGCTCCGCCTTGAGCTTGTCGAGTTTGGCAAGGTGGTCGCAGCCGCCAATGATGCAGGCGAGCAAGAGCAGGGCCTTGAGAAAGGAGCTGAAACGAAATTCAAACACAGTGTTTTGTGGTGGGGCTTACTTGGGTTGCGCGGCTTTGAATGCTTCAGCGGCGGGCTTGAGCCTGGCGAACTCGGTTTCAATGGCCGAGAGCTTGCGCTCTCGGGGGGCGTTGATAAATTCCAGCGGACGCAGCTGACCCTCTTTGATCTGGGTCTGTTCGAGGAGGCGTGTCAGCCCCTCCCTGCCACCGAGTTCGGCGATGTCTTTTTCGTGCTGGCGGATGGCTGCTTCGTCCTGTTTGAGCTTGGCATCGAGTGCGGCGACTTCACGCTTGAGCTCTGCATGGCGTTCACAAGACAGGCTCGTCAAACAGAGCACCAGATAACAAAAGCAAAGAGGCGGTTTCATGTGAGGGTGCAGGGGCAGATCCCCGCCAGCGGAGATCTGCGGGATTTAATCTTGAATGGTCTGCTTCGCAACTTCCTTGCCATTCGGCAAACCCATCCTAGCATCGACGTGTGATAGCGATTGCAACAGCGAGTCAGAAGGGCGGCGTGGGTAAAACCACGTTGTGCATCAATCTCGCCTATTCATTGGCGCGGCGCGGCTGGCGCGTGCTGTTGATTGACACGGATCCGCAGGGCGGAGTGGGCTTGTCTCTGGCGAAGAGCACCAAGGCGCGTGAGGGCTTTCATGAGTTTCTGGTTCGCGGCGGAGATTTGGGCAAGATGGTGGTGCCAACGCGTCTCCCAGAGCTGGAAATTGTTCCTGCCGGGCAGTATGACACCTGCGCACGGCAGGGCTGGTCGTTGCATGAGGTTCCGACTCGGCTGGCCGATCTGCTGCGGGGTGCCGAGTTGCGTGGTGTCGATGTCGTGCTGATGGACACAGCAGCCGGGATGAGCAGCACAACGGAAGCGGTGGTGAAGGCCTGTGATTTTGTGGTGCTTCCCCAGCAGGCAGAGCCGCTGGCAATCCGTAGTGTGCCTCATCTGCTGGAGACGCTGGCGCGTTTTCGTGCAGAGGGGGCCGGTGTGCGTGTGGCGGGCATTTTGCTGACGATGGTGATGCGAGAAAACGAGATGAGCCTGAAGGTCGCGCGGGAACTGCGCGACATGCTGCCTGCCAATCTGATGTTTCAGCAGAGCATTCCGCGCCTGCCCTCATTTCTCGAAGCGAGCGCCCTAGGGGTGCCGGTCGCGCTGACAAAGCGCAACCCGCCGCCCGAGGCACTGATTTTTGACCAGATTGCCGCAGAGCTGGAGCAGCGGATTGGATTGACCCACGAACGTGAAAGGGAGCATGGCCATGCAAGTCTCATGGATTGATGCCGAGCGGATCAAGGCGCTGGTGGCACAGATCGCACCTCAGGAGGCATCGGTGGAGGAAACGCCAGGCTTCATTGAGACCGCTACCACAACTGATTCCTTGCCGAGCAATGCAGCCGCGGCTTGGGGATTTGCCATGGACTGGCAGGAGCCGCTCGTGAAAGCAGCGCCTGCTGTTGAATTAACAGAAACATTTGCTGCCGAGCCAGAGCCACAGGCAGAGATGGATGAGGAAACGGATGATGACGAGCATGGCCAGTCAATTCCGAACCCTGCTGCCGCGCTGCCGCTGAGTCGAATCCGTGACAAGCTGCGTGCGATTCGCCAGCGTGCGACTGACGCGGGCATTCTCACGCGGATGAGCGAGATTTCTCCGATGGAACCGCCATCCCAGGAAAGAACAACCGTCTTTGCTCCTCTGCATGAAGCAAGCGGTGATGTCATGGAGGCCGCAGTCTGCAAAGAAGAAGCCGCAGCTGATGCGGTGGCGGAATTCACTGCCGTTTCTCCGCAGACAGCCGCCTTTGAAATTCCGCAGGGCTCGCGCGAGGTGCGTCTGGCTGCCTTTGCCAGCTGGGCGCGGCAGGTGCTGCGCGATGGGGGCGGACAGGTTCTGGTGATGAGTGATGATGGCGAAGTGCTGTGGGGAGGTGAGGCAAAAGCCGGGCTGGTGCTTTCCACCATGATGGCTTGCGGAGCCGCGATACGTGCTAGCGCGATGTCCGCCTGTGAAACGCCTCCGGTGATCCACCAGTCGCTGGCATCTGGGAATGTGCTCACTGTGATCCCCTGTGAAACAGCCGCCGGCATGGTGCATGCCGCAGTGGCCGCTCCTGCTGGGCTGAGTCATGAACAGGCACACCTCATACGTGGTGCCCTGCGTGCCGTGATGAACTGAGAGGAGCCGCCCGTCAAGGGGGGCTGACTATTTCTTGAACAGTACCAGTTCGTTGATGCCCCAGTAGCTGCTTGCTGTGCCGAGCTGAGTGATGCGCACAAAACGCGCTTTCTGCGGTGTTTTGAAAACGATCTCGGTCACAATGTTCCCATCTCCCTGGGCATCTGTGGGATTCCACTGTGTGCCGTTGGATGACACTTCGACTTTGTACTTGCGCGGGTAGTCCTGATTGCTGGCCTGGCTGTCGAGGGCCAGGCCGGCAATGTTTTCCTCGGTCGGCAGTTCGACGGTGAACCACTCTCCGCCCTTCATGGCGGCTCCGGTGGCCCAACGGGAGCCGGTGTTGTTGTCCACGGCTTTCGCGCAGTCTTCTTTTTTGAGGCTGGCGTTCAGCTTCCATGCACTGCGCGGTTCGATCCAGGCAAGCTTTGTTCTCAGCCGAGTGTTAAGCGGAGGGGGGGCTGCAGGCTGGAAGTACCAGTCACGCACCCGTCCGTCGATGAGCTGGGTCTGGTCGGGCTTCAAGATGATGGAGTAGACGAACAATTCTGCCAGATAGCCGCTGAACTGATCCTGTGGACTGACGCTGCCGCCACTGCTGTCCTGGCCACGTCCGATCAGCAGCCAGTTGAGTGGTTGGGAAGGAGCGGTGGACTTGCCGCCGGAGGAGGTGAAGGCCTTGCCATCGGCATCTCGTGCACGGAGCTCCACGAGGCCCGTGCTGGCATTCCAGCTCACAAAGGCGAGGCAGGCCAGTGTGCCGTTCACATCCTTAGAGGTCAGCGAGGGGCTGCCTCCAGCATTTTTCACCTCTGTCACGAGGTTTTTCTTCTCATCCACCAGCAGAGACACCGTGGTGCCATCGTCATTGCCGAGGGTGAAAACACGCATGGGGAGCTTTGCAGCGTCGGCTTGAAATGCGATGACGACGGTGAGTCCTTTATCGTTGGGGACTCCGGCATCCTTGCTTCCGAATGGCATGTTCTGCGTTTCATTGCCCGTATTATCAAGCTCCAAGATGCAGGGCTTGCCATTGTGAGAATGGAAATCGAGCACGACCCGCCCCGGCTTGGGGGTGCCTCCCTTGGCGGCTTCCGGCCAGTTGGTGCGCTTGGGAGCATAGTCCGGGCTCTTCTGATAGCTGCGCAGTATGTTATCGCCACCCCGTTCAGAAAGGTCATGCCACTCGATGACAGGCTCGTTTGGGTTGGCTTGGGCGGGTTTGCCATCTCCGCCTTTGCGGTTGGTCAGGTTGCCGGTGTTGCCGACATAGAACAGTGCTATGCCACGGTCCACAGGAGGAAACGCACGGTCCTGTGGGAGCTGGAAGCTGACCTTGGGCGGATTGGACGAGATGCCAATAGCTGAAAGCGCCGAATTGTTGGAAGATGAGGCTCCGGGCTTTTTGCCGAAGAAAAAGCAGCCGCCGATGCCCAGCAGGATGACACCTCCGCCTATGATGGCGATTTGCTTGATCAGCTTCGCGTTTGTCTGAATGAACGAAGCCGAGGGCGATGAAGAAGTGTGGAGCGCCGATGGCGGGCGCTGCATCGAAGTCGTGTGCCCGACTACGGGCCTGCGCGGGGCAGGGGCCAGCGGCGTCGTGAGTGCGGCGAGCTCCACAACAGGCAGCGCCTCGGGGATGACTTCCACGGCCACCGGCTCGGCATAGACGGGCTGGGCTTCGGGCGGGGGGTAATAACCAGTCAGCGGCACCGTGCCTGTTCCTGGAGGCATGCCAGGCGGCATATAAACGGGCGGCGGCGCGTACATGCCCATCCAGGGGCCGTAGGGTACCATGGTGGGCATTTTTTCCCAGGCACGGAATTCTTCGATGGCCTGCTGCGCGTTGGCCGGGCGGTCATCAGGCTTTTGGGCCATGAGGCGCGCGCACCAAGCTCCCAGCCACTGCGGCACATGCGGGGCGATTTCATGCAGCGGCACCAGGATGTGGTCGATGTGCTTGTCGATGACCTCGGCCATCGATGCCCCATCGAACGCTTTTCTGCCTGAGAGCGCCTCATAAAAGACACAGCCCAGAGAATAGAGATCCGTGCGTTCATCCACGGGCTCGCGTGTCAACTGCTCGGGAGCCATGTAATAGATGGATCCCATCACCGTGCCTTCCTGGTCTTCCGTCTGTTTGCGCGCGCGCAGCCCTGCCCGTGCGAGACCGAAGTCGATGATCTTCGCCTGCATGCGGCCGCCGGGAAGACGCTCCACCTTGATGTTCTCCGGTTTGATGTCCCGATGCAGGATGTGGTGCTGGTGTGCCGCGAGCAAGCCTTCGAGCGTCTGCGAGGCCAGTTCTTTGAAATCGTCGTAGGGCAGCGGGCCGCGGGCGACGACATCTGCCAGGTCCTCACCCTGCAGAAGCTCCATCACAATGAACAATCCTTCGTCATCGCTGGCCACGTCGAAGATGGTCACGATGTTCGGATTGCGCAGGGAGGCGAGTGCATCCGCCTCACGACGCAGTTCGGAGGCGACGCCTTTGTCGACATCCGCTTCGTTGGCGGTCAGCAGTCGTTTGACGGCAACCCAGCGCTTCAACTGGCTGTCATAAGCGCGGAAGACGGCTCCAACGCCGCCCATGCCGAGCTTTTCATATATTTTGTATCGTTCCGCCATCCGATGTTAAGCGCTTGAAAATAAGAGGAACAGAAGCAAAGCCCATGAGCCTCCCCTTTGGCAAGCGGGATATTCCACGAAAATGCTTATGAGCACAAACTGCTCCGCCTTTGACAAAATGGAGGTGTCGCGACACACTGACAGTCCCCGTCTCCTCTGGCGGGATCGAAACAAACCCGCTCAGCATCTTGAAAAACGTTCTCTTTGTCTGCACTGGCAATACCTGCCGCAGCCCGATGGCCGAAGCGCTTTTCCGTGATCTGGTCAGGGAACGCGCTGACTATCAGGTCTCCAGCGCAGGTGTTGCTGCGGCGCCCGGCATGCCCGCCAGCAAACACACGGCGGCTTTGCTGAAGGAGCGCGGTCTTGATCTTGCCAGTTTTAAGAGTCGCATGCTCGATCAGAAGACCTTGGAGCAGGCCACGCATGTTTTTGCCATGTCCTCGCATCACATGGCGGCCATCGCGGATGAATTCCCCGCGCAGGCTGACAAAGTTTACCTGGTCTCTGAATTTGCCGCCGAAGACGCTCTGCGTGGCAGGGATGTTTCCGACCCATTTGGACAGAGCCGCTCAGCGTATGAAGAGACGCTGCGCAGCCTGCAAAAAATGCTGCCCAGCCTGCTTGCTTACATCGACCAGACCTGGAAGAAAAATGATGGATGACAGCAGCCATCGCCCACCCATCTTCGACCCTCACCCCAACGCGAAAAAAAATGACCAGCAATCCCAACGGCAGCCCTCCCCATAAACTCGCCATCGCCGCCGACCATGGCGGAATGGAATTGAAAAATGCCGTCGTCGCTCATCTGCAGTCCGCCGGTTATGGCGTGGAGGATCTGGGGGTGAATTCACATGATTCCGTTGATTACCCTGATTACGCGGAAGTGGTCGCTGACAAGGTGTTGTCCGGCGAGGCTGACGCAGGCATTTTGGTGTGCACCACGGGCATCGGCATGTGCATCGCAGCGAACCGCCATGTGGGCATTCAGGCTTCGCTGGTCAGTGACGTTCAAACCGCCGCCATCACGCGCGAGCACAACAACTCCAACGTGCTGTGCCTCTCTGGCAAAAACACCCCTCAGGCCACTGCGAATGAGATCGTGGACACATGGCTGAAGACACCCTTTGCTGGTGGCCGTCATGGCCGCCGGGTGGACAAGATGAACGCACAGCCTCACCCGCTCGATATTTTGGAAGCGAATGATTCCGCCGTCGCCGACATCATCCGCGGTGAGCAGCACCGTCAGCAGGACCATATCGAACTCATCGCGAGTGAAAATTTCACCAGCAAGTCGGTCATGGCCGCGCAGGGCAGCTGCCTCACGAACAAGTATGCCGAAGGCTATCCCGGCAAGCGCTGGTATGGCGGTTGCGAGGAAGTCGATAAAGTCGAGCAGCTTGCCATCGATCGCGCGTGCGAGCTGTTTGGCGCCAAATTCGCCAATGTGCAGCCGCACTCGGGTTCGCAGGCCAATGCTGCTGTCTATTTCAGTGTTCTCCAGCCTGGCGACAAGGTGCTCGGCATGAACCTCGCCCACGGTGGCCACCTTACCCACGGCAATCCTGCCAACTTCTCCGGCCGCCTCTACAACTTCTGCCAGTACGGTGTGAATCAGGAAAGCGAACTCATCGATTATGACGAGCTCGCCGAAGTCGCCCTGCGTGAGCAGCCCAAAATGATCACCGCCGGTGCCAGCGCCTACCCGCGCATCATCGACTTCAAAAAGATGAGTGAGATCGCCAAGAGCGTGGGCGCTTATCTGTTTGTGGACATGGCCCACATCGCTGGTCTCGTGGCTGGCGGCGCGCATCCCTCCCCGATGGAGTATGCAGACTTTGTCACCACCACCACGCACAAGAGTCTGCGCGGCCCGCGTGGCGGCATGATCCTTACCAATCGTGAGGACCTCTTTAAAAAGATCCAGAGCCAGGTCTTCCCGGGCGTGCAGGGCGGCCCTCTCATGCACGTCATCGCCGCCAAGGCCGTCTGCTTCGGCGAATGCCTCAAGCCCGGCTTCAAAGACTACACTGCGCAGATCGTCAAAAACGCTCAGGCCCTCGCTGCCGCCCTCACTGCGCTTGGTTACCGCATCGTCAGTGGTGGTACGGACAACCACCTCATGCTGGTGGATCTCCGCCCGAAAGGCCTCAATGGCAAGGTCGCCAGCGAGACGCTCGACAAGGCTGCGATCACCGTGAACAAAAACGGCATTCCCTTCGATACCGAGAAGATCACTCTAGGCGGCGGTATTCGTGTCGGCACTCCTGCCGTCACCACTCGTGGCATGAAGGAAGCTGAGATGAAGCAGATCGCCGCCTGGATCGACCGTGCGCTGACAAACCGTGAAGACGAAGCCGCCTTGGCTCAAATCCGCAAGGAAGTCAGCGAGACAAACCAGCGCTTCCCGCTGCCTTGAGCGGCGGTTGAGTGAGTTATTTTGGAGGGAGCGCCTGGCAACGGGCGCTCCTTCTTATTGGTTGCCGATGTTGCTTTAGATTTGCGAGCTGGCGAGGGCATGGCAATCCTATCTGCGGTATGGCAGTGTGCTGTGGGTTATGTCCGAGCAGGTCGCCTCACTGCTTTTGGGTAGAAGGCTTCCAGTCACCTTCTTTTGCCTCACGAACGTCGAGGGATGCGATACCCGGCCGGGTGAACTCGATACGGCGCTGTTTGTAGAGAAAGCCGAGTGCCTGCTTGAACGCTTTTTTGCTGGCCTCGAAGTGGCTTCGAATAGCCTCGGGATGGCTGTCGTCGTCAAAGTCGAGCTTTCCGCCGTTGTTCTTCAGCGCTTCGAGAATGCGATCTGTCAGTGAAGCGACGCGCTGATAGCCTGAGGCATCCAGGCTGAGGTCGATCTTGCCGCTGGGATGCACCGCGCTGACGAAGCCGTTGATTCGTTGTCCGACTTGCAGCGGCGCACCGATGTTGGTGTGGTAGAGCAGTCCGACATGCGTTCCCGCAACAATGGCATTGTAGCCTAGCGGAGTGCGGGCGGTGATCAGCAGAGGCACTGGCTGCGCCGGTTTGAACGGCGGGCGTTCGCGGCTCAGGTGCCGGTTCAGGCGCGTGGTGGCGATGATGCGGTCCGTTTTTTCATCCAGCATGATGTAGGCCACGACCTTGTCTCCCACGTAAACCTGATCCGCCTGTTCACGAAACGGGAGCAGCAGATCTTTGAGCAACCCCCAGTTCAAAAACGCGCCGATGTTGCGGTTCACGCTCACGACTTCCAGAGTGGCAAATTCGCCCACCATGGCAAGCGGCACCTCCGTGGTCGCCACGAGACGGTCCTCGGAATCACGGTAGATGAAGACGTCCAAGGCCTCTCCGAGACTGGTGCCTTTGGGGATGTAACGGTTCGGCAGCAGAATCTCACCGTGATCCCCCCCATCCAGATAAATGCCGTGCGGCGTACTGTGTAGGACGATGAGGGAGTTGCGTTTGCCGATTTGTGCCATGCAATGCAGACTAGACGCGCCTGCGGATCAATCCAGCGCCTACTTCACCTTCAGCACGACCAGTTTCTCCGCGTCCCGGGCGTAAAGCTGGCCATTTGAGTAGGCGTCATGGCTGCGATGTCCCGCCCGGGTGATCTGGCTGCGTTGCAGGAGATTGAATTTCTTCGGGTCGGCGCTGAAGATCCACAACTCGCCAGCTTCGCTGTGCAGCAGGATTTTGTCTCCCACCAGAATCAGGGTGCCGCCCTGAAGGCGATCCGGCGCCTCCCAGGCGATCTTGCCATCGGCCACGGCGATGCAGCGCAGCGTCATGCCGCTCTCCTGCCTGCCGTGCAGGCCAAAGACATGCCCGGCGTGATAAACCGGCGTGGTGTAGTGGCAGTCGAGGGTGTCGGCTTTTTTCCACACATTGGTCAGTTTGCGTTCAGCCTTGTTCCACTGCCACAGGCCAGCACCCACGTCATACGCGGCGGTGAAAAGCAGCCTGCCATCTCCGCACGGCACAGGAGCTGCCGCATTGACGGAAGCATCGATCTGGGCGCGGAAGTAGTCATCCGCCATCACCTTGCCATCGCTGATTTGCGTGAGAAGGACACCCCGGCGGGTGAAAAAGGCGCTCACGCCCTGATCTCCGGGGATCAGCAAGGGGGAGGAATAACTCGCTTCATCTTCCGTGGCCTGCCAGACGAGTTTTCCCGTGGCAAGATCCAGCGCGATGATGCCCGCCCCGCCCTTCGAATTCTTGCCACCCACATTGAGCAGCACCTTGCCATCCGTGACGAGTGGTGAGCAGGCACGGCCAAAATACCCCTGCGGTGATTCTAGTTCGGCGACGGTGTCGTAACTCCAGATCAGCTCGCCTGTCTTAAAATCGAGCGCCTGGACCATGCCTTCCGGGCCATGAGTGATGACTTTGCCGGCAGCGATGCAGGGGACAGCGCGGGGGCCGCTGTCGAAGCCAAAGCTGTCTCGGTAGGCAGTGGGGCAGGCGTGTTTCCAGAGGGATTTGCCGTCGGCCGCAGCAAGTGCCTCGGTGACGATCTCGTCGCCTTGACGGTGCGTCATGATCACGCAGTTGTCGCAGACCACAGCTCCGGCATGACCGCTGCCCAGCATGCGCTTCCACACGATCTCAGGTTCAGTGCTCCCGACGATGGCGGTTTCGTCAGTTGCGGTGCAGTTGCGCTGCGGGCCGAGGAACTGTGGCCAGTCGCCTGCCTGAAGGCTGGTGAATGCGCAGAGGAGAAGAAAAATCGGGCGCATGAAAATGAGGAGGGTGATTAGCTGACAAGGGAGAGATTGGGGTCCACATCCGCCTCCAAGGGAGACGTGTGGCCGATGCTGAAACGTTGCGCAGCGGCGAATGCAATCATGCCGGCATTGTCGGTGCAAAGATCCGGCCTTGCGAGCAGCAGTTGCAGGCCTGCTTTGGCACAACGCGCAGTGAGCGCCGAGCGCAGTCCGCTGTTGCAGCTGACCCCGCCGCTCACCGTGACGAGCGTTTCGCCGCATTGCTTGGCCGCGAGCACCAGTTTTTCCACCAGCACCTCAATGATCGCCGCCTGAACACTAGCGCTGATATCGGCCAGCACCTGTTCGTTCTTCAGATCAACACGCGGTAACTCATAGAGCACGGCAGTCTTCAAGCCGCTGAAACTGAACTCTAGGCTGCGGCCATCCAGGAAGCTCCGTGGAAAGGCGAAGGCACTTGGATCGCCAAGCTTGGCGAGTTTGTCGATCTCCGGCCCGCCGGGGTAGGGGAGGCCGATCATCTTCGCCACCTTGTCAAAGGCTTCACCTGCGGCGTCATCACGTGTTCGTCCCAGCAGTTCGTAGCGGCCCACGCCATGCACGCGAACCAGCATCGTGTGTCCACCACTGACGATGAGCGCCACACTGGGACGCACAGGGCCGTTGCCACTCATAAAGGGAGAGAGCAGGTGGCCCTCCATGTGATTCACGGCCAGGAAGGGCTTGTTTTCAGAGATAGCGAGCGCCTTCGCCATCGACGTACCAATGAGCAGCGAACTCACCAGTCCAGGCCCACTGGTTGCCGCAAAGACTGCCATGTCGCCGAGCGTTTTTCCGGCGTCAGCCAGGACCTGCTGAACCAGCGGCCGCACGTGGAGGATATGATTGCGTGAGGCCATCTCCGGCACGACTCCACCATACGGGCGGTGGATTTCAATCTGTGAGGCGATCCTGCCGGCGATCAGCTCACCGTCCAACGTACAGATGGCCGCAGCAGTCTCATCACAGGAAGATTCAAGGGCGAGCAGGCAGTCTGGCATGGCAGTCCATCAATGAAGTATAAACGGGCGTCCAGCATCCGGAATTCGACGCTGAAAGGGTGAAAAAAAGAAGCCGCCGTCCCCCGGTTGGGTGGGGAACGGCGGCGCAATATGGCAGTTGCCTGTCAGATTTGAGCTCGTGACCGTCTTTGCAGTCGGCCTTCGCTTTGGCGTCGCACTTCGCACATGCCGTCTTAGCTGGAACAGGATGCATGAAGCATCACGGACGCAGCGACAGAACAATGGCAAGACGGATCATTAAATGATCACACGTAAGTTACACAACCAGCCGCACTAGGCGGCGGACTGCTTACTTGCCGGTCTGCATTGGTGGTGGCGGCGGCGGAGGAGCAGGCTGCTGGCAAGCGGAGAGGACGGCGGAAGCCGCGATGAGGGTAAGAATAGCGATTTTCATGTGTGTGGGTGTTAACCTGTTTGTTAAGCTTCCCATCCACCAGACTCCTGGCAGCGGGATTTTTCGAGATTAACGACAACTTCTGTTTTTGCAAACAGCCAAATGCATTCTCTGCGAAAACGCGCAATAGAGGCATAAGAAAGAAAAAACTTGGGACTACCAGAATGTCAGGCTGTGTTTTGATGATAATTAACCATAAGGCCCGTTCTCCCCCAAGCCGTAGGCCATGCCCAAGATTTCACCGTCGTCTTCTGAGAAAAAGATGCGCAGCGGCCTGCAGCAAACTTCGCAGTCGTAGTCCACATCGCACGGCACCTCATTATAGGATGGGGCAGGAACCTCAAATTCCTGAAAACAGCTTGGGCAGGTGACTGGGGTGGTGTGCATCAATGACAAGGAAACGCGCCATTCAGTGTTAGTGTACGCAGCTTTCTCATGGGTTGGGGATCGTGCGTGCGCTTACTTCAATCCCGCCAAAAACGCGATGATATCTGCCGCTTCCTGTTCAGTCATGCTTTGCAGCAGTCCCTCGGGCATCAGCGACACTGGCTGCGGCTGCTGATTTTTGATTTGGTCACGCTTGATCGTCTGTGACTGTCCGGTGGGGATTTTTAGACTGATCGCACCTTCATCGGAATGGGTGACGAAACCGCTTTGCACGCTGCCGTCCTTCAATGTGACGATCCAGGTTTCATAACCTTTGGCGATGGTTTTTGAAGGCTTATGCAGGCTTTCGAGGATTTGCTCACGCGTCAGGCGCGCCCCCGCTTTGCTCAAATCGGGTCCGAAATCGCGGCCGATGCCGTTGACGATGTGGCAGGCCAGGCAGGCCGCCAGCTTGCCGCTCATGCTGATGAGTTCACCACCGCGCTTCGCATCGCCGTTTTTGGATAGGATCTTCTTGGTGTCGAAGTTTACGCCGAGGGTCTTCACCCTCTGCTCGGGCGGTAGGAAGCGCTCAAACAAGGAGGTGATGTTCGGATTCGCACACTTGAGAGATTCCTGAATGATCTTTCCTCGAAGAGGCGGTTTGAACCATTCGGTATCCAGGGCATAAACGAGTTCGAGTGCAGCCGGCACATCGGTCAATGCTCCTCGAATGGCCTCGTCGAAGGAGGCAGGGTCTTTTAAATGGACCATGATCTCAGAAACAGCCATTTCAGTCCTCATTTCTTCGGGTTGCGCATTTGACCGCATGTTCAAAACCCAGCTTCTTAATGCCGCCAGTCCCGAAGGATCGGGCTCGCGCGCGCCGATGGCTGGCATGTGGCCACTGCCTGAGATGGCGAGGCGATAGAGCAGGACACTTTGTGCCGGCCATCCTTTCCTGATCAAGCTTGCATTGGGGATGCCAAAGTCGCCTCTCGTAGGCGCACTGAACAACATGGTCTCCGCCGTGGGCAGATCGAAGTTCACCATCAACGGCACGCTGCCGCCGCCGTGACGGCGATGGCAATGGGCGCAGTTGGCATGCAGCCATGAGCGGGCGCGGGTTTCGAGAGTTGCTGCTTTATCCTGGCTGGAAACGAGATGCGTGGGCAACCGTTCAAGGAAGGGGCCATTGAACAAAGCTGATGCTTCAGCTGGTTTTTTGCCGCCAATGCTGACGAGCTGATCCGGCTGAAATCCAAGAGCGAAGCCGCTCCAGCTCGTATGACAGCGGGCGCATTCGGCTCGGCCATGGATGCGCCAGGGCTGCTTTTGCACGGTGAACTCTGCACCATCGGCGTCGACGAGATCAGCATCGGTTCCCTTCTCATTCCAGCGGTAGGAATAGCCGTTCCAAGTCTCGCCATCGAAATGGAGAACCTGGGTTTCGATGCGCTGCTGGGTGGCTGGCCAGGTGATGGTGCGGGCGAGCACGGATTCGGCGGGCCACTCGACTTTGAAGTTCGGCTTGGCGGGATTGCCGCTGATGGTGGTTGTGATGCTTTTGCCTTCGGGCAAAGCCACATAGCGCTTAGCGGTGGCACCGTCCTGCCACATGGGTTCGGCGATCTCAAACGGCAGCACACCCGAGGCGGGTGTTTGCGCCGCGGTGTCGGAGAAGAGGCCTGTGTCACTGAGCTTGCGTGGAAACTGGCTCGGCTTGCCCACCACCGGGTTCGGAGCGAGGCGGTAGATACGCGTGTTGTTTTCCCAGTTCATCCAATACACCTCGCCATCTTCGCTTTGTCCGAAGGTCACGATCTTGTGTGGGGTGTCGGCGATTTCCTCACGGCGTGTGACTTGCTTGCCGTCGTGCCACAGCGCCCAGATCTTGCCGGTTTCGTAGTCGCCGTAGATGTAGGCTCCGCGCAGCTCAGGAAAGCGCGCGCCGTGATACACATAGCCTCCGGTGATGCTCGCGGCTTCGGTGTGCGGATGCGCAGCCACGGGCGGGATGATGGGTTCGGGTCGCTGGGTTTCGGGCTTGATCGGCTGGCTCGCCTCATACGCGCTCCAGCCGTGATTGCCGCCGCGCTGCACGAGGTGGATCATTTCCCACAGCTCCCAGCCGACATCGCCGCACCAGAGCCGGCCTTTGTCATCAAAGCTGATCTTCCACGGATTGCGAAAGCCGAAGGCCCAGATTTCCGGCATGGCCTTGGGTGTTTTTACAAAGGGATTGTCGGGTGGAATGGCATACGCTTTGCCGGTTTCCTCATGGTCCACGTCGATGCGCAGAATGGAGGACAGCAGGTCGCTGATGTCCTGCCCGGTGTTCAGCGGGTCGGGCGGGGAGGGGACTTCGGAGTCGCCGGTGGAGATGTAGAGCATGCCATCGGGGCCGAACTGCAGCGAGGCTCCATTGTGGCCGCCGCTGCGCCAGGTTAGCAGCACGGTTTCCGACTTGGGATCGAGCACCGGCGGCTCCTGCTGCGTGAGTTTGAAGCGCGAGAGCTTGGTGCCATCGGCTACTTTGTCGCCGTAGGCATAGCAGAGGAAGACATGGCCGTTCTCCTTCCACCGCAGATGAAACGCGATGCCATAGGCATATTGCAGCAGCGGATGCTCCGGCTTGAGATCGATAAGCAGGTCCTTGGCGCTGGCGTCCGGTGCATCCTTGAAACTCCAGATTTTGCCCCCTTTTTCGACGGCGACAAACCGTTGCGCTCCGGGCACGGCGATCATCTCCAAGGCATCCTGAAGTGGGATGGAGGCAAAAATCTGTTCCGCGATGAAGGGTTTCGGTGCTTCGGGTGAACCATGGACGTGGGAGGTGGTCCATTGCGCACGAATCGCGGTGGTGAAGGCGAGGCAGAGGAAAAACACACGGTGCATCTTTGCATCATGGAATGAACAGGCGGCATTCGCCAAGCATGAAATGAGCGTGCTCTGCCGGGGCTGGTACTTGCGGCTTGTGCTGGCGCGCATGCCTTTGGTAGTCTCCCTGCATGCATGCCCCGCTGCGTTTCCTGCTGTTTTTGCTCATCTCCGTTCATCTGAACGCCGCTGACAATTCCGGCGGACCTGTGGACTTGGGAGCCCCCTCTTCGCTCCGCACGGGCACCCTGCTGCGGGAAAAACGCGAAGTGCGCGTGCAGGAGGGCAAAGGCCGCATGCAGAAGTCCAGTTCGGCCAATGACTTTTTCTGCCGCTTCGTTCAGAAGGTCAACCTCGTCCGGCGTCTGCTGGGAACTGACACCGAGGAGGTGCAGGTGCGGGAGATGGTCTGTGAACTGATCAATTACAACGGCCCCGCCCCGCAGCCTGCCGAACAGGCCGGGCCATTGGTGGGCAAAACTCTCCGTCTGCGCAAATCAGATGGAAGATGGAAATGTGCCTTGGTTGGAGGCAAGCCCACCGCAGAGCAGCAGAAGTTCCTCAACGATCTGGCGTTCACCCGACTTCTGCTGGAGATCCCTGCGGCGTGCCTTCTCAATCAGACGCGAAAAGCCGGTGAGACGTGGAAAGTCAGCATCAATGAGTCGAGCGGCAAGGACTACGGGGCGGTGGTCGCGAAGGACATCGAATGCACCCTGTCCGCCGTGGATGAGCACCCCGACGGGAAGCAGGCCACCGTGCACATCGTGGGCAATTTCACCATGGAGCGGCCCATGAATTACCTCAGCCGCATCGAGGTCGCTTTCGACATCACGCTCGTCCGCCGCCTCTCCGACATGCTGGATTTGAGCACCAAGATCACCGGCAATCTCAAAAACATCGCCCAAGTCAACGACGCGGATGGCAAAGCGGCTCAACTCACCCTCGAACTCCCCTACACCCTGGTCCGCACCCAGGCGATTGAGCGCAAATAGCCACCCCTCGCAAAAAAACGTCATTCACAGTCGACTTTCGCCAATCTTTCTCCTTCTTCCCTGCCTCAACTCAACCACACACCCGACATGCCACGCCCAGTAACTCTCTTCACCGGCCAGTGGGCCGATCTTCCCGTTGATACCATGATCCAGAAGGCTAAGTCCTTCGGCTATGACGGTGTCGAACTTGCCTGCTGGGGCGATCACTTCGAAGTGGACAAGGCCGACCAGGCCTACTGCGATGACAAGCGCGCCAAACTGAAGGCCGCCGGCATGCAATGCCACGCCATCTCCACCCATCTCGTCGGCCAGGCCGTGTGCGACAACATCGACCCACGTCATGCCCAGATTCTTCCCGCTCACATCTATGGCGACGGCAATCCTGAAGGCGTCCGCCAGCGTGCCGCCGAAGAACTGATCAAGACCGCGCATGCCGCCAAGCGTTTCGGAATCAGCGTCGTCAACGGCTTCACCGGCAGCAGCATCTGGCACCTTGTTTACTCCTTCCCGCCGAACCTCCCGGGCCAGATTGACGCCGGCTACAAGGACTTCGCCAAGCGCTTCACCCCGATCTTCGACGAGTATCAGAAGCTCGGCATCCGCTACGCCCTCGAAGTGCATCCCACCGAGATCGCCTTCGACATCGCCAGCGCCGAGCGTGCGCTGCAGGCCGTCGATTACCATCCCGCCTTCGGCTTCAACTACGACCCCAGCCACTTCGGCTACCAGGGCGTCGATTACGTGAAGTTCCTCTACAAGTTCAGCGACCGCATTTTCCACGTGCACATGAAGGACGTCGCCTGGGGCATCGGTGACGGCACCGCAGGCGTCTTTGGCGGCCATGTCGATTTCCACAAGCCGAGCCGCTACTGGGACTTCAAGTCCGTTGGCCGTGGCAACATCAACTTCGAACGCATCATCCGCGCCCTCAACGACATCGACTACGGTGGCCCGCTGAGCGTCGAGTGGGAAGACGGAGCCATGGACCGCGAATTCGGTGCCACCGAATCCGCCGCCTTCTGCAAGAAGATCGACTTCCCGCCTTCGAAGATCATCTTCGACGCGCAGTTCGCTGAGAACAGCAAGTGATGGTGGTAGGACACTCCGTGTGCGACATCTGCAATTCTTCGACGGCCCGGGATCATCTCCCGGGCCGTTTTTACAGCTGAACATAAGATGTATGACGTGCCATCTTCTCATCCAAGAGATGTAAAATGACCTCGGCAGAGATGAAGCCGAAAACTAGTGGGCAACCTACAAAATAGCAGTTCTTGCTGAAGAGCATAAACCATGAAATCACGCACACTCGGAAAATTAGTCTTAAAGGCGACAGTGATTGCTGTGGTGGGGTGGATTACTCCCAGAGTTTATGATCTACTTACCTTGAAAGAAGGGGCGATTCATCTTCAAGCTTTTTCAGTGGGGAGCGCTGTGGAGCTGCTCTGGGTAGTGCTCATGTGCGGAATTGGTCTTGGGCTATACCGATTTGTCGGTCATCTTCACAGAAGGCCTTGGATGAACATCCTTATGTTAGTGATCTTGCCAGCAGGAATCATTTACGTTCATCACATCATGATCGGAAGCAGGTATTCGATCATTTATCTCGATAAACAGACCATCACTTTGTCTGGTCGACCCTATTCTGAGTCGAGTACGATTTTGGTGTCAAATGTTTCCCAGGTTCATATGGTTAATCGGAATAACGAGGAGGATATGGAACTGGAGTTTCTTATGAGGTCTGGGGAGACGTTCAAAACCTGCCATGTCTACGGGATTGATCCTAGCCTCGTCATGAGGTTAAGAAGGTTAATTCAGAGGATGAGCTTGCTTGGCATCAGTATTACCGAAAGCAACATTACAGCGGTGCGTGGAGATTAACGGCAACCGCTGCTTTGCTCCAAAGCTCCCATGGTGCTGGAAACCATCGAGCCTCACTCCACCGCCTTCCGCAGCTCCATCACTGTGCTGACGATGTTCACTTCGGTCTTGTCACTCCAGCGCGTGGGATGCGATCCGTAGATCATCGCGCCACCGCCTTCGTAGCCGCCTTCCTGCCAGATGCGGAAGCTTGGGATGTAGGCCATGACGTCGTTGGTGTAGCCGCTGACCCACACGATGGGATCTTTGAGGTCCTGCTTGAGGCGGAGTGAATAGTCCACGACGACCTCACCGCCGAGGGTGACCCAGGTGAGTTCATTGCCGAGACGCAGCACCTGCACGGGATAGGGATAGGTGGTGGGCAACTGGCCTTCATCGGCGATGCGCTGCAAGATGCGTGTGCCGTGCGTGACCAGATATTTGTTCGTGGATTTCTGTTCTTCGAGAAGTTGCTCACGGGTGGGCAGCTTGTCATAGGCCAGCGGGATCTCGCGATACGCGGCACGGATGGTGCCCTTGAGGCGTTGCATGTGGGTTTCCAGTGCGGCCTGCACGGAGGTGGCGAGCGATTTGCCGTGCGTTTGCGCGAACTCCATCGTTTTGCGCGGGTAGGGGTTCTGGTCGCCGCTGCAACCATTCGCAAACATCGCCACGGCATCAGGGTGCGCCTTTTGGATCTCCTGCTGAGCATAGCCCGCGTAGTCGCCGCTGAACTTCTGATGGCCGAGCGTGGTGCAGTGGCAGGAGTAGCCAAAGATGATCGCGATGTCCTTGCCTTCGGCGCTGCTGGCTTTGAGCACGGGCACTGTTTGATCCACAGGGCCGCGCGGATTGGGGAAATTATTCCAGCCGCCTTTGCCATCCGGCGTGCGGCGGTTCATCGAGACACCGCAGCGAGCGGTGCTGTAGTCCAAATGTGACGGCACCGATTTCTGAATGGCTTCACCGACCAGGCGCACGAGCGTGTCCTCCAATTTGGCCGTGTATTCAGCGGCTTCTTTCTCACGCAGCGCCAGATCATCCGTGCCATGAATCTTGCTCGTGCGCAGTTCCGGTCCGCTGTGCGTGTGAGAGGCATTGATGGCGAGGTTTGCCGGTTCGATGCCGTGTTCTTTTTTCACCCGTTCAGCAACGGCGAGACGCAGATTCCTCGGCACGCCGATCAAATCCATCGTGATCAGCGCGAAACGTCCGCCTGCTTGATCCGTGAGCACAAAAGCTTTCGCGAACAAATCCAATTCCACTCCTTCGGAGGGTTTGGTGCGTGCTGCATAGCCTGCCATCCACATGGCTTTCTCCGGCGTGATTTTGGCCGATGCAGCACCAGCCTTCCAGGCGGGCGATTCGACTACGGGAGCGGCGGCAATGACGAAGACGGCAAGGAGTATGGGCAGCCAGAGTTTCATACTCACTACCAAAGCCGCCAGGCTGACAATTCTTTATCGCTGCGCGCAAATACCCTGTTTCCCGCGAATGTCGGATGCGCCCAGGTTTTGCCGATGATCTGCCAGCGGGCCAGTTCCTCGCGCTTGTCGGGCTTGAGTGTGACATAAACGAGCTCACCGTTGGCGTTGATCAAGGCGGCAAGGTTGGTTGATTCCTGCATCCACACGAGGCTCATCTGCGGGTTGCTCTCCTTTGGTGTCAGCGAGTTGTCATCGCTCCAGAGAATCCTGCCGGTCTTGAGTTCGAAGGCTTGGAGGCCGCGAGTTTTGTCGAGCATGTAAACGACGCCGTCTTTGTACAATGGTGCCGACATGAGGCCGCAGATGGCGGTTTGATTTTCCCAAAGCAGTGTGGCGCTCTTTCCGAGTTGAAGCGCCTTCGCGCCGTGCCAGTAGCCCGAGACGAGAAGAATACCGTCACGATAGAGCGGTTGCGCGATGCTGACGCCATACGTGATCTTGTATGGAAAGAGCCAGTTCACCTGACCGCTCTCTGGATCGAGACTCTGCACATGCTCCGGTCCCCACGCGATGAGCTGACGGGTCCCCGCATGCGAGATGATTTCCGGTGTGCAGTAACCCGCCGGATCTGGGCCACCCCGCCAGACTTCTTTGCCCGATGTTTTGTCCAAGGCGATGACTGAGCCTGCTTTCGCTCCGACATGCAGCAGCACTCGATCCCCATCGATCACGGGCGACGCTGCAAAACCCCACGTCGGAATCTTTGCCCCGAAGGTTTTGACCGTGTCCACCTGCCACATCACCTGGCCCGTCACAGCATCAAGACACAAAGCCACGCCCGTCGCACCCAAGGCGTAGGCCTTGCCATCGGTAATATTCACCGATGAACGCGGCCCGGTCCCGTAATCCATGCTGCCGTAGCTGACCTCCCAGCTGTGCTGCCAGATATTTGTGCCGCTCTCAGCATCGAAGCACAGAATGCGTTCGATCTCTCTGGGCGTCTTGAGCCGGTCCATCACATACACCCGTCCGTTGCTTGTTGTGACACCGCCGAACCCGGCGCTGAGCTCTTTTTTCCAAAGTCTCACGGGCTCTTTCCTGGCAATGTCCGCAGGGATGTCCTTCGGATTCCAGCCTCCATCCGCATTCGGCCCACGCCAGCGCGGCCAGTCCTCAGCGGCAGATGCAAGGGTTGAAATCAGAAAAGCCACAAAAAATTTCTTCATGCAGCTTCAATACGAAGCTGCCTTGGTAATTTCGCAACACGATGTCAAGCCATGGCTCCGACAAAAGTTTTTCACATGTGATCTTGAATGGTTGCTGCCCGTGATCGTCTCGCTTACTCCACCCATTCCAACCGGATTTTTGTCCTTAATTTTTCTCTTTCCCAACCATGTCTGCTGCTAACGAACTCAACATCAATGTCACCCACGTCGAACGTGTCGCCAAGGAGCTGGGCCTGCGGGCCATCCAGGTCGGCGCGACGGCCAAACTCTTTGCCGATGGCGCCACTGTGCCGTTCATCGCGCGTTACCGAAAGGAGGCCACCGGGTCTCTGGATGAAGTGCAAATTCAGAACATCCAGGAGCGCATGACTCAGCTCGTGGCGCTGGACGACCGCCGCACCGCGATTGTGAAATCGCTCGAAGAGCGCAAGCTGATGACGGACGTCTTGCGCGAGAAGATCGACAAGGCCGAGACGATGAATGCGCTGGAGGATATCTTTGCGCCGTTCCGTCCGAAGCGCCGCACACGCGCTACGATCGCGAAGGAAAAAGGTCTTGAGCCGCTGGCGGATTTTATTGAGGCCAATCTCATGACCCATGGCGTGGATCTGAATGGCGAGGTGGCAAAGTTCGTGAATCCGGATCACGAAAACGAAGAGCTGCGCGTTAAGGACGCCAACGATGCGCTGAGTGGCGCACGCGACATTATCGCAGAGCGCATCAGCGATCATGCAGATGCGCGTGCCACGTTGCGCAAATTCTTCGCGGAGCAGTCCACGGTGGTTTCCAAGGTCATGTTCGGCAAGGAGAAGGACGAAGAGGCGCAGAAGTTCCGCGACTACTTTGACTGGAGTGAGCCGCTGAAGGCCATCCCATCTCACCGCATGCTCGCCATTCGCCGCGGAGAAAAAGAAGGATTCCTGCTCATGCGCATTCAGCCGGGAGAAGACACGGCGATCAAGATGCTCGAAAACCTCTTCGTCAAAGGGGGCAACCTCTGCTCTGACCAGATGAAGCTGGCCTGTGCGGACAGCTACAAGCGCTTGATGAGTTCAAGCATGGAGACTGAGGCACGTCTCGAATCGAAGAAGAAGGCAGACACAGAAGCGGTGCGGGTTTTTGCTGACAACCTGCGTGAGCTGCTGCTGGCCGCGCCGCTGGGACAGAAGCGCGTGCTCGGCATCGACCCCGGCTTCCGCACGGGCTGCAAAGTCGTTGTGCTGGATGCGCAGGGGCAGCTGCTCTACAACGATGTGATTTACCTGCTTGGCGAGGGCAGTGGTCTGTTGCATGCGAAAAACCTGGTGCTCAATCTGGTTGATCGTTACAAGATCCAGGCCATCGCGATTGGCAATGGCACTGCGGGCCGGGAGACGGAGATGTTTGTGAAAAAGATCGGCGTGCCGGCCTCGATCCCAGTGATCATGGTGAACGAGAGCGGTGCGTCGATTTACAGCGCCAGTGAAGCCGCACGTGAGGAGTTCCCGGATCAGGATCTCACAGTGCGTGGCTCGGTTTCCATCGCTCGTCGTCTGATGGACCCGCTGGCGGAACTGGTGAAGCTTGATCCGAAGTCCATCGGTGTCGGTCAGTATCAGCACGATGTGGATCAAAATCAGCTCAAGACGAGCCTCGATCAGGTGGTGATCAGCGCGGTGAACGGTGTGGGTGTGGAGTTGAACACGGCGAGCAAGCAGCTGCTCAGCTACGTGTCCGGCCTGAACAGCACCCATGCGTTAAACATCGTGGCTTTCCGCAATGAGAACGGCCCGTTCAAGAGCCGCAAGGATCTCATGAAGGTGCCACGGCTCGGCGACAAGGCCTTTGAGCAGGCGGCGGGCTTCCTGCGAATTCGTGATGCCGTGCATCCGCTGGATGCGAGCGCGGTGCATCCAGAGCGCTATCCGCTGGTGGAAAAAATGGCGGCCGAAATCGGCTGTACGGTGCCGGAGCTCATGCAGCGCGCTGATCTGCGCCAGAAGATCGACCTGAAAAAGTATGTGAGCGAAGACGTGGGTCTGCCGACGCTGCAGGACATCATGAACGAGCTCGCAAAGCCAGGTCGCGACCCTCGTAAGCAGTTCGAGGTCTTCAGTTTCGCCGAAGGTGTGAACGACATGAAGGATCTCACCGTGGGCATGAAGCTGCCAGGCATCGTGACGAACGTGACCGCCTTTGGCGCCTTCGTGGACATCGGCGTGCATCAGGACGGCCTCGTGCATGTGAGCCAGCTCAGTGACACTTTTGTGCGTGATGCAGCGGAAGTCGTCAAGGTCGCGCAGCGCGTGCAGGTCACGGTCACGGAAGTGGACATTCCGCGCAAGCGCATCGCCCTGAGCATGAAATCCAAGCCTGACTTTGAGAAGAAGCAGGGTGCTGCAGGGCCGCGCCCGGCGGGCGGACCTGCCGGCGGTCAGCGCAGCTTTTCCAGCGGTGGTGGTGGCCAGCGCAGTTCCGGCGGCGGCATGGGCAATCCCTTTGGCGGCGGTGGCGGCGGTGATTGGTTCACGGCAGCGGCGCAGAAAGGGAAGAAGTAGTTTCGGCTGACTGCATTCTTGCCAGCCCGTGATCTTCCAATACGATTCAGCTTATGAAATCAGCTCACCTCCTCACACTGGCTCTGCCGCTGCTGCTCACGCAATGCGTGGACCCTTATCAAGGTCCGAACGGTGCGGATCCCTATGCGAATCCGTACCGCCAGGACATGCGGGATCAGGGTTCGCAGATGAACAGCATGGCGTTTGAGCGTGGTCAGCAGGATGGGCAGATGGACGCCCAGCAAGGCCAGAGCCAGAACTACCAGCGCTATGCATCACGCTATGACCGCAACACTGAGATGGCCTATCGCGATGCGTACAATCAAAGCTATGGTCTGACGATGAACAGCCGCCGTGAAGTCGGTGGCTATCCCAATCAGGGAATGGCGCAGCCACAGCAGCAGCAGGGTGCGGTTCAGCAGCCGCTGCGTGATCCGACCTACAACCAAGGTTACGATTATGGTCTGCGAGACCGCACAGGAGGACGGGTGGCCGATCCATCCGCGCAGGTAGGGCGCTATGATCCGCGCTATCGCTCCAGCTTTGAACGCGGCTACTACGACGGCTACAATTCAATCTCTTCCAGTGGCGCCCCGGCAAATTCAGGCGCAGGCGGGAACTTGTGGTTCCGCTAAGCTGGGCCGACAGCGGCACAGCACAAAAAAACACCGTCATGGCAGGCCATGACGGTGGTCTTGTTTTGAAATGGAAGTGCGGCGAAGCGCTTATTCCTGAGCAGCAGCTTCAGGAGCGGCGGCTTCAGCAGCAGGAGCAGCGGTCTCAGCAACTTCAACGGCAGGAGCAGCGGTTTCGATCACAGGAGCCACAGCTTCGGCGGCGACTTCAGCGGCCTTGGGCTTGGTGGTGGCCTTCTTGACGGCAGCTTTCTTGGCTGGAGCCTTCTTGGCGGTTTTGGCTTCGGATTTGACGGCGCGAGCTTTGCGGGAGACGCCGGCCTTGGCCAGAGCTTTCTTGCGGGCAAGATAAAGCTTACGGCGGCGGCGTTTGATGACTTTGTTCAGTTGTTGACCCATGATGGATGATCGGTTGTCGTTTGCGGTTTTGAGGGCGGCAAGAGTTCCACTGATCAAGGTCGAATCAACCTCAAATGCAGTCCGCCCCCGGTTTCCCGGGGTTCGAGCGTGGTGAAACCCTCTTTTGGAGCAGTTTTCAGGGTTTTTTGTCCTCGGCTTTGGGCTCCTCGCTAGCCTTGGGGGCCTCGGGCTTGGATTCCAGGCGTGCTTCCACGTTGTTTGCAGCCTGCTGAGTCGGCGGCACTTTGAACAATTTGCCGGTGTAGGGGCACTTCACGGTCTGGCCGGCACTCATGCCGGAAACATCCACCAGCTGGGTTTTGCCAGCGAAGGGACTGTTCACCATGTTCATGCGGCCCGGGACTGGGGCACCATAAGGCAGGCTTTCAGCGGTGGGTGGGGCGCTGTCAGTGGTTTTTGGTGCCGAACTGACGGGTGGCGTATTGTGAGAGATGCGCGGCGCAGCAGTGTGGGAAGGTTCTTCCACCGGAATTTTCACATCCTGGCTTCGCACCAGCGAGGGTCTGCTTGGCCGCGTACGAGGCACATACCTAGAGCTGCCCAATCCTGTGGAGAGCGTGCTGAAATAGTTGTTTTGCGTGTAACCGGTGGCGCTGGTTGTGCCGTAGCGAGTGCGCTGAGGGTAGGCGGAATAACGCTGGGAATACAAGCCGCTGGTGCGGAATGGCGGTGACGGTCTCGCAGAGGTCAGGTAGGGAATCAGTCCGTTCGTCTGAATGCTGTGCCAGGCCTCTTTGGGCGGCATGGCGCACTGGACCAGAAGAACAACGGGCGTCAGCATGGCGAACATGCGGGCAACACAGGCGGTGGGACAACGCGAAGCTTTCATGGGTTTAAGAGAATGAAGGTGATGACGCTGATGCAGAGATGTGACTTCACACGACGCCTGACAATGCTTGCAGGCGTATGACCAAAGGGCAAGAAAACAGCGTCGTAAAATCCTGTGACCACGACGCAATTTGCCAAATTACCATACCAGCTAAACTGGGTATTTTTTAAGCCGCTTGAGCGATGCCAATCTCCTGATCATTGAGATAGCAGGATGGGTCAGGGGCCCACAAATCGCCGGTCATTTGCAGGGCGCGCACGCGGAAGCCGCCACCACACACATCCAGGAAACTGCATTGCGCGCATTTGCCTTTGAGGTGCTGTTTGCGATCCCGCAAGGCATTGAGCGTGGCGTTGTCGCGATTGCTCCAGATGTCGCTGAACTTGCGGTCCTTCACGTTGCCCAGTGTGAGCTCATGCCAGAACTGGTCGGGATGCACATTGCCCTGGGTGTCGATGTTGCTGATGCCGGTGCCGCTGCTGTTGGCACCGCCGCCGTTCCAGGTGAGCAGTTCCATCGCACGCGCGGCACGTTCGGGGTTCTCCCTTTTCAGACGCATGTAGAGGTAGGGCCCGTCCACAGGTTGATCGACGGTCAAAACCTCACGTGGCTTGCCGCTCGCGGCCCACTTGGCGGTGCGATCAAGAATCTTGTCGATGGCTCCGCGAGTCTCCTCATGCGGCACTTCCATGAGATCCGCACCACGACCACTGTAGACGAGGTGGTAAAAGCAGACGCGCTCGATGTCTTCCTTCTCGATGAAGTCGAGGATGGATTCGATGTCGGCGATGTTGTGGCGGGAGAGCGTGAGGCGCAGGCCCACTTTCTGGCCCACCGCCTTGCAGTTCCGAAACGCGGCCACCGCTTTGTCAAAGGCTCCCACCTTGCCGCGGAAGTGATCGTGCGTGGCACCCATGCCGTCGAGCGAGATGCCGACGTAGGAGAAGCCGATGTCCTTGATGCGCTGCGCCCACTCGGGATTGATCAGCGTGCCGTTGGTGGAAAGCGTGAGGCGGAGGCCCTTGCCGGTGGCGTATTCAGCCAGTTCAAAGAAGTGAGGGTGGATCGTCGGCTCGCCGCCGGAAAGCAGCAGGGCGGGCACTTTGTACTCGGCGAGATCATCGATGACGGCTTTGCACTGCTCCCAGGTGAGTTCACCGGGGTAGAATTTCGAATCGGAATCCTGATAGCAATGCACGCACTTCAGATTGCAGCGGCGGGTGATGTTCCAGACAACGATGGGGCGGCGCTCAGCGGCGGAAGTTGGGGAACCGTGGCCGCGGCCATAGCGCAGGTGGTCCATGGGCTGGGCGACATCACAGTAAAGACGGGTGAGATTGATCATGACCCGGAATCAACGCACAGCCGCGTCCGGGACGCGCCGCCGATCTTGCGCAATGCCTGACCAAGCTTGCCTCAGGCCTGCTCCGTGGTCTGGAAGTCGGGGTACGCGTTCGCCGCGTGCTCGGAGAAGTCGAGCCCGTCGATCTGCTCATTGTCCGTGGCGCGCAGGCCGACGAGCTTGTCCACCAGCTTGAAGATGGCAAAGCAGATGGTGAACGCGGTGAGCGTGACCGAAAAGGTGCCGAGCGCCTGCACGCCGAGCTTGTGCGCATCAAAGCCGTCCTGGTTGAAGAGGGCCACGCTGAGAGTGCCCCACCAGCCATTCGCGAGATGCACCGGCACCGCGCCCACAGCATCGTCGATCTGCATGCGCTCCAGCGCGATGGTGGCCACTGTGGTGATGATGCCAGCGATCAAACCGACGACCAAGGCGGAGGCGGGCGAAATATTGGCGCAGCAGGCGGTGACTCCGACAGCCCCACCCAGTGAACCGTTGAGCGTGATGCCCACGTCCGGCCGACCTTGAACGAACCACATTGAGATCATGGCGGCGAGGGCGGCTGCCGCAGGAGCGATGGTGGTGTTCACCGCGATGCGTCCAATCGTGCCGTTGCCGATGAGAGTGGAACCGGCATTGAAGCCAAACCAGCCAAACCACAGAATGAACACCCCGAAGGCAGCAAGGGGAATGTTATGACCAGCGATCAGTCGCGGCGTGCCATCCTTGGCGAAACGGCCATGCCTTGCTCCGACGACCAGAATGCCCGCCAGCGCACAAGCGCCGCCGCAGCCGTGCACCACCGTGGATCCGGCGAAATCGACAAAGCCCAGTGCTTCTAGCCAGCCCTTTTCCCCGCCGACACCAAACGCTCCGCCGAAGCTGCCCCAGGCCCAGTGACCGCCGAGCGGATACACAAGGCCCGCCAGCAGGCCTGCGTAAATCAGGTAACCGACAAACTTCGTGCGTTCCGCCATGGCACCAGACACGATAGTGCAGGCGGTGCCGGCGAAAACGACTTGGAAGAACCAGAAGGCCCACAGCTTGTCGTCTGCCGCGTGATTGGAGATCCAGAAACTGTCAATGCCGATCAAGCCGCCAGCGCTGGTGCCGAACATCAACCCGAAGCCGATGAACAGGAAGACGATGGAGCTGATACAGAAATCGAGAAAGTTCTTCATGATGATGTTGATGCTGTTCTTCGCCCGCGCGAATCCCAGCTCCACCATCGCAAATCCGGCCTGCATCACAAAGACCAGCGCCCCTGTCGCCACCATCCAGACATAGTTCAGATTCATCTGCACCGTCTCAATGTCGGACTTCAGGGCTGCGGCAGCCGGTGTGCTGGCAACAGCGGGAGCCGCTGCTGGCGCGGTCGCAGGTTTCACAGCTTTGGCGACTTCATTCAGGGTGCCTTGGTTGGTGTCGAGCTTTTGAATGATCGTGTCGAGCTTGGCTTCAATCTTTGTGTTGTCCTGAGCGTGGGCACAGGTGAGCAGTGTGACGAAGGCAAGGAGGCAGGCGCGGAAATGCAGCATGAGAATTGATCAGGTTCAGATTTTTAAATGTTCCATCGAGGCGTCGAGTTCGACGAGCAGTTGACGGCGTTTCGAGGTGTTCGGCACTTGCTCGATCACTTTGACCGCCAGCTTGCGCACCTCCGTAGTTGAAAGGCGGTAGGGGTCGGGAATGTTCGCTTCGTCGATGGTGCGCTGAATCATGTTGCTGGCCTGCGCACGGCCCATGACCTTGCCCAGCACGCCTTCCACACACTTGCGCACCGCACCCCACTGATTGACGGTCGTTTCGGCTTTGTCCGTGAGCTGGGAGAGCGCGCGCGGACTGGTGACGACGAGTTCTTCGATGCCGTCTGCCGGCAGCTTTGGCGCGGGCTGCTGTTCGGTTGAGGCGGTTTGGAGCAGCGCGGCGTGATCATTGAGCATCACCGAAGCGGCGCTGGCCGCGAGATCGGAGTCTGCACGTGAGGTGAGGAAGAACAGCATCACCACTTCATCCTGCGTCACAATGAGCAGGGAGCCGCCGTCAAATTCCAGGAAGACCTGGTGCATTTTTCGGCGCACCTGACGGTAGCCGTCGAGCATCTGGATGATGATTTCACGCAGGTTCTCCGCACGCGTGTCGGAGAAGGGCATCTGCCGGTGAATGGTGTTACGGCCTTTGAAGAGCATCACGCCTGCCACGCCTTCGAGGCGTTGCAGGGAGGCTGCGGAAGTGATCACAGAATTCAAACTCATGAGGAAATCGGGATCAGCGTGCCAGTGACTCGCGCACCTGTTTGATCGACCGGCGGTTGCTGCTGATCATTCCGTGCCAGTTGCCAGCCTTCTCCCCCGTGCTGATGGCGGTCTGACCATCCCTGTCTTCCACGATGGCGATTTCCAAACGGCGCATGCCGAGCGTCTCAGCCAGCTTATCCGCGAAGTATCCAACATATTTCACCTCGCCGGCGAAACGCTGGGCGGACTCAGTGTCACCCCCTGACAGGGTTTCGCGTCCCTGAAAGGACTCCATCTTGATGAGACCAGGATCGGGTTCCATACGAACGATGTTGCTGGGTTGCGTGCCCGCAGTGTTGCGGGCTGATGAGATCGGAATGATGCGAGTTGGTTCCATCTGAATGTCTATTTAAAGCACCACGCGTGCCAACATGCCTCACACCTCGTAACAGCTTTGTGAATACAGCTGGCGCACAAAAAAACGGCCCTGATTTCTCAGGGCCGTTCGGCAGAGGATGAATCACCCGCATGGGGTGTTATGGACATCGACTAGAGCTTGGCGAGGCTGTCATCCAGCGCGGCGATGACCGTGCTGATGCTGGCCTCGGACTCGTCGCCCATGTTCGATACGCGGAAGGTCTTGCCCTTCAGCTTGCCGTAACCGCCGTCAATGATCATGCTGTGGTTCTTCTTCAACAGGCCGATGAAGGCCGCGACGTCGATGCCCTTGTTGTTCGCCACGCAGGTCAGCGACTTGGAGCGGAAACCTTCAGGGGCGAAGAATTCGAAGCCGTTGCGGCGCACCCACTCGTGCACCATGCCATTGAGCTTGGCATGGCGGGCGTAGCGATTGTCCACGCCTTCGGCGAAGATCTTCTGCAACTGGTGGCGCAGGCCGTAGATCAGTGAAATGCACGGCGTGCTTGGCGTCATGCTCTTCTCGCCGTTCGCCTTGAATTCCAGGAAGTCGAAGTAGTAGCCGCGGTCATTGATCGTGGCCGCACGCGCCATCGCCGCCTCGGAGGCGGTGAAGAGGGCCAGGCCCGGAGGCAGCGCGAAGGCCTTCTGGCTGCCGGTCAGCAGCACGTCGATGCCGAGTTCGTCGAAATTCACCGGCACGGTGGTGAAGCCGGACACGGAATCCGTGATGAACATCACATCCGGGTATTTCTTCTTCAGCGCAGCGATTTCCGCGATGGGGCTGAGCACGCCGGTGGAGGTCTCGTTGTGGATGAAGGTCACCGCATCGAACTCGCCGGTGGAGAGGCGCTTGTCGATCTCGTCGGCGCGGACCGGTTGGCCCCACTCCACGGTGTAGGCCTCGGCTTCCTTGCCGCAGCGCTTGGACACGTCCAGCCACTTGTCGGAGAAGGCGCCATTGCAGCAGTTGAGAACCTTTTTCTTCACCAGATTGCGGATGGAACCTTCCATCACGCCCCAGGCGGAGGAAGTGCTCAGAAACACCTGCTGTTTCGTGCCGAAGAGAGTCTGCAGCATCGGCTGGATCTCGGCGTAAAGGTCCTGAAACCCCTTGCCGCGATGCCCGATCATGGGCTGCGCCATCGCAGCATAGGTGTCAGGGCTGACTTCAACGGGTCCAGGGATGTAAAGTTTGACGTGGGTGCTCATTGCGTGGGTGGAAGGGGGGGGGAGGGCGAGTGTAGGGCGCTCCGGCGGGCGTGCAAGGGCTGTGTGGGGCAGGCGTAAGGGGGAAAGCGAGAGGCAGCATTTGGCTGCCTGTTCCAGGTGCGGATTTGTAATCAGAGTTTTTTTTCCCTGCACTGACTGGCAAACGATCAAGCTCAGGCACGGGAGGGGCGGCGGAGTGCATGAACGAAGCAGGTAATATTCAAGTTACGGATGGTGTTGATAGGACCACAAGCGCCCCTCCCGTTGTCCAGCAGCGCCATTGTTATCCTTTGTTCAGTTCTGCATTACGGTCAGGACTGCATATGGGGAGCATTGCTTACTGCATGCCATGAAGTAATTGACGTTCCCGAGGAACAACAAGTAATGATCATCGCCCGTGCCGTTCGGCTGGATTGGCGCTCCACTGGCTGTTGGAAACTCAAAGTTTTCAGGAAGCATCGCGAAATAGTGCATAGGAGCTCCGCAACCACAATTATAGCTTTCTGGATCTTGAGCCCAGCATGGCACACCTCCCACCTTGGCATGATCCGCGCCTGTGTCGCATCCAGGCGCCAAATGCTCGATAGATTCAGTCCGGCGGATGAATTCGATGCGGTGAGGGGTGATCCGTTCGTCAAGCTTCAGAAACCTCTTCTCGTCCTCTGGTCGAGCCAGAATCATTTGGTAGTGCCCTGCACTGGCAGTCCAAAACTCACTGGGCAAGTTCCCTCCATGTAGGTCGGCAATATCGTCATGTTGCCAACACGCGAACGCTAGAAAGTGGCTTCCTGGCCGAAACGGAACGCCGTGACTCTCGTCGATCGTAAACTGCATGAGGAACGTAAGGCGCTCACCACACTGCTTACAATGAGGCCAATCAATGTCTGTTGGAAGCCACGGGGTTCCGCCGATTGAGTTTGGATCGTGCGGCTGCCATTGGTCGACAGGTGTCATCTCGAAGTAGAACTCACTCGCCATATTTTTGTAGGATAGAGTAACTATTGAATGGCCGACAAATCTGTCGAGTACGTATTCTGAACTATGGGCCACAGATTTGTCGAGTGCCAACGGAGTTCGGCTTCATGGTTGTGGCTTTTGATACTCCTGCCTGTGGCGCACCGATAAACGCGGCAGAGCATGGTTGGTCGGCGTTACGTTCGTTTATTTCCCCACACAACTCCCCGTTGGGAATCATAGACCATCAGTCCGTGACGGAGGGCCAGTGTTACGATATTGTTGGTCACAGCTTCGACTTGCGAGTAATTCACGTTAAATGTAACTCACGGCGACGCATTTCCGTGATCAATGCTGTAAAGGAAAGGGCCATCCGGGTTGCTATTTACATTTCCGAATATCTCTTTTAGGTCGCGTTCTACTGCAACAGTGTCAAAAGGAGCCGTCGCGGGGTGAACCTCTCCTCTGCCTGTCGCTTGATAAACATCGGCAAGCATCGCTGTTTTTGTGCCTGGTGACCGTTTCCAAGCTAGGTAGTCGTAGCTCATGATAGTATCGTCCAGCTAGGATTCACGATCTCACGCCCACCCCAGCCACCCCTTGAGCGTCGCGAAATCCCGCACATGCGCCTCGCGGAACTCCTTCAGCACCGCTGCGTCCTTGGGATTGCCTTCCAGATACTCCAGATGCAGGGAAATCGGGCCGGTGTAGCCGGTTTTCATGAGCATCTTGCCGTAGGCGGGGTCCACCTGGCCTTCGCCGATGGGGACGGTCACGAGCTTGCGCCCGTCCCATTTGAAATCTTTGAAGTAGGCGGCGCCGATGTGGTCTTTGACGAGGTTGAATTCCAGGGACCAGGACAGGCCGCCTTCGCAGGTGGAGTGCAGGATGTCGTAGGCGAAGCTGAAGTCGGCCGCCGGATACTCGCGCATGATGGAGAAGATGTCCCAGACGGGCGCGCCGAAGTAATCCTTGCCGCTGTGGTTTTGGAACATGGGCTGGATGCCGATCTCCTTGCACAGGGCCACGAGGTCCTTGATCTTCGGGCGCACGGCCTGGAGCTGCCCCCAGATGGGCTGCTTGAGGTCGTACTTGTAGTAGTTCATGCGGAAGCGCTTCACGCCCAGCTTGGCCGCTGTGCGCAGCACCTCCTCCGTGCGCTGCTCCTTGCTCACCTCATTGATGCCGGAGGTCAGGATGGTCATTTCCAGGCCCTGCTTCTTCAGCGCCTCGATGTACTTCGGCAGCTCATCCACCACCTTTTCCGGCTCGATGTGCCCTTTGGGGCGGATGGGGGCCTCCACGCCATTGAAGCCCGCCTCCGCACCCAGGCTGGCGATGTCATCAAAGCTCAGGCCCTGCAGGTGCTTGGTGAAAAAGCACACGGTGTTCTTGGATTTCGGCGTTTCCGCCATCAATGGAGCCGTAAAAGCCAAACTTGAGAGGTTGCGCAGGAAAGTACGTCGTGTGTTCATGAGTGAGCTTGAACAACGACATCGCACGTCCGACTCCTTCACTCAACATGCATTCCCTTTCCGGCCAGAACATCATCATCATGGGGGGCACGACGGGGCTGGGTCTGTCCGCTGCGAAAAAACTCGTGGCAGCAGGAGCCCGTGTCGTTGTTTCCAGCCGCTCGCAGGTCAATGTGGATGCCGCTGTGGAAGCCCTCGGATCGAATGCGCGGGGCTTTGCCGCGGACGCCGCCACGCCCGAGGCGGCGGAGCGTGCGGTGGAGCTGGCGGTAGGCGAATTTGGCAAGGTGGATGCCCTCTACCACGTCGCCGGCGGCAGTGGTCGCAGCCGTGGAGATGGGCCGCTGCATGAAATGACCGATGACGGCATGCGCTACACGTTGGACCTCAATTTGAACTCCGTCATCTACTCGAACCGCGCCGCGATCCGCCAGTTCCTGAAGCAGGACAGCGGTGGTGTGATCCTCAACATGGCCAGCGTGTTGGGCTACTCGCCCTCGGCGCAGTTTTTCGCCTCCCATGCTTATGCGGCGGCGAAGGCGGGCATCATCGGCTTCAGTAAATCCATCGCCGCCTACTACGCGCCGCAAAACATCCGCGTGAACGTCATCGCCCCTGCATTGGTCGAGACACCGATGTCCCAGCGCGCCGTGAGCAATGAGAACATCATGAACTTCGTCAAAACCAAGCAACCTCTCGACGGTGGCCGCATCGGCCAGCCCGAGGACTGCGATGCCGCCGCGCTGCTGCTGCTCTCGCCCGATTCCCAATTCATCACCGGTCAGGTCCTCGCTGTGGATGGCGGCTGGACCGTTTCCGAAGGCCAACTCCACGCATCATGAGCCAGGCCATTGGAATCGATCTTGGCGGCACAAACATCAAGGCCGCCCTCGTGGACACCGCCAGTGCCCGCACCCTCGCCACACTCTCGAAACCCACCCGCGATGGCGAGTTCGATGGCGACACGCCACGCTTCGCTCTCACCGTGCGTGAGATCGTGCATGAGTTCGAAGCTCAGGCCGGGCAAAAGCTTCGCGTCGGACTCTCCGCGCCCGGCTTGGCAAACCCCGACGGCCATTGCATCGACTGGATGCCCGGGCGCATGCACGGGCTCGAAAAATTCCACTGGTCTGTCTTTCTGGAGCGTGACTGCCGCGTGCTGAATGATGCACACGCCGCGCTGCTCGGTGAAGTCTGGGCCGGAGCGGCAAAGGACACACAGGACGCTTTCATGCTCACGCTCGGCACGGGTGTCGGTGGCGCGATCTGGAGCGGCGGACGCCTCCTCAAAGGCAAGATCGGCCGGGCAGGGCATCTCGGTCACATCACCATCGACGCGAATGCAGCGTGCGACGATTTCAACACCCCGGGCAGCTTGGAAGACGCCATCGGCAATCAAACCATCGCGCAGCGCGGAGAAGGTCGCTACGCCACCACCCACGCGCTGCTGGATGCCTTGAGTGCTGGCGATGAACACGCCGCCAAAGTCTGGCTCACTTCCGTCCGTCATCTCGCTGCCGCCATCGCTTCCCTCATCAACGTGCTCGATCCTGAAGTCGTCATCGTTGGCGGTGGTATCGCCGTCGGTGCCGGTGCGCGTTTGTTCGATCCGCTGCAACAAGCCCTCACTGGCTTCGAATGGCGGCCCGGCGGCCATCAGGCCCGCATCGTTCCCGCCAAGCTCGGCGACAGCGCCGGATGCCTCGGTTCCGTTTTTAATCTCCTGCAAAACTCATGACTCCCGCCCTCCAATACCTCGACGCCAGCCAAGGCCTTCTCAATCGTGTCCGCGATCAGCTCCCGCTCATTCAGCAGGCTGCTGACATGTTCGCAAAGACGATCCTCGCCGGACAGATGGTGCATGTCTTTGGCTCCGGCCACAGCCGCATTTTGGTGGAGGAAATGTGGCCGCGCTACGGCTCCTTTCCCGGCTTCAATCCCATCGTCGAGCTCTCGCTGACCTTCCACAATCTCGTCGTTGGCGCGAACGGTCAGCGGCAGGCCATGTTCCTCGAAAACGTCAGTGGCTTGGCGAACCGCATCTTGCGGAATTTCGATCTCATGCCCGGCGACAGCGCCCTCGTCATCTCCAGCGGCGGCTGCAACGTCGTCCCGGTCGAGATGGCCGAGGAGTTCCAACGGCGTGGTGTCAAAGTCGTGGCCATCATCAGCACCACGCACAGCGAGGCCAGCACCAGCCGCCACCGCGATGGTAAAAAGCTTCAGGACTTCTCCGACATCGTCCTCGATACTGGCGCGCCCGTTGGCGATGCGATGATCAAGATCGAAAATCTCGATACCCCCGTCGCCCCAGGCAGCACCGTGGGCGGTTGTTTGCTGGTGAACGCCGTCAAAGCCGAAGTGGCCGACCGGTTGGTCAAAGCCGGCCAGCCACCGAAGGTTCTCACCGCAGGAGCGGTTGTCGGAGCTGAGAAAGCGACAGAGCTGTTTGAGGCTGCGTATGACGAGCACGCGCGGCGGATTGCGAAGTATTACGCGAAGCTGGGGGTGTGAGGTGTAGCGTTGATTCCGTGTCACCGCTATGCGGTTGCTCTGATGTCATCATTGCACCTTCCAGCCGCATCGGTTGTGCTTTGCGGCTTGGGCTTGGCGATGATCTGCGCGAGCGAATAAGGTCACGACATCATGCAATCCCAACCCCTCCGCACCTCCGTCATTGGCAGTTATCCGTTTCCGGGCTGGCTCGAGTTTTCGGCCCGGCACCTCGCCGAATTTGGCAGTGCTGACATTAGCGAGATGCAGGATGATGCGGCGCAGGTGGCTATCCAAGATCAAATCGCCTCAGGGCTGGATGTCATCACGGATGGCGAGCAGACGCGGTTTGATTTCAATCTGTCCTTCTATGGCTTCATCGAGGGCATCGCGCTGGAGCCGGCCAGCCCGCGCCGCTTTGGACCGCCGGCGCATGATCAGCGTGGCAAGCATGAGATCGTGGGCGAACTGCGCGCCCCTCGTGGTCTGGGTGTGGTGGAGGAGTTTGAGCGCCTGCAGCGTCTGGCCTCACACACGGGCAAGCGCCTGAAGGTCTCCGTGCCCGGGCCTTACACGCTGAGCGGGAGACTGGCACCTAATGCGCAGTACAAAGACCGCTACGCCATCACGGAGTCGTTGCTTCCTATCGTGAATCAGGAGATCGCGAATCTCGTGGCCGCGGGTGCGGAAGAAATCTGCGTCGATGAGCCGAGCATGAGCTGCTACGGCTACCGCGAGGACACGAAGCGCTTCGTGGACATCTTCAACCGCACCGTGAGCAGCGGCTACGGCAAGGCGCGCATCTGCACGCACCTCTGCTTCGGCAATTTCAAAGGCCACCCCGTGGGCTGGCGCAAATACGCACCGCTCTTTCCCGCCTTCCTCGATCTGCACTGCGACGAGGTGCATGTGGAGATGGCGAACCGCGAATACGCCGAGCTGGAAGTCATCAAGCCGATGGCCGAACGCTATGACGTGGCCGTGGGCATCATCGACGTGAAGAGCTACCACATCGAAACACCAGAACAGATCGCAGATGCCGTTCGCGCCTGTTTGAAACACGCGCCTGCTGACAAGCTCGTCTTTGCGCCCGATTGCGGCCTGTCTCAAACCGCACGCTGGGCGGCGAAGAAGAAGCTAGCCAGCATGGTGGCTGGCGTCGGCATCGTGAAAAAGGAGCTGGGATTGTGAGCAGGAAAGCACTCATGAGCTTTAGCTCATTGTCATGAGGCCTTGGGCCAGGCAACGCCCTTTCCAGAACGAACTAAAGTTCGGGACTACTTTCTACCCGATCTTCACCACCCCTACCGTCGTGTTGTCCTGACGGTCGTTGTTGATGCGGCGGATGGCGAAGATGATCGCGTCGGAGATTTTGTCCGCCGTGGTGTGCTTGCCAAAGCTGAGCAGTTCTTCGAGCGCCTTGTGGGTGAGCGTGAAGATGCCATCGCTGGCAGCGATGACGATGTCGCCTTTATTCAGGGCCCAGGGCTCTGCGGGGGTGTCGATCATCGCCAGCGGCATGCCCAGAAGTGCGGCCTGCAGCGTGTGGCGGTCGGGGTGATTTTCGGCTTCCTCGCGGGTGATCTCACCGCGATCCGCACGGGCATCAATGAGCGGGGAAAGGCTGTGGTCGGCATTGAGGCGATGCAGCACGCCATCGCGAAAGAGGAAGAGCGGGGAGTCGCCCACGCTGATCCATTCCATCGTCTTCGGCGTGATCAGCACGCCCACCATCGTGGTGCCCATGGGCGGAGCCACGCTCGGCATGCGGCTGGTGATGATGCCGAGGGTCTCATTCGCTGTCTCCACGGCATGCTTGAGCTTCCAGGAAGGCGGGCCGTCCTGCTCATGGTAGGCGCGCACAAAGGCGTTTACCCCGATGTAGCTGGCCACGCTGCCACCGGCATGCGCGCCAAGTCCATCGCCAATGACGAGGAGCAGGCGCTCAAGGCTGCGCTCCTCGGGTTCGGCGGCATCGGCAAAGGCATAGTAGTCTTCCTGGTTGTCACGACGGCCCCGATACTGCCTCGCGGCAAAATCCTGCTCCTGGATGAAGGCAGGTGGCTGAGATTCAAACAAGGGGACTCGATCGGTCAGGACGGTGGTGGTGGCGCTCACTCGGCGGAAAACTGGTAAATCGTGGTGCTGCTAAATTTCTCCCCCGGGCGCAGGATCACGCTGGGGAAGGAAGGATGATTCGGACTGTCGGGATAATGCTGCGTTTCCAGGCAGAAGCCATGACGCTTTGCATAAATATGCCCCGCTTTGCCCGGCACGCCATTCAGGTGGTTGCCGGTGTAAAGTTGCACCCCGGGCTCCGTGGTGCGCACGGTCATCACCCGGCCGCTGGCGGGGTCCTTTACCGTGGCGGCCAGCTTCATGCCGGTGCCGGAGAGGACGTAGTTATGATCATAACCGATGCCCTGGACGAGCGGTTTGAAATCCGCACCGATGCGTTCGCCGATTTCATGCGGGGTGGTGAAATCCAGCGGCGTGCCCTTGATGCTGGCGATCTCTCCCGTGGGAATGAGATCGTCATCAGTGGCGGTGATTCGCTCCGTCGGAAGCGTCAGCTCGTGGCTGAGGATGTCGCCGCTGCCTTCACCGGCAAGGTTGAAGTAGGCGTGGTTCGTCAGGTTGATCACGGTGGGTTTGTCCGTGGTGGCGTGGTAGTCGATCTTCAGGCTGTTGTCCTCGGTCAGCGTGTAGGTCACGGTGCATTGCAGCGTGCCGGGGTAGCCTTCTTCTCCATCCGGGCTGGTGTAGCTGAGTGCCACGCCGTTGGGGGTCGGTTTCGCGGACCAGAGCTTTTTGTCGAAGCCCTCCTTGCCGCCATGAAGCTGGTGCTTGCCGGAGTTGGCGGTCACCGGGTATTCCACGCCATCGAGCTTGAACTTCGCATGGCCGATGCGGTTCGCATAACGTCCCGCGATGCAGCCGAAGAAGGGGTTTTTTCCCAGGTAGCCGTCCAGCGTGTCAAAGCCGAGCACGACATCGGCAAACCTGCCGTTTTTGTCCGCCACTTTGACCGCGACGATGTAGGCCCCCCAGTTGGTGAGACTGACCTCCATGCCCTTCGCATTTCGCAGCGTGAAGAGTTTCACTTCCTCACCCGCCGGGGTTTTCCCCCAGATGGAGGATTCAACACTGGCAGCAGGTGACGAGCCGGAGATCGACATGAAAAGCAGGAAGAGGGTTGGCAGCGCGAGGAGGCGCATGGTTGTGGGTTGGGGGAAGTTGGATCGCGAGTGTGACGGTACTGCTCGATTTTCGCAAGAAGGGATTCCATGACCCGGGATGAAGTTTCTGGCCTGCACCGCATGATCGTGTGTAACCTCAGCCGCCACATTCCCCATGCAGCCGGTATCATGGACTCTTCCACGCCCTCATCCGATCCCTTCCACGGACTGAACCCCGCCGACCTGATGGCCGCTGCCGCGATGCCGACGGACGGTGGTGCTGATACGCTCCCGCTCACCCCGCGTGACCTGCCCACGCTGGCGGAAATCGCCGTCGCGTTTCCCGATCTCGAAATCCTTGATCTCATCGGCCATGGCGGCATGAGCGCGGTGTTCCGTGCGCGGCAGCCGAGGCTCGACCGCATGGTGGCGCTCAAGGTGCTGCCCAAGTCCCTCGCAGCCACGCCGGGCTTCGCGGAGCGCTTCACGCGTGAGGGGCGCGTACTCGCACGGCTCAGCCATCCCAACATCGTGACCGTGCATGACTTTGGCGAGAGCGGCGGCTTCTGCTTCCTCATCATGGAATACGTCGATGGCGTGAACCTGCGGCAGGCCATGCGTGCCGGCCGCTTCACCCCGGAGCAGGCGCTGAACATCATCCCCGTGATGTGTGAAGCCCTGCAATACGCCCACAGCCAGGGCGTGCTGCACCGCGACATCAAGCCGGAGAACATCCTGCTGGATACAAAGGGCAGGGTGAAGATCGCCGACTTCGGTATCGCCAAGATCCTCAACGAAGATGGCGACGGCGGAATGATGCTCACGCAAAGCGGAGCCAAGCTCGGCACCGCGCCTTACATGGCGCCGGAGCAGATCGAGAAGCCCGGCAGCGTGGACCACCGTGCGGACATTTACAGCCTCGGCGTGGTCTTCTATGAGATGCTCACTGGCGAACTGCCGCTGGGACGCTTTGCAGCACCTTCCGAAAAATCCGCCGTGAATGGCAACATGGACGAAGTCGTCTTTCGTGCGCTGGCCAAAGACCGCGCCATGCGCCAGCAGAGTGCGGGCGAGTTCAAAACGCAGATCGAAGGCATCGCCTCCATGCCACCGCAGATGCGGCGCTCGCTGGCCCTGCGGTTCAGCAGCTTTGAGTACAAGTCCAAGCGCACGCTGCTGGGCAGGCCGCTGCTGCACATCACCTCAGGCATTGATCCCACGACGGGGCGCAAGCGCACGGCACGCGGCTTCTTTGCCTTCGGAGACCGTGCCGTGGGTGTGGTGGCCTTTGGTGGTTATGCACGGGGCTTGTTCGCCTGTGGCGGTATGGCCGTCGGTGTTTGTGCGCTCGGTGGCATGAGCATTGGCCTCATCTCCTGGGGTGGATTCGCCCTTGCCTTGCTGCTGGCTTATGGAGGCCTGAGCGTGGGCTTTTTATCCGCAGGCGGCCTGGCCTTGGGCTGGGAGGCTGCGGGAGGTTTGGCGGCAGGAGTACATGCTTACGGCGGACAGGTTTTTGCTCTGGTTAGCGGCATGGGCGGTCAGGTGCATGCACCTCATGTGATGAAGAATCTCATGGAGGCGCCGCCCTTGCTGCTATGGCTGGTGCGGTTCACGAATCAAACCGGCTTAGTGGCTTCCTGGATCTGGCTGCCAATGATGATCCCATCCGTGCTCATGCCGTGGTGGGCGCGCCGGCAGCTCGAATTTGAAGCGCAGGGCGGTGCTCAACGTCCGACCGCATGGCATGAGCGCCCCTCCCGTGTGCTCTGGATTTTGCCCGATTTACTGCTGCTCTTCCTGGCGCTCGTCTGGATGTCCGGTCACTGGTTTCATGCCGGGCAGGCGGGAGTGACCGCACAAATTTTAATCGCATCCGGGATCGAATCCGTTGGTCTGCTGCTTTCTGCGCTCAGTCTGCCGCTCTGGCTGCGCCTGGTGCCGATGAACTCCTTTTATGGCGTGCGCCTGCCCTCGACCTTTGTTTCGGATGAACGCTGGTATGAAGTGAACGCCGTTTTCGGCAGGCACCTCTTTTGCTGGTCGCTTGCAGTCATTGCTGCGGGCATCGCGGGCTTTTATCAACTGCCGCGCCATCAGGACGCCTACTCATGGGCTGCCATCACGCTCACGCTGGTCGCCGTGGCGGCCTCGGTGGTGTCCACGCTGGTGTGGATGCACAGGCGTCCGATCGGGCGTCCTGCCATCAAGCCTCATCGGCTCGTGCGGAACATTGAACTGCTTCTGCCGGCGCTCGTTCTGGGCTACTTCATCAAAGCCTTCATCTGCGCCTCGTATTCGATCCCGCATGGCAACGAGCCGGGCGTCGCCAAAGGCAGCCGGTGGCTCGCATCGCGGTTGAACACGGGCTTTGCCGCAGGCGATCTCATCGCCTATGCGCATGAAAGCGGGCAGACCTGGCTTGCACGTGTCGTCGCAGTCGAACCCAAAGGCTTGCAGCTGAAACGCGGCGGCAGCCCGGAGGAGTTCTTCATGCCGTGGGACAAGATCATCGGGAAGATGTTGTTTCCGTATTATCCGCCTGCCGGATCCACAGTGAGATCAGAAGCATCAGGAGCGGCACCTGCCTCTGCTCCAGTTCCAACACAACTCAACAAGGGCTTTCCTCCAGCGGAAACGACTTCTCACTCACTTCAGCAGGAGCCGCGGCTGCTCTTTCTGCGCATGGTGCCAAATGATCAGCCTTGGGCCATGGATGTGCATGATGCGGCGGGACTCCCATTCAACCCGACCAAAGAGGAACAGAAGATCATTAGAAACTCAACAACCGGGCAAACCTGCCCAGATGCAGAGACATGCTGGCTTCAGGCGTGGATACAACATCCGGATCTTGATGAAGCCTCCCACGTGAGCGTGATGGCCATTGATGCCACCGGACGCCCGGACAAAAATCAGAGCGTCGTTCACTGGAATGACTATACCACGGGAGACAGACCTACAGGCGGTCCGGTCCACTCGGTGGTGCTTCGTGCCGGAGAGCGGGGCCACCTGCCGCGCACCGTTGAACTGAGTTTCGCGTACAGCGCCGGCCCTTGGGATGCGGTGAAGCGGGTGGATAAAACGCTGACCATGTACACCGACAACACCACCGATGACTGGATCACAGGAGGGGTGGGCGAGGACGCGGACCACCACGGCTTCGTCACCTGGCTGCGACGGCGGGTGGACCGGCAGGTCCAGTGCGTGGCTTATCTTAAGGATGGGTCCAAATACATCGGCATGAACTCCAGCACCAAAAGTGGCAAAGATATCAGCGAGCGTGCCGTCTTTGGCATGCGGTTGGATGAAGTGGAATACTTTGAGCTGCAGTCACGCGACATTCGGAAGGTGGCCTTCAAGGATGTGGTGCTTCCGCCATTGCAGAAGGCGGAAGTCCTGGTGGAAGCCCCTGAAAAATCTGGCCCTGTCACTTGGCACAAAGACCTCGCCTTGGGCGCTGTGCTGGATTGGGCTGGCTGGTCGCCCGTCATGGCCGCCAATGGAAAGCCAAAGCCCGTGCGTCTGATTCATGACGGCTACAGCGAGGACATTCAGGTGAACGACCAAACTCGCGGAATGCAGATCAACCCGGGTGGCAAAATCATCATTCCCAAATGACCTCCTCTTTCCACGACACCCGTTGGACGCTCGTCTCCCGTTCGCGTGGCGAGGATGTGCATGCGAAGGTTGCGCTCAGCGAACTGTGTGAGGCCTACTATGCGCCAGTCATGGCGTTTCTGCGGCGTGATGGACGTGCGGAGGATGTGGCGCGGGATCTCGCGCATGACTTCTTCGCCAAGCTGCTCGCAGGCGGGACCATTGACGGTGCTGATCCATTGCGTGGGAAATTTAGAAGCTACCTGCTCATGGTCTTGAAACGGTTTGCCGCCAATCAACGAATTCATGATCATGCAGCCAAGCGCGGCGGTGGCCAGATCCATGCGGTGATCGACGGTGAGTCCGACACGACTGGTGCGGGCCTGCAAATCGCCGACACGCGCATCGAAGCACCGGATGCAGCCTTTGACCGCCAATGGGCGCTGACCTTGCTCGCGCGTGCGCTGGCACGTTTGGAGTCGGAGATGCGTGATGAAGGCAAGTCAGAGCACTTTGATGTGCTGAAACCGTGGCTGACAGCAGAAGCCGATGTGACGCCGCAAAGCACGGTGGCCACGAAACTCGGCATGAGCATCGAAGCCATCAAAGTGGCCGTGCATCGCCTGCGGAAACGCTTCCGCGAGGCCGTGAGAGCTGAGATCGCTCAGACGGTCAGTGATGCGGATACGGTGCGCGAGGAAATGGACGCGCTGATGGCGGCGCTGAGAAAATAAAAATCCCCTGTCCTTGCGGAACAGGGGATCTCGCGTTGCAAAGCAACAAAACAAATTTACGCCACCGGCGCAGCAGCAACGGCAGTCTCCGGCTTCTTCTCCTTCCAGGTGCTCTGGATGTAGATTTCGCGCAGGGTCTTGAAGTCGATGTTGGTGGGGCTGTCGGTCATCAAGTCGCTGCCCCTGTTGTTCTTCGGGAAGGCGATGACTTCGCGGATGCTTTCCTCTCCGCTGACAAGCATGGCGATGCGGTCCAGACCCAGGGCGAGGCCGCCGTGAGGAGGTGCACCGAAGCGGAAGGCGTCGAGGAGATGGCCAAACTTGTGCGCCTGCTCTTCTTCGTTCACGCCGAGGACGCTGAACATCTTGGCCTGCAGATCCTTCTCGTGGATTCGGATGGAGCCGCCGCCGAGTTCGTAGCCGTTGAGGACCACGTCGTAGGCTTCAGCACGCACCTTGCCGTATTCGCCGGCATCCATGAGAGGAATGTCTTCCGTCTTCGGACGGGTAAATGGATGATGCACGGCCACCCAGCTCTGCGTTTCGGCGTCCTGGGCCAGCAATGGGAAATCGACGACCCAGAGGAAGTTGAAGGCGGTGCTGTCCTTGGTCAGCGCGGTCATGTTGGCGATCTCGACGCGCACGCGGCCGAGGATGTCGCAGGCTTCCTGCCAGGTGCCGGCGTAGAAGAACACGATGTCATTTTCCACGACGCCGAGCTTGGCGATGAGGGCCTTCTGCTCGTCTTCGCTGAAGAACTTCCAGAGCGGGCTCTTGTATTCGAGCACGCCGTTGGCATCACGCTCCACCTTGATGAAGGCGAGCTGCTTCACTTTCATGCCCGCCTGCGTGGCGATCTCGTTCAGACGAATCATCTGGCCGGTGGTGATGCCGGCGAAGCCTTTGGCATTGATGGCGCGCACGACGCCACCGTTCTCAATGGTGCTGCGGAAGATTTTGAAGCCGCTGCTGGCGAAGACGTCGGCCATGTCCACGATCTCGTTGCCGTAGCGCGTGTCCGGCTTGTCAGAGCCGTAGCGGTCCATGGCTTCCTGATACGTCATGCGTGGGAAGGGCGTGGGAATGTCGCGGTCGGTGCCGGCTTTGAACATTTTGACCAGCAGGCCTTCGACGAGGTTCAGGATGTCCTCGCGCTCGATGAAGCTGGCTTCGATGTCGATCTGGGTGAACTCAGGCTGGCGGTCGGCGCGCAGATCTTCATCGCGGAAGCAGCGGGCGATCTGGAAGTAGCGCTCAAGGCCGGCGACCATCATGAGCTGCTTGTACTGCTGAGGAGCCTGCGGCAGCGCGTAGAAGCGGCCGGGGTTCAGGCGGGCAGGCACGAGAAAGTCGCGCGCGCCTTCGGGTGTCGGGTTGCTCAGGATCGGTGTTTCGACTTCGATGAAGCCGGCGGCGTCGAGGCAGTTGCGTGCCGCGTTGGTGATCTTGTGGCGCGTGCGGATGTTCTTGCTCATGCGCTCGCGGCGCAGGTCCAGATAGCGGTACTTCATCCGCATGTCTTCGTTGGACAGCTCGCGGTCAAGCTGGAAGGGCAGCACGTCGGCCTTGTTGAGAACTTTGAACTCGGTGGCCACGATTTCGATGTCGCCGGTGCCGAGCTTGGCGTTTTCCGTGCCTGCGAGGCGTGCAGCCACCTTGCCGGTGATCTGAAGCACATCTTCATCGCGCAGGTGATGGCTCTGGGCGGCGAGCTCAGCGTTCTCTTCCGGGCGGAAAACAACCTGGGTCAGGCCTTCGCGGTCGCGCAGGTCGATGAAAATGACGCCGCCATGGTCGCGGGCCGAATTCACCCAGCCACAGAGTGTGACGGTCTGGCCGATGTGCTCTGAGCGGACGGCGTTGCAGTGAAAGGTACGGTAGGCGTTGGGGATCATGGCTGAAAAAAGGGCGCGTAGAGTCGGCGGATTCGGCCTGCGTGCAAGGGGTAAGGCAGGGCCAAAATCCATGCTGGGGAATGGTCGGAGTAGGGGCGTTCTCTCCCGATTGACTTGGGAGCGCACCTCCTCAGCCGGGGCGATTTCGCCCGAGTGTCCGATTTGTACATCCAGTTCCAGGCCTTGGGCGGATTACCAAGCAGACACTCATGAGGCCCATCCAGGCAAGACCCCTTTCTTCAGTTTTGTTCAACATGCAGGAATAAGACCGTGTCGATATCTCTCTCACGAACAGGTGCTCTGAGCACCCCCAAAGGCTTCAAAGTTAGACAAAATTCGATATAAAATTAGACAAAACAGAAACAAATCTTTGACGAAAGGGCGTTTGTCGCAATTATTCCAACCTGTCAGGTAACCCCAATCACCATGAACATGACTGAAATTTCCCCAGAGGTTGACCCCAATGTCGTCGAAGACATCCGCCTCCTGAAGCGCATCTCGGAACGCGATTCCGCCAGCTTCCAGACCTTCTACAAGAAGTACAGCGGCCTCATCTTCGCCTCGATCTCCAATGTCTTGAACGACCACCACGACACGGAGGACGTCATGCAGGAGGTTCTCGTGCAGGTCTGGAACAAGGCCCACCTCTACGAACCCCGCAAAGGCAAGCCGCTCACTTGGCTGACGACCTTGGCCCGCAATCGTGCCATCGACCGCATCCGCTCCAAGCAGCGCCGGTCCCGCCTGAACGACGATTTCGAGAACGAGAACAAGAAGGACCAGTTCGAATTCGAGCCCTCCGGCCACGAAAACCTTGAGTTCAAGGAGCGCGACACCATTCTCCACAGTGCTGTGTCCCGCCTCACGCAGGATCAGCGCGAAGCCATCGAGCTGACCTACTTCACCGGCCTCACCCAGGCCGAGGTGGCCGAGCGCCTGCATGAACCTCTTGGCACGATCAAAGCTCGCATTCGTCGCGGCGTGAACCGCCTCGAAACGCTGGTGAAGCCACGACTTGCCTAACTTTCCACCCCCCAAAACCTGGAAAAACCAAATGAGAAGGGCGGACTCCGGTCCGCCCTTTTTATGTTTCATAAAGTAGACAAGGCTACTTCACTCCCGAGCCCGTGAGTCAATGCAGATGGTCACCGGCCCGTCGTTGACCAGCGCCACCTTCATGTCGGCACCGAAGATGCCGCGTGCCACGGGCTTGCCCATCTCGGCCTCCAGCAGCGCTAAGAACTGCTCATAAAGTGGGATCGCGGTCTCAGGGCGTGCGGCGCGGATGAAGCTGGGGCGGTTTCCCTTCTTCGTGCTCGCATGCAGCGTGAACTGGCTCACCACCAGCAGTTCCCCGCCGATGTCCTTCACACTGAGGTTCATCTTGCCCTCGGCATCACCAAAGATGCGTATCTGCGTGAGCTTCTGCACCAGCCATGTCGCCTCCTCAATCGTGTCTTCATGTTCGATGCCAGCGAGAATCATGAGGCCCGTGCCGATCTGGCCGGTGATGGTGTCATCGACGGTGACGGAGGCAGAGGAGACGCGTTGGAGGACGAGGCGCATGGGGATTGAGGAATGACAGAGATCAAATGCGTTCGATCCACCGATACGCCGCCTTCGAATTCTTCCAGAAGTACTTCTCGCAGGCTTCGGGGCCTTTGGCGCGGAAGTACTCGTCCACGATTTTGAAGACGACCTCATACGGCGCACCCCTGTCGGAGACGGGCCAGTCGCTGCCGTAGATGAGGCGGTCGGGGCCGAAGGATTCCCAGAGGTGGTCGAGGATGGGGAGGTAGTAGGCGGTGTTGCTCGGGGCCTTGCCGTACTCGCATTTCACCTGCTCCACGAGTGCGGAGACTTTCATGAAGACATTCGGCTGTTTGGCCACAGCACGGATGTTGTCCTTCCACTCGGGACGCAGGGACTGAGGATCGCCGGAGGCACCGAGGTGATTGATGAGGACGCGCAGGTCGGGCACATCGGCGGCGAGTTTGGCGGCGTGAGGCAGATAGGCGGGCGGGCCGTTCAAATCGAGCTCCAGTCCGTGTTTGGCCAGCTGCTTGGCTCCAGCGAGCACGGCGTCCTGTTTCGCGGCATCTTGCAGAAACGCGCCGCTCCAGCGCACCCCGCGAAAGATCGGATTCGCGGCAAAGCGCTCCAGATGGCCTGCAAATTCCGCGCCCGGATCGAGATGCCCCACGAATCCCACGATGCTCTTTTCCTTCGCGGCGAGATCGAGAATCCACTGGTTGTCCTCCACGAGCAGACTGGCTTCGACGACGACGGTTTCCTTGACGCCATGCGGCGCTGCCACCGCAAGCCAGTCGGCAGGCAGCACGGTGCGGTACAAAGGACTGCCCTTGCCCGGCCACGGCACGCCACCGGGACGCGTGGGGTCATAGAAATGCGTGTGCGTGTCGATGATGCGCGTCGCAGGCGGTGCGGCCTGGACGGATTCATGCAGCAGGGCTGCGGCAGCGGTGGTCTGGAGAAAACGGCGGCGGTTCATGGGAAACAAACGTCAGACGATGTCGATGTACTCAGTCAAAATGTCGAGCGTGCGAAACAACGCGCCTTTGGTGCGGGCATGCACGCGCAGCAGTACATCGCCAGTATGCACCTGCGTGCCGGTCTTGGCGATTTGATCGCAACCGACTGCGTAGTCGATGGGATCGGCGGCTTTGGAGCGCCCGGCACCCAGCTCCAGCACCGCCTGACCGATGCCTCCGGCATCCAAGCGCGTGAGGGTGCCGCTGGCGGTGGCTTTGAGTTCGCCGGTGAAGGGCGCGCGATGTACGCTGGTCATCTTCTCCAGCGCGTCCACGTTGCCGCCCTGGGCAGCGACCATCTTTTGAAACTTCCGCCAGGCATCCCCGCGATGCAGCATGGCGGCGAGATCGGAGCGGGATGAAACGGAGACGGCGGAGGCGAGATCGAGCACGATGTCCTCAAGATCCTGCGGGCCTTCGCCTTTGAGGCAGCGCACGCATTCAGCGACTTCCAGCGCATTGCCGGCGGATTCGCCCGTGGGCTCGTTCATCTCGCTCAGGCGCACGCTGGAGCGCACGCCCATGGCTTCGCCGACGGTGACGAGGCTGTGGGCGAGCCGATGCGCCTCCTCCTGCGTCTTCATGAAGGCACCGCTGCCCCACTTCACATCCAGCACGAGGCGGTTCAGCCCTTCGGCGAGTTTTTTGCTCATGATGCTCGCGGTGATGAGCGGCACGCTGGGCACGGTGCCGGTGACATCGCGCAGGGCGTAGAGCTTTTTGTCCGCAGGGCAGATACCCGCAGTCTGGCCCACCATGACGCAGCCGATGCGGTCGATGACATTGTGAATCTCCACCTCGTTGAGCTGCGTGCGGAAGCCGGGGATGCTTTCCAGTTTGTCCAAGGTGCCGCCCGTGATGCCGAGGCCGCGCCCTGAGATCATCGGCACCCACACGTTGTCACAGGCGAGGAGCGGGGCGAGTATCAAAGAAGTTTTGTCGCCAATGCCGCCGGTGCTGTGCTTGTCCACGCGCATGGGGTCGTGGTCGTTCCACAGCAGCATGGAGCCGCTGTGCAGCATGGCCTCGGTGAGCGCGGCGGTTTCCTCCGTCGTCATGTCGCGGAAAAAGATCGCCATGGCGAGGGCGCTCATCTGGTACTCCGGCATGTCTCCGCGAGTGAAGGCGCTGATGACGTAGTGGATCTCCTCGGAGGTGAGGGCTCCGCCGTCGCGCTTGTGCTCGATGAGGGTTGGGATGTGCATTTCGTCATGCTAGGATCTGCCATGCATGTTTGGCAATACTGAACCTGCGGACATCGTATGCTCATTCCGTCCAACCATGCGTGTCCTTTGCGTCCTCCTTAGCTTCAGCTCCGCTCTCACTGCGGCGGCGATTGATTTCTCGCGCGACATCCAGCCGATCCTTTCGGACAAATGCTACTTCTGCCACGGCCCGGATGCCAAGGAGCGCAAAGGCGATTTGAGGCTGGATGTGGAAAAGGAGGCCAAGGCGGTGAAGGATGGCGTGACGGCCATTCTTCCGGGCAAGAGCCATGAGAGTTCCCTGATCGAACGCATCTTCAGCAGTGACCCGGATGAAGTGATGCCCACGCCGAAGAGCAACCGCACGCTGACAGATGCGCAAAAACAATTGCTCAAGCAGTGGATCGACGAAGGGGCGAAGTGGGGGACGCACTGGGCCTTCAAGCGGATTGAACGCCCCAAGGTTCCCAACGTGGGCGCCAAGCATCCCATCGATGCTTTTGTGCGCGCGAAGCTGGCAGAGAAAGGAATGAAGCCTTCGCCACGCGCCGATGCGGTGGCCTTGCTGCGCCGTGTATCGCTGGATCTCACCGGGCTGCCGCCCACGGCGGAGGAACTGAAGGAGCCGTATGACAAGGCCGTGGCGCGCCTGCTGGATTCACCGCGCTTTGGTGAGCGCTGGGCCTGGGACTGGCTGGATGCGGCGCGCTATGCGGACACGAACGGCTACCAGGGCGACCCGGAGCGCACCATGTGGCCGTGGCGTGACTGGGTGGTGAAGGCGATCAATGAAAACATGCCCTATGACCAGTTCACCCTCTGGCAGCTTGGCGGCGATTTGCTTCCCAATGCAACGCCTGAGCAAAAGCTGGCCACGGGTTTCAATCGCAATCACATGATCAACGGCGAGGGCGGACGCATCGCGGAAGAGACGCGGGTGGAGAATGTGATGGACCGCGTGGAGACGACCAGCACCGTGTGGCTGGGGCTGACGATGGGCTGCACGAAATGCCACGATCACAAATTCGATCCGCTGACCATGCGTGACTACTACGGGCTCTACGATGTCTTCAACCAGACGAGCGAGGACGGCCTTGGCCGCAGCGGTCAGGCGGCTCCGGCGATGGACATGTCCACGCCTGCGGAACTCGAACGGGTGAAGACGACCACGGAAAAAGTGAAGCAAGTCGCAGCGGAGGTGGAGGCGTTTGAGCTGACCAAATGGCCGCGTCCCGCAGGCAAACCGCTGACGGAATCTGACGCGATCAAGCTGCCGGGAAACCTGCCGAGTTACATCGCCAAGACAGAGCCAAAGAACCGGGGCGTGGATCCGCTGCTGGAGGCGGTGAACTACTTCAAAGACAAGGACGCCGGGTACACGAAACTGCTGCAGAAGCTCCTCGCTGCGGTGCGTGCGCGCGTTTCAGCCACGAGTGCCGTCACCAAGGTGATGGTCATGGACACCACGCCCAAGGTGCGGGAGACTTTTGTGCTGGAGAAAGGCGCGTATGACAAACCCAGCACGACGAAGGTGAGCTTCAATGTTCCCGCGAGTCTGCCCGCGATGAAAACTGACGCGCCGCGCAACCGCCTGGGTCTCGCGCAATGGATCGTGAACCGCGACAATCCGCTGACAGCGCGTGTGACGGTGAACCGTTTCTGGCAGGCGTTCTTCGGCATTGGCCTGGTGAAGACGGCGGAGGATTTTGGCCTGCAGGGCGAGGAGCCACCGCAGCGCGAACTGCTCGACTGGCTGGCGTCTGAATTCATCGACAGCGGCTGGGATGTGAAGGCGCTGATGCGTTTGATCGTGACAAGTGAAACGTATCAGCAGTCCTCGAAAATCAAAGACGCGCAGGTCGATCCGGAGAATCGCTATCTCGCGCGTGGCCCGCGCTTTCGCATGCCATCATGGATGCTGCGGGATCAGGCCTTGTTTGTGGCGGGTCTGCTGGAGGACAAGCTCGGCGGCCCTTCGGTGAAACCCTACCAGCCCGAGGGCATCTGGGAGGAGGCGACCTTTGGCAAGAAGAGCTACGTGCAGGATCACGGCGATGCGCTCTATCGCCGCACGCTGTACATCTTCTGGCGGCGCATCGTGGGCCCCACGATGCTGTTCGACAATGCCGCGCGGCAGACCTGCGTGATCAAAGCCACACGCACAAACACACCATTGCAGGCGCTCGTGACGCTGAACGACGTGACCTACGTGGAAGCCGCTCGGGTGCTGGCTCAGCGCGTGCTGCTGGCAAATCGTGGAAATGAGGACGCAGCGCTCGCGCAGGCGTTTCGTCTCGTCACCTGCCGTGAGCCTGCCAAGGAGGAAGCGGCGCTGCTGAAGGTGCAGCTTGGTAAATTGCGGGCGCAGCAGTCGGATCGTGCGGCGGCGCTGAAGCTGCTCGCGGTGGGTGAGTCGAAGCGGGATGAATCCATCGATGCCAACGAGCACGCTGCGTGGACGAGCCTGTGCCTCATGCTGCTGAATTTGGACGAGGCAGTGACGAAGGAGTGAAAAGTTGCCTTGTTGCTGTGCAACAAGGGTGGAGAAGCCGTGACGCTTCTCCACCCGGAGCTTGAACCAAACCCGCTGTTAGCGGCGGCCTGAAGGCCGGTTTGAGCCTTCATGATGTTCCGAATGGCCACCCGATGGATGATTTCCCGATGAGTGACCGCTCGACGGGCGGTTGTTAGAGGGGGAACTGCTCGTCGGATGGTAGTTCGATGGGCGATTGTTCGACGGATAGCTGCTCGATGGGCGGTAGCCCGAAGGGGGGCTGCTCGATGGGCGGTAGCCCGACGGGCGATTGTTCGAGGGGTAGCTGTTGGACGGGCGGTAGCTCGATGGGTAGCTGCTCGATGGACGGTAGCTCGATGGACGGCCGCCAGGATGCGAGTGGTTCTGGTGCTGACCGCCGTAGTAATACTGTCCGTTGTGGTAGTAGCGGTTCGAGTACTGCCTGCCCTGATAGTTGTACCTGCCGGTTTGGTACTGGCCGCCTGAATAATAGCGCCCCTGATAGTAGTAGGCGCTGCCCGCGTAATTCTGCGGAAGGGACGAGTAGGTGTTATAGCCGCCGCCATAGCCGCCACCGTTGGAATAACCGACTCCGCCCATCATCGGATCCACACAGGAAGAGAGGTTCAAGGCGGCCATGGCAGGAATGAGGAGGAGAAAGGGACTGAATTTCATGAGGTTCGAATACGTGCAGGGTTGTGCTGAGCGGACGATCGGCTGCGAGAGTTATGAGGTGGGGCTTAAATGCGCCCGGTGAGGAGCAATACGATGAGGATGATGACAAGGAGACTTGCACCTCCGCCGACATAATGATTGCCGGAACGGAAACCGTAGCCACCACCGCCGATAAGCAACACAATGAGAAGGATAAGGAGAAGATTCATGGATGGATGAGGTGTGAATGTTTGATAATGAATCGGAGGCTGGAGCGAAAGCGGACGTCGGACAAAAATAAATCCAGCTTGTGCTCCATGGGGGCAGCCGGGGAAAGATCCTCATCTGCCCCAGACAGGGAAGGGGGATTCAGCCCTGCGGGGAGTCACATGAGATAAGGCTTTTTTGAGCGTTTATCCGATTAGATCACAGACGCTGATGCCGCGAACTCTGGGGTGAACACCTCATCGCGTCAGCCTGCCCCGCTCTTCATGATATCTGCAATGCCCTCCATTCTTTCCCATGGCTGTTCCTGCCTTCTTGCCGCTGCCCTCCTTTGCCTGCTTCCAGGCTGTGTCGAGCCACTTCCACCACCTCCCGTTGCTGTCGAAGAGTCGTTTTGGAACGGCGACTACATGAGCGGCAAACCTTCCATCCGCATCAGCCTCTCGCAGCAGCGCGCCTTTTTCTACAAAGACGGCCAGCTTGCAGGGATGTCGCGCATTTCATCCGGCCGTGAAGGTACAGACACGGTGACGGGCAGTTTTAAAATTATCGAAAAGGACATCGACCATGTGTCCTCCTTGTTTGGCGATTACGTGGATGCCAATGAAAACGTGATCCAAAAGGACGTGGACACCAGCAAGGACCCCAAGCCCAAAGGGGCGATCTATGATGGAGCCAAGATGCCGTATTTCATGCGCATCGTCGCCGGCACCGGCATGCATGAGGGCTACCTGCCAGGTTACGCCGCCTCGCACGGCTGCATCCGCATGCCCGGCTTCATGGCCGCCGCCTTCTACCATGCTGTGGAGCTCGGCACGCCGGTGAGCATCGAACCCTGACCTGGATGTTTGGACCTCAACTCAAACCGGACAAACCTATGAACATCCCCAAAAATCGCGGCCTGCTCGTGCTGGCCATCTATCTCATCATCGTCGGCTTTATCGGCGCTTTTAACGTCAGCCTCGGCGCGCTCAGCATCCTGGTGCCCATTCTCGCCATTGTGGCAGGTGTGCTGCTGATCATGGAGAAGTGATCTGGGCGAGGAGGGCTCCAGCCAAGGCGCGGGGGGCTCTGACCCCCGGTATGGGTTTGGCTGCCGTGTGCGTTGCAAAGCGGTGGGAATGAAACGGGGTCGGAGACCCCGTCACCTTGGGCTGCGATGGCCTTGCCGCCTTAGAAGCTGATGTACTCCAGAGGCACATCCGTTCTGGCCTTGAGCTTGAACTCCCGGTCCACCATGCAGGGTGCTTCGGGCAGGGAGAGGATTTCTTTGGTGAACTTCGCGCTGGTGTCAGGGCTGGCCTCCACGTGCAGGACGTTGCCTGCGGCATCACGAATGATGAGCACGTAGCCGTAGCTTTTCACCCCGGCATCCGGCGAGTCGCCGCCTACAAAGTAGGTGAGGCGCACGGGTTGCGTGGTATGCACCATCTTGGACTGGGGGCGGATGGAGATGTCAAACTCCTCCTTTTGCAGCACGATGAGGTCGCCGTTGCGGTCGGAGGTGTTTTTGCCCAGGATGATGACCAGGCCAAGTGCATCCTGCAGGTCGCGCTTCACCTCCTGGTTGCTGAGGTTGAAGTTGTAGGTGTGCTCAAAGGTGCGCTGGTAGAGGTCTCCGCCGCTGCGGTTGCTCTTGGCGGGCAGAGTCTGGCAGACCAGCCGGTATTTTTGCGCGGGAGCTGAGGTGCCTGCTGCGGTGGGCGCAGGGGCGGTGGCCAGGTCCGGGTGCTGCGCCGCCCAGGTGGCGATGTAGGTGCTGTCCTCCTTGCAGAGGGTCTTGCGGTTGATGATGAGGGTCTGCTGATCGCTGCTGCGCTTCAGAGTCACATTGTCACCTGAAACGGCGGTGATCTCCGCCTCCATCAGCGTGCCCGCGAGACTGACGAACACACGGGTGTCCGCCAGCGCCATGGGGGCGATGAGGATGGATAGAACTAGCAGGCGGACGGATCGCATGGACAAGAATACGGCTGACACTGTCCTAATCTGCCGGATGCCGCACGCTTTCAAGCCTCGCGCAGCAGAATCGCATCCACATTGATGCCATCGTAGAGTGCATCGCTGAGAATGACGAGGGGATCGCCGAGCTTGATGAGCTTTTCCATGCGCAGCAGGTCCAAGGCATTGCGGATGGCCGCCTCGGGATCGCCCTCGGTGAACTGCAGCACGAAGGGGTTCACGCCACGGGCGGTGACCAGCGTGCGGCTGACGTGCAGATTGGGCGTGAAGGCAAAGATGGGCGCGAATTCGGGGCGCTGATGGGCAAGCAGATGCGCCATGACGCCACGGATGGTGAAGACGAGCAGCTTGCTGCCGGGGATGCTGTTGGCCAGCAGGATGGCGGCCTTCACGGTCTTGTGCTTGTTGGTCTTGAGAGGGGCATCGCTGGCGAAGCGGCCGGAGGGATACTTCTGCTCAATGCGGCTGATGACGGTGTGGAGCACCTCCACGCATTTCTCCGGGTAGCGGCCCACGCTGGTTTCACCGCTGAGCATCACGCAGTCCACCTGCTCGATGACGGCATTGAAGATGTCGGTGACTTCCGCGCGTGTCGGCACGGGGTTTTCGATCATGCTCTCCAGCATCTGCGTGGCCACGATGACCTTGCGGCCATGGTAGGAGCAGCGTTCGACGATCTGACGCTGGATGAGCGGCAGGTCCTCGATGGGGCACTCGCTGCCGAGGTCACCACGGGCGATCATGATGCCGCCGGAGGCCTCCACGAGGGCGTCGATGTTGTCGATGGCCTGCTGGTTTTCGATCTTGGCAATGACGCGCGCCTTGCTCTGCTTCTGCTCAAGGAGGAGCTGCAGGTGCTGCAGGTGGCCCGGCTCACGGGCGAAGCTGAGGGCGAAGAAATCCACGCCCAGCTCCACGCCGAGATCGAGATCCGCGTAGTCCTTTTGCGTGAGCGGGGGCAGGCGCACGGGCACGCCGGGGAGATTGATGTGGCGGCGGGATTTCATCTCGCCCTTGGTCATGACGGTGCCGATGACGCGGAGGGTGGAGACCTCGGTGGCCTTCACCTGGATCATGCCGCCGTCCACCATGATGGTGTCGCCGATTTTGAGGTCCTTGCCCAGTTCCGGGTAGTTCACGCTCACGGAATAGGGCGTGCTCGGGGGCACTTCGGCTTTGCTGCGGAATTCTACGGTGTCGCCCACCTGAAGCTGCCAGGGCTGCTCCACATCTCCGGTGCGGATGCTGGGGCCGGTGAGGTCCATGAGGACGGCGATTTCGCGCTTCGAGGCGGCGGCGGCCTCGCGGACGCGGGCGTAAACGGTGCGCACCCAGTCATGGGAGGCGTGGCTCATGTTCAGGCGGATGACGTCGGCACCTTTGGCGATGAGATTGGCAAGAATTTCAGGACTCTCCGTGGCAGGTCCGAGAGTGCAGAGGATTTTGGTTTTGCGCATGGATGGCATAATGAAAGCAGGGGACGGGCCAGCGTTGGCCCTGATGTGCTCGAAAGCAAGGCGCACCTCGCAACGGGGCTGGAACATCCGATGCCGATTTGATGAGGATGGCCGCAAAAAGGCGCAAAAAAGAACCCCAAGAGGGGATTGGCGGGAGGGCGGGGAGTCGTGCCCTTGTGTCCCTTTATCCAAACAATGCTCGGTAGTTGTCCGCGATGACTTTCTCCAGCTCCTCCACTCCCATCCCACGCACCTGCGCGAGGAGTTCGTAGCTCACACGGAGGTTGGCGGGGTGGTTGAGGGCTTTGCCATCGGCGGATTGCAGCGGGTGGGGGTTCAGCTCATCCGGCGGCCACATGTCGGGGGCGTCGGTTTCGGCGAGGAGGCGGTCGAGGGGGACGGCTTTGAAGACGGCGAGCTGCGCGGCTTTGCGCGGGTGGCCGAAGTAGGGGCTCAGGGAGAAGTAGGCACCGATTTTGGCAAAGGTGGGGATCATCTCGGCGGGGCCGCCGTAGGAGTGGAGCAGGAAGCCACGGCGTGGCAGCGGGGTGTTGCGAAGAGTTTCCTCCAAAAGGCCGAAGGCGCGCAGGCAGTGGATGGTTGCCGGGCGGTCGAGCTCCACGGCGAGGGCGAGCTGCGTGCGCAGGCATTCGAGCTGCGCGTCGATGTCCGGGTTTTCAATCCAGCGATCGAGGCCGATCTCACCCACGACGGCGTGGGGATGCTCTACCAGAAGCTGCTTGAGTGTGGTGGCCCAGTCCTTGGTGCGTTCCTTGACATACCAAGGGTGCAGGCCAAACGCGGGGCGGATCCACGAGTGGGCGCGGGCGAGGTCTGCCACAGCGGGCCAGTCTTCCTCGCTGGAGCCGTTGACGATCATCTCCGCCAGTCCGGTCTGCGGCAGCATGGGCATGATCTGCTCACGCCACGGGTCGAGCCGGTCGTCCTGGAGGTGATTGTGGGCGTCGTAGAGCATGGGGGATCATTTATGATTTATGATTTATAGCAAATCGCAAAACTCATTTCCGGATCGAGCAGATGGAGGCGGTCTGAGTGGCCGATGACATGAAGTGGTTGAGGGCATGGCAAAGGCGGTCTTCGAGCTCTGCGCCGCTGCGTGCGATCCAG